>SL_3KL_010_SEDDRAFT_10003844_pt1 | contig 13618 bp, 9 predicted proteins | sample SodLakKL_010_SED_2_FD_10381 | JGI IMG/M metagenome (IMG submission 10381)
AAGATTCCCGTATAAGTTTGACTGCCTCGGCATGTTCTCCGAGGAGCGCATGGATCCTGGCACGTAAGTATGTATGCCGGCCGAAGAGATATTTCCGATCTGTGTTTTTTAACTCGCCGGCAATACGACGCGCCTCTTCTTCGTCACCTCTGCGTGCCGCCAATGCACCGAGTGCTCCCATATAGGCAATGTTGTCCGGATTGTCTGCGGCCAACTCCCTGTACAAACTGTATGATTCGCTCCAATGTCCGGCAAGATAGTACGCTTCGGCGAGTCCGGACTTATTTTCGGGATCACAATCTTCATACCATCGGATTGCCTGTTCCGCAACTTGTAATGCTTCCGCTTTATTTCCGTGTGCACGCAGTTCCATTGATGCTGTAAGCATCACATTACCGACACTTCCGGCAGAAGGTTCTATGCTTTTACTTTGTTCGATGACTTTATGCAGTTCTTCGACTTTTCCAAGAGCGGCAAGCGCGCTAACTTCATCAGCGAGGTGATCTAAATTATTCGGGAAGTATTGCCGTGCTTCACGGGCTACTTTAAGTTCATTTTGGTAACTTTCTAAAAGATGATGTGCACTGCTTAAGACTCCGAAGCGCCATGACAATGGTGCATAGCCAATCCAATGAACCGGCATATTCATTTTTTCATATGTATCTACGGTTTTTGCGGGGCGATTGAGACCAAGAGAACTACGTCCGACTAAATAATTTGTCGTTGCACTCATCGGCGTTATACTTTCGATATGGAGAAGCGCTGCAAACGACTCCTCACGTTTTCCGAGTAAGTAAAAGGTATACCAATCCAAATAATATCGCTCGTATGCGGATAATCGATGTCTTTCGCGATCGATTGATTGTAATATCGAATCTGTTATCGCATACCGCTCCATATTTCCATATCCGACAGCCATGAATAACTTTGGTTGCATGAAAACAGGATCGATTTCAACGGCTCGCCGCCAATGTTCAAACGCTCTTTCATAATCCTTTCCATAATACTTATGCCCTTCTAAAAATTCTATGTATGCCTCATAGACTGGCGGATCACTAAACGTCCTGATATCACCGGAGGGGCCAATGTAAATCGCCAATGCCCCCATAATTTTTTGCTGCAGATCGTTTATCGCTTTCATCGGTTCGCTCCGCGGACCGCGTACCGGCTCAAGCGTCAGAATGACATCATTCTTTTGCGTATCGATTATTTGTGCATGGAGCTGTATATCTTCACCAACCTGATGAAACATCCCGGAGACCAGAATCCCCGACTGCGTTGCCTCCGCCAGTTTGATCAGTTTTGTCCGATCTTCCAATCCGCCTCCGACCAATCCCGCATGCTGAATCATCTGCAGCATGGTGGTTGTCGTTATAACCTCTGCAAGCTCGTTATGTAATATTCCCTGTGTGATCCAATCCGACACCAATCTTCCGATAGGATCGAGCGTAGGATCGCCCGTACGATTTTCAAATGCCGCGACGAATATGCGATTAGGATTTAAAGATGTAGTACCGGGTTTCTCCGGAAGAAAGAATAGTAAGTACGATGCTACCACAGTAATTACAAGAAGCAGTATGATCGCGCTGTAAAATATCGGAGAACGGGTAACCGGCCGGGTATGTGTGTATGCAGGTTGCTGTTTAACCGATACAGATGATGTAGTTGATGCGGTGCTTACCGGTATTGCAACCTTTTTTGATGTCTTTCTCTTTAACCGCCTCAAATCGCTCAACAGATCTTCCATCGATTGATACCGGTCGGAGGGGTCTTTCTCCAGTGTTCTCTCAATAAGATTCTCAAGCTGGGATGATACATCGGGTATGGAGGATAACAACGGCTGCGGTTCCTCATTGACGATTGAGTACAGCATCGCCGCTTCATGATCACCGCGGAAGGGCATGCGTCCCGTAAGCATTTCATACAATACAACTCCGAAAGAAAAAATATCCGAACGGTGATCGACATCCCTGCTTTGAATATGTTCCGGCGACATATAGGCAACCGTTCCGACGGTACTTCCCACTTTGGTGATATTCATCGCCCCTTTGAGCTTCGCCAATCCGAAATCCATTACCTTTATCCGGTTTTTCGAATCCACCATGATGTTTTCTGGTTTGATATCGCGGTGAATTATTCCTTTTGAGTGGGCTTCTTCGAGGGCTTCGGCGATGTGGAGGGCATAATCAATTGCCGTTCCGGGTTCCAGGTTCCAGGTTCCAGGTTGCCACGTTTCTGATTTCTGCCTGCCCACCGAAGCTCCGCTGTTTGGAGCGTAGGCGGGACCTCCGACCTCTGATCTCTGACCTCTGACTTCTGACCTCTGGCGCAGTGTTACGCCATCAATATATTCCATCACAATAAATTGATTACCATCATATTCATCGACATTGTGAATCGTACAGATGTTCGGGTGGTTCAGCGCGGCGGCTGCTTTGGCTTCCTGGATGAAGCGTTGTTTGTCTTCGTCTGTTGCGGTGAGGTGCGGGGGTAAAAACTTCAGCGCGACGGTGCGGTCGAGTTTTGTGTCGTGGGCACGATAGACTACGCCCATACCGCCTTCGCCCAATTTTTCGAGTATTTGATAATGGGAGATAGTTTGGCCAATCATAGGTAAAACCACCCATTTCTGACTTCAAGATTATAGCGAAAAGGTAAATCGGTGTGAATAATATAGAGTGGCAGGGTACTATCTGTTATCGTCAGTCTATACTGGTTAACAGCGATTTCCGGGTGGAAATCTATTATAGAGCTCGATTCGTCATCAGAGGTTTCCATGGTGACCTCAAGACATTTTGTGTACCGGAAATCTATAGATTATATTTATGAAAAGCAATAGCTCTGAGAACTTACTACTATCGATTTTTTATCGCGTATCCTATTATTTGCCACCGGGATTGTAAACTATTCATTTTTCATTCTACGGCGCACGGGCAATTATGTGAGTGCGCCGTAAGGGTTTCTTATATTCTGTAATAGTGAACTATTACGCGGCCGCTTGTGCAGGTCCTGTTTTCGGCCGGACAATAATGAACAGCACCAGCAATAATACATCGATGACCAAATGGATCCACCAGAATGTCTCCAGCGATCCGAGCTTGATCAGCGAAACGATATAGGCAACAAGTGCCGCTGCATACCGCAGTATAGCAACGTCGACGATTATGTTGTATTTTACCGGATCTTTCGATGCTATAAAGAACATGATCCCGAAAACGATCATGAACATGCCAAACGGATGCACATATACCAGGGCACCTTGAATGAATTCAAGCCCGAAGAGATTGGCAATTCCCTCACCAGCAAAAATTGCCGGCAGGCCTCGGAATACAACCTCAATGATTGCCGCAATAAGCAAAAGTATTTTTAGCATGGTTAATTTCCTTTCTTGAATGTTGAGTGAATCGCTTGTATTAAGATGGTGTCAATAATTTAAATCGTACGGGGACCGTAACAACAACTTTTCTCGGGACACCCCGTTGCGTCCCGGGAATAAACCTTACCTTCGATACGGCTTCCATCGCCGCTTCATCCAGTCCGGCCCCTATACCCCGTGCAATCTCTACTTTTTGGACAATCCCCTCCTCATCAACGTAAGCAAGTACATACACCGTACCTTCAACACCTGCCCGCCGTGCAAGCTCCGGGTACTCGAGATATTGTAAAATACTTGCGCCCCCTCCGAACAACTCGGGCATCTGTTCAACCGCCATAAAATACGATTCCGTATCCTCAACATCTTCCACAGGAAGGCGGACAGGGGGTGCATCATCAAATATTTCTATATCAGTCCATGTAAATTCGAGGACATCTGTTACGATACCGGAAGGCACCTCGATCACTATGGGCGGTCGTTGTGGTGGAGGGGGGCGGTTCTCCTGGTGGGTTATATCGATCTGGTCTATCTCGATAATTTCCTGAACTAATTGTATCGGCGATTCCGCATATTCCGGAACCGGAAAAAATCTGAAAAGGCAAATGGTTATAATTAGAGAAACAATCACGGAGTAATGAATTACCGTTTTATACTGCCCGCGGAGATCGACTTTAGTACTGTGTTTCATCTTATGCGGGTTTATCCCCCGTAAGGTCTCCGCATTGTTAAGTTTATGTCTGTAGTCCGGTAGTATCATAGAAAAATTAAATTTTTGTTACCACGTTACTTTTATTATGCCACCCTTTTCATTACCACCACGGTTATATCATCGGCTTGAGGACACCCGCCGCTGTAACTGCACACTTCGTTTATAATCGCATCAGTAATCCTCTCGGCCGCAAGGAAACGATTCATAGTTATAATTTTTGATAATCGTTCACGGCCAAATTCCTCGTCGTGTTTATTTTTTGATTCAGTCACACCGTCGGAATACATGACAAGAACGTCACCGGGCTCAACCAGTATTGTCTTTTGCGAATATGTCAGATCCGCAAATGTACCGAGTACTAAATCATCCGCTTTTAAGTGCATCAACTCATTTTTAAGTAACAGCGGGGGATCGTGTCCGGCATTGCAATACGTCAACGAATGCTCATGGTGATCGAGCACCCCGTAAAAACACGTCATAAAACGATCGGATGCGGTACAGTTTACGAGCAGTTGGTTCGATCGTTCGATGCAATCTTTCGGAGAGTTTGCTAACGGCGTTTGACTCCTGAGCGTTGCCTGGAGATTTGCCATCAGGAGTGCAGCCGACAAACCTTTACCGGCCACATCACCGAGACAGACGGCACAACGATTGTTACTCACCGGAATAAAATCATAATAATCACCGCCGACTAATTGTGCTGTTATATTTTTTCCGGCGATTTCATATCCATTCAAGTCGGGGGATTTATCCGGAAGCAGGACCTTTTGTATGTTTGCCGCCACCTCTAGTTCATGTTGCATCATTAAAAGTGACTGCTCCTCTTCATAAAGACGGGCATTCTCAAGCACCTGTGCCGACTGTCCGCCGATAATTGCAAGCAACCGCTGATCGCCCTCGGTAAACAACGTTTCTTTCCGCTTATTATAGATCGTCATAGTACCGATAAGTCGTGATTTCACCATAAGCGGAACACACACAATAGACATAATATCTTGATCCCATTCTACACCTCTGAACCGTGGATCATTTTGCGGATCATTCATTAATAGCGGCCGCTTATGGATCTGCATCCATCCGAGTAGGTTCTGATTGAGATGAATCGGGTGATGTTTTCCGGTCTTTACCATCTCTCTGATAAATGTTTTCATTGAATTCACGGCCTCGGTATCCACCAGTGTTATAACTCCCTGCTCGGCATCCACGGCATCGATCGAGCGTTGCAATATTTTCTTCATAATCTTTTCCGGATCATGCATTGCACCGATAGTTCGTGCAAGGTCATTCAGGACCGTAAGCTCTTTTACAGATCGTTTCAACCGAACATTTTCATCAAGAATGTCCCTGATCTTTTTAGTGCTATATTCATGGAGCGCTACCATTGCTTCATTCTGATATTTATGATAGATATATTTGCTGTAAACTATCACCGGGCCGTGTAAAGTATTCAGGTATCCCCACTATTTATACAATCGAAACTATAAATAGTTGTCAATAAATTATTAAAAATTAGCAATTGCGAATTAATAGTATTTTATCCAAGATATTGTAAAACCAACGAAACAAAACCCGGTGGAAGGATATTTCCATTTTATTTAAGAAAATTCTAATGGTAGTTGTATTTTAAATAATTATATTGTAGTATGAAATTTACCTATACATATCCGACAATCGCTCTTGAGGGTGCGCTATGAAAATATATTTCGCCTTTCTGGCACTGTTTCTTGGTTTTACCGGTTCTGTAACCGCTCAGTCTGCTTCCGGTTATATGCCGGTTCTCAACAGCAGCTGGACCATTGAATCGGTAGCTACCCTGGATGATGAGATTATTGACGCATCAATGCGAAAGGATTCGCTGATTGCTATTGAACTTGATGGCGAGTACACCGTTTACTCTATATATACTTCGGAAGGTGAGATTTATAGACTTGATACCCGCGGTGATACATTATTCATCCGGCTGGCACAAATCCTCGGTTCGGATATTTTTGACGAGGATCTCATCGAGCTGGATGTTGATCCGGATGAACGGCTTCCGCTGGCAATTTTTTCAGCCGGGGTGAATGATGAGTGGGATATATATTATCTCGAACAAACTATCGAATTAACGGATACAATTAAAGCAGTCTTCCCTGATGATGTGAATATTGAAGATGAAGCCGATATCAAGATACATGTATCCGGCACACGCCTTGCTGAAGAAGTAATTACTCTCCCCATAGGCGAGATCACCACATATGTATTCGATGCAACCCTGGAACTCTCATTAACTCTCTATGCACGGCTTTTCGGCCAGACATTTCCGGTTGAGGTAGATCTCATCGATGAATTCTCTATCCGGTCATATATCGGTGCCGAACGGGGAATTGTACAACAATACAACGAAGAATATGATGTTATAGCCCGGCATGAGAGTCAATTTCTTAGTTTTAGTGAATATGTATTTACTCTTGCTGCAAATAACAACACAATGATCGAGTTTACCGAAGAAGACCCCACCTCTGTAGCAGAATATGATACCCGGGCACCGGAAGTATTTTCCTTGCATCAGAATTACCCGAATCCGTTCAACCCTGTCACACAGATCGCGTATACATTGGCAGAAAGGAGTCACGTAAACGTAACTGTCTATACTATTCTGGGTGCAAAGGTATCAACAATCGTTGATAAAGAACAGCAGCAAGGAACATACAATGTAACCTTCGACGCATCCCATCTACCGAGCGGAGTTTACTTTTATACGTTTAAGGCCGGGGATTTTATTGAGACAAAACGGATGGTTTTTAGTAAGTAAAAGATCAGAATCAGAAAACTTGAAACTGAAACCACAAAACTATTAAACCTGTAACCGGATCCATCCGCTTCCTTCATAGCGGATTTGAAACACATCCGGGTGCAATATTTCCGCGAGTATTTCAAGCGAGTCAACCAGACGTGGTCCCGGCCGGTTGAAATACTGATTACCGTCGGCAACATATACATTGTTTGATTCCACTGCTTTCAGGTTTTGCCATTCATTTTTACCGGTGAGAAAGGGGATATCCTGCATTGTCCGTTCAATATCAAACCCGCACGGTATGATAAGTATTATGTCCGGATCTTTGCTTACCAATTGCTCCCACGTCATCCACGGTGAATGTTTATCGGCCTCACCGAATAAATTCACACCCCCTGCCATTTCGATGAGTTCGGGCATCCAGTTGCCGGTTGACATTAATGGATCGATCCATTCTATAGATGCAACCGTCGGTGAATGATCCGTTTGCTGTGTCCGGACGGCAATATTCTGCATACGGTCGTTTAATCCGGTAATTACGCTATCGGCTTTCTCCGGAATGCCCAATGCATTTCCGACCCGTTTGATATCGTTCCAAACATCGGCAAGCGAGTTCGGTTCGAGCGTGATTATCTTCGGTTGAGAACTTGTGATGCGGCAAACGGCGTCTTCCACATCTTTGAGACTTACTGCACATACATCGCACTGTGTTTGTGTTATGATATGAGTCGGTTGCAATGCCTCAAGGAGATCCGCATCTACCTTGTAGACGCTCAGCGATTCCTGCACGATGGCTTTTACCTTTTCATCGATGGCATAGCTGCGTTCGTCCATTTCTATCTTTGAAGAAGAACATGCCGGGAGATTCTTGACCGACGGCGGATAATCGCATTCGTGCGAGACGCCGACGAGATACTTTTCCATACCGAGCACGCATACTATTTCAGTGGCGCTTGCTATGAGTGAGACTATTCGTATATTTTCCATGAGAACTTCCGTTATTGTCCACGACGTTCAGTCTATAAACAATTTAATCCGCCGAAATGTTCTAACGCACACTATCGCAGTAAGATCATTCTCTTTACAAGCGTGGTGCTGCCAGTTGTCAAACGATAGAAATATATTCCGCTGCTTATCCCATTACCTTCAAACGGAATCGTGTACACACCGGGAATTATTTCTTCATCAAGTAATCGCGCTATCTCCCGACCCAGAATATCATACACGCATAAAGTTACATGTGTGTGTTCGGGAATGGAAAACTGAACCATCGTCTGTGCATTAAACGGATTCGGATAATTCTGTGCAAGACTAAATGATGCCGGTATCTCTTTAGTATCGTCTGCAACCGAGACAGTTGTATTTACCGTTGCTTCAATCCATAGATGAGCACCCTTCGTCCCGGTATTGGGCTGTCCGTCCGGACTGAACCATGCGTCCGATACATTATGCCACTGATTGTTACTCCATTGTTCCCAAACTTCCGGTACTCGTACATCTTCCAAACTTGTGGAAACAATCGCTGCACTACCGTAATCTTCTGCGCCATATGCACCAAAATTTACCGACACATAAAACGACTGTCCGACTGCAAGAGGCGGAGTGATAGTATATACCGTTGCATTTTCTCTTGTCTCAAAGTTATCGTCGGCGCTTATTCCGGATAACGGATGCGATTGGCTGTATATTGGATTTCCCGACGGACCCGTTGCGGCTGTTCCGTTAAATACCTCAATGGCGTACTGCTGTGTCGTCAGTCCGGTCCGTTTATATCCGAACCAAATTTTGACTTCGCTGAGATATGCCTGCGTCATACCGGAAGGCAGCGTAAATAATTGAGCTTTGGATTTGTCGGCGTACATGTTGGTGCCAAAAACGAAGCCGCTGTCTATCGGTGGGACGTGGTCTAATGGATATACATATTGGTAATCTTCCGGATTAAAATGCTTTAACACAATTGTTTCACCCGGACCCGGGCCTTCTCCTGCCATATGTTTTATAACGGCATACGCATCGATTTTACCGGCACCGAAATAGTTATTCGGAACCGCACCTGTGTGTGAATCGGTTCTTGCTGTCTCTTGCAACAACGCAATCACCTGATCGTACGTTAGCGTCGGATCGATTTGCAGCATGAGCGCTACGAGACCTGTGACATGAGGTGATGCCATGCTTGTACCGTCCATTCCGAGATATTTACCTCCCTGTAAAACCAGCGGTCGTATATACCCCTGACCTTCGGTAAGGTGAGATGACATTGTGGAAAATATAAACTCACCGGGAGCCGAGATATCCGGAGCAATACGACCGTCGCGTGTGGGACCGATGCTGCTAAAATGGGATCTTTGTCCGATTTCGGGAAAGACAGTTTGATCGGGATCACGGTTCGGGTGGGGATTTTTCCATGCCCGTTGAATCCCATCGATATCAGTCCACTCGTAATTTGTGACGTATGATCCCACGGAAATAACCTTCAATGCAGTGGACGGCGATCCGGTTGTATAACTTGTATTTCCCGGCATTTCGGTGTACCCTTCAAATCCCATAGGTTGATCGTAGAACTCACCACCACGTACTACCCACGCATCCAGACGTTCAGAAACCGGCCCGACAGTCAGAATAGTCCATAATGCTGAGGAAATATCGACATTTTGAACATTGTCATTAATAATATATATAAATATATTTCCATCACCGTTCTGAGGATCCTGGGTTGTTATTGCATCAATCACCACATAGCCGACGGTTTGTTGATTAACGACAAGCGGATGGGGTGCAATATTTCCCTGATTATCAAATCCTAAGGCCTGCCCTACCGGGATTATCGGGGTTTCGTTATAATACCATTCTCCCTGTGTATCTTGTATATATGCACCGATTGCTATATGCGAAACCGCACCTTGTTTATACCACAACTGCGAAGCACTTAATTGCGGGTTATTTGGTATAAGCATAGAAACATTTACTACATCCGGCTGTGTTTGTCCGCCCGCGTGGATTCGATCAAATCCCGAATTCCCGCATGCCGCAACAATAATTTTTCCGGCTCCGGTCAGATTTGAAAGAGCTTGCTCATACAAACTGGTCCCATCCAACGGACCGACAGGCGCCCCAAGACTTAAATTAACGACGGCAGGTTTTCCAAGTATATCGGCTTTCTGAAAAATATATTGAACTCCGCTTACGACATCCACATCTCCGAATCCACCGCTGCTTTCAGGGTCACGAACACCTTTTATAAAAATGATATCAGAACGCGGAGCTACTCCTTTCATCGTAGATGAGAATCTCCCTCCCCCTGCGGCTGAACCTGTCACATGTGTACCGTGGCCTTCTCCACCGTCTCCGTCGCGCTGCGTTACGAGAGCGGGATTTACATCGATTTGCGCTTTCGTCCACTCATTTTGTCCCCCCTCTTTGGTAAACTCAAGCAGGTATTGTATTCTCGTTCCGTTATCATCGCTGAAATCGGGATGAGAAAAGTCAATTCCTGAATCAATGACTCCGACAATCACACCCTCACCCTGATATGCCTGCGGTAACTCGAAACCTTGATGGACAAGATCGGCGCGTATGTCCGTCTTACTGAAATGATTAAATCCCGGACGTTTGTAACTCATCGCTACCGATATAACCGAGGGTTCGCGTGCAAGTGATTCAAGCATATCAACCGGAACCCGGGCAGCGAGAATATCACCGGTTTGCATCACCGATAACAAGCCGTATTTATTCAATACGGAAACCGACGAAGAATTATCAAGCTTTATAAAAACATCGGCAACTAAAATACCTGAGTCATACGAATGTAACCCAAAAGGAATATCTGTATTATAAAAAAAGTTGGTCCCTTTCCCGAGACTTGTACCGGAAGTATATTGATACATTGCAAAGCGTGCACCGGCATCAAGTTTTGTGACCCACTCTTCATGTGAGGGTAGTTTTTCAGATACATCTGTTATGCTTTGTTCTATGAGCGGTATCGGTAAACGATCGTGCGGTATTTTCCGGGGATCGGGTGAACTATGCTGTGAATATACGCTTGTCGTGATAAACAAAATACTTACACATATCCGGAGCAATAACGGTTGTATCCTCGTTTTCATATACACCTCCAGGTGTTATAGCGGTTTAGTTCAACGGTTTGCGTACTTCACTTAATGAAATGGCGGCAACAAATTCATACCCGGCGCATGCTGCTATTCCGGCCAATGGACCCCGGGCAAGAATAATAGTATCAATAGAACTTATCACCGTTAGATTGTGAGATTCGATTCGCTCTTTCATTCTCTCATCATATGGACCGTGTACCTGTATTAGATAATCGAAAATGGCGACGGTATCCCGGTATCCGTACTCAGCCAGTTTTAAGCGAAGCCCCGCATCAAATTTTTCTATGTTTTGCGGCATCTGTTCATGAGTTCTTGAACAACTCAATACGAGTAAACAAATCATACAGATAATGCACACACCTGCCGTCACATATTGTTTGTTCATAGATTTGTTTTTTTTTGGATAGAAATATAAATTTTTATTAAAAATGCGTTAATCCAACCGGATCATTTCACGAAATCTGGCCATATCCGGATTGATATGCAGGTCGGTTCCCAGTATCGAACCTGAATTATCCAACCAATAGTAGTTGCTGCCGCTCCATACAGTGTGTTTCCCGCCGAATTCGGGATCGCGCACGTCTTCTACACCCCGCAGGTAATTCGAATATTTCCTGATGATCTCGTCCTGCGATTGCGAGCGCCGTTCATAACTCTGCGTTATAATGTCGTATATCTGAGAATTGGTCTCCGAGACGATTCTTGATACCTGTGCGCTCACCTGCTGCTGTTGACGATGCCATACAGGGTTGACCTCGAAAGAGGTCATCATTTTTCCGTATACTTCCACCGCTTCGTTCTCTTTATCGGGTGTTGCAACGTATCCGCTCAGGGATTCTATACCCCACATCTGCATTCCCCCGAATGTATCGATATAGAGTGTAACGACTATGATATGTCCATTACGCGTGGATCCTTCCGGACCGCATGTAAATCGTACTTCACCTGCGTCGAACCGATATCCGGCAAGTCCGAAAGAGGCGGCAAGCCGGTTTGCATTTTCCACAACATCGCTTCGGTCGCGGGCATCGGTTATCCGTACATCCCGGCATCCCTGTATACTCCCCTGCGATACATACTGCCGGGCAAAATGCTGACCCGGGATATAACGGGAAACGTACATATTGACGCCGGTACCCGACGGATACCATGTCCCTTCGGGAAATCCGGTGTAGGCGAGCATTTGATTTGGAACGACAAATCCCGGGATGTTGGTATCACCGTACAATACCAGGATGTCGCCCGAAGGATCCGCTGCCCGAATCCATTTACGCACCTCGACCGCTGCGTACCGGTCAGCGCCGCCGGTAACATTCCAACCGCGAGGCACCATTACTTTAAAGGAGCCCTCACGCGGATCATTAAAGGAAGTGTATTGCACATGTTGACGGTCAACAAATTCATCTCTCCTCACCGGACCACGAATATGAATACTGTTTAAAATACCGGCATACGTCTCTTCATGTTCCCGATACGCAGCGGCCGGAGCGGATATAAAATATACCATTCCACCTGTCCGATTATTTTGTTCGATGAGGGTAATGAAAGCCGATATATGGTGATCTTCCCGGATGCCTGTCATTTTTATAAATCCGGTTCCGATATTATGTATTGTACCCCACCGTGCGCCGGGATAGACACGATTGGAAAGAGTTTGAAAGAGTTCATGTGATGCCCGGGGACTTACCGTGCCGGGGATGAACACCGGCCAGGCAATCACCTCATCACCTTCGGGTCCCGTGCTTCTGATAAGTCCGCTCTCCTCGATCCGGACAACCCAACCGTCCGGAATTTTTGCCGTCACTCCATCATGTTCAAACGTTTGCCACGCTGAATATTCTTCCTGCTTTTCCTGGGAACAGCCGGTAAGTACAACGAGGAAAATAAGTAAGTAGAATCGTAGTCTCATGATATTAATCCCCTTACAGTTCGTGTACATTTTTCTAATAGACGGTCAAAACGATCTTATTACCGTCATTTCTGAACACATGGCCGAAGACTGTGAGATTAAAAATTCTGTTATATATGCTATGCAAATTGATCGTCTAACAAAATATTGCCATCTTCTATTGCGGCATCGCCTTCGCACTCACATTCAGCGTCTGGGTGACATCGAAACTTTCTTTTGTCGGTTCGTGATTACCGACAAACCGGAACGTCCATTCACCGCTGACACGCAGATATCCAATATTCGGATCCTGCAATCCTATCACCTCATCGGTTAAAAAGACGTTCCCGCCGGCATTAAATACGGTCTCGTTGCCGATCGGATTTTTTATATTAGCCCGGATAAGACTGATATCTTTATTCGATCGTGCAAAAAACTGGATACCCTGGCCGCCACCCTGTAATTCAATATTTATGGACGATAACGTAAAAACCGGATCGACTGGACCTTGCGGTTCGGTTGGACTATCGTCTTTACACCCTATAAGTAATAGTGCGAAAACAAAGAATCCAAGCCAGATAATTTTAAATATATTCTTGAAAAGCATAGAAACCTCCACTCATTAATAGACTTGAATTTACTTTTCACACCCTTATACACGTAATTTCTCCGCGAACCGGGTCATCTACCAATTAAGAGAATCATACATTTATCTAATCCATGACACATCGTACAGATAAACCCATCCCTCGGAACCGGT
>SL_3KL_010_SEDDRAFT_10003845_pt1 | contig 13616 bp, 5 predicted proteins | sample SodLakKL_010_SED_2_FD_10381 | JGI IMG/M metagenome (IMG submission 10381)
CCTCTTCATGGTGCTCCCTCCTGCCGAGCTGTTCCTGGCCGGTTTGATTGATATGGCAGACGAAAACGGCCTTGCGCGTGTGGCCATTCTCCAGGAAGATCAGCTTTTCCCCAGGGCAGCTGGTAACGGAGCTGCCGAACTGGCTGAAGAAAGAGATTTGAATATAGTACTCCACGAAACTTACCCTAGCGGAACGGATGACTTTTCAGGTTACCTGGAGGCGATCCGGGAAGCGGATGTGGAAGTGGTTGCCATGGCAGCATCTGCGCTGGATAATTTTATCACAGTAGTGCAGCAGATGAAGGAACATGACGTCAACATAAAAATGTTCGGAACCTCGGGTGCAGTGACTCAGTTCCGCGATGCTTTGGGTGAAGATGCGGAATATGCCTACGGCCTCTCGGCCTGGGAACCGAGCCTGCCTAACCCCGGCATCGATGAGTTTGTAGATTCCTACCGGCAGATGTTCAACATGGAACCCAGCTTTCATGCTGCGGGTGCGTATGCAAGCTGCCAGATTTTTGTGGAGGGGGTACGGCGCGCTCAGTCACTCGATTCCGACTTGCTGCGCGAAGAACTTTTAAACCTTGAGATGCAAACCATCCTAAGTGACTATGCTGTAGATGAACGAGGATATCAGATCGCCAACCGAGGACTTTTTATTCAGTGGCAGGATGGTGAAAAAGTGGTAGTATGGCCCGATGACCTTGCAACTGGTGAACCAAGATTTCCAACACCGGAGTGGAGTGAGCGATGATACAAAAATTTTGAAAAGCTCATAATTGAATAAAATTCAACTCCTCAAGATAATTAGATTTGTTGCTTATATAACAGTAACTATTTAATCTGAACATTTTTGGAAATAAAATTTTTTATCTAAAGAAAAATAATTTCGAATTAGTACTATACTTTTTAGATGACTTAACTTCCAAAAAAATCATTTCCGTTTTAAGTTGAACAGTGTGCATTGGCTATGGGCTAAGAAACAGTGGCCCTTGAGTGTGTGTAATCATAAAATGTGTTGTTGATCCAAAAGCAGCTCTTCGGATTGCTGAAACGGAATGGGCTCCAAGTAGTAAAAGATCAGGGCTTTTCTTTAATTGTTGATCTAAAATTCGCTGACCCGGATTTCCCTTTTCAAGTAACGTTCTGGTAATATAACTGAAGTGATGTTCTTTCAAATAGTATTCGGCCTGTTTAAGCAGTGTTTCTGAGCTGTTTTTATGATGTTCTGATGAACCTTCGGTGACAGCCACCAACTCAATATTTAAATCTTTCCCATAAGGGAGCAGATGTACAAAGCTTTTTAGAGTCCGGGCGGCAGGTGCACTTCCGTCAAATGCAATCATTATCTGCTCAACATCCCTATACTCTTCGGTAACGACAAGAGTTGGAGCCACTCCCCCTTTTACAACCTTTGCAAGAGTACCTGTGTCTTTTTCAGGCTGATTATAAAAAAAGTGAGAGTCGCGACCTAAAACCAACAAATCGTGATATTTCATCTCTTCAATGATGAGGTCATAGGAAGCTCCCTGTTTTTTGATCTCGCGATATCGCACCCCTTCTTTTTGAACAGATCGTTGAAACGATTTCAATAGTTTTTCGGCTACTTTTCGGCTTTCTGCAGTCATCTCTGTCCAAATCTGGCGCCCATATATTTCGGTACCATACCCGCCAACACCAATAACTGTCTCTATATTTGAAGTATCAACCATAGCAAGTCCGGTGAGGCTTGCGTCAAATCGTCTTGCCAGGCGAATGGCATATCGCGTTGCAACCGGAGTGTCTTCATCGGGATCGAGAGCAATCAAAATTCGTTTGATCATGATATTTACTATTAAATGATGACCCTTAATTAGTTGTTTTTATTTTATTAAATGTAAATTTCTGACTATTTTTCGCGTGAAGTATTGATGTAATCTTTTTGTCTTTTTCCGGAATAAGGTGTTTTCTGATTTCTACTGAAATCTGTTCGGCAGGATATTGATTCAGACCGCTTCTGAGCTTCAATATATTGGAAGGCATATCCCACAACAAAGCACTTTCATTGTTTTCAAGCATAACAACTCCCCCGGCATTTAAAACTTCCATAGCACCGAGTATTCCGTCGTTTCCGCCTCCCGACAAAAAAATTCCCAATACTTTTCCATTGTAAACATTAACTGCCGACCGCAGAAAAACATCAATCGACGGCCTGTATTTATGTTCCCTCGGGCCACGGTGTAAACTGAGAATACTGCGGGGACGCTCATTACGAACCACCGAATGATACCCTCCCGGAGCCAGGTAGACCTGTCCGGGAAGTAAAAGGCTATGATTCTTTGCTTCACGCACATGCAGAGGAGTCACCTCATCCAGTTGCCTTGCCAGTTCATCGGTATATTTTTTTGGCATATGCTGAACAATTACAACCGGTACAGGCAAGTTTGCAGGAAGTTCAGACACAAGATTAAAGAGGCTGGGTATAGCACCCAGGCAGCCGTTAATCGAAAGCAACCCAATTTTATAGTTTTTAATCCTCTCCGGTCCATCGGGTAACCTGGTTATTGGCTGTTTGCCTTTTTCATTTTTTGGCAAATTGTATTCAGCGACTCTTTCAAGGTTCAGCCTGGTAATTGCTTTAACTATTGGTAATACTCTTTTCTGAAAATGATGGTTTGCAAAAATCAAACCATTTCTTTGGTCAGGTTTGGTTATGAAGTCAATGGCACCATTCCTTAAACCGAATATGGCAATTTCCGCTCCTTTTTCGCTGAGAGGAGTAATCAGTACGACAGGAAGTTTCGGAAAAGTTGTACGTAATCTCTCAAACAGTTTAATTTCACCTGATTCCATTTCATCCACACCCAGTAGTAACAGATCTGGGTTCTGTTCATTAATAGCATTGATAGCACTCTTTTCATCCGTAAAACCTGCCGCGCCGGAGAGAGTAACTCCTTCGGCTTCGCGCATCATCTTAACCATAATATGACGCATCAAAGCCAGTGATTCAATAATTAAAACTCTAACATTTTGTGAATTTTTCTGATCAACCATGACTTATGAATCTGAGAACGATCTTATTATTTTTTATAAGTTAATGGATCGAAACTGTATTCATGTACTTCAATTACTAATCGCCAGGTAATACATACTTATTTATATTTGTAGTGAATTTCCCTATCCCGCACTTCTCATCAAGAATTTTGTTTGCAGCAATCCCAAGTGACCGGGAGTACATTCTGTCGGCAACGTCCGACGGCTGATGGACATTGTGTACGCTGTTTTAGGCCCAACGCATCAGAGTGGCATCAATGGCTGTTCACTTCCTGCTTAGATGTTATTTTCAGATTCAGGCTATGAATCTTTCCGTCGTTTTTGATCCTGATTTTGAGACCATTCTCATGAGCATGTAATTCATTTCCATCCAGATTACCACAAAGTTTCCCGGTTTCAAGACCCTCTGGGTTTTCAACCCTGATATGATATTCTGTACCTTTATTATCGGCCTGGAATCGAATGTCATATTCTGGCCAGTTCTTGGAAATGGATGGGTTTAGTTCAAACGAATTTTTTGAGAGGCTGAATCCAAGAACAGACTCAAGTGCAACCCTGTACATCCAGCCACCAGACCCTGTATACCAGCTCCAGCCAGCCATCCCATTCAGCGGTGGTTCCCCATATACATCAGCGGCAACAACATAAGGTTCCGCTTTATATCTCCGGACCTTCTCTTTATCTAAAGTATGATTCACCGGATTAATCATATTGAAGTAGTGTACGGCTTTATTACCCATACCCGATTTTGCAAAGGCTTTAATGAGCCAAAGGGCTCCATGCGTGTACTGTCCACCGTTTTCCCTCACACCGGGAATATATCCTTTAATGTAGCCGGGATTTTTTTCGGTTTGATCGAATGGTGGATGAAGCAACCTAATGATCTTTTCCTGCTCCGAAATGAGATGTTTTTCAGCGGCATTCAACGCTTTTTTACCAAGCTCATCTTCAGCTGCACCAGACAACACCGACCAGGCCTGCGATATGGCGTCGATTCGGCACTCCCGATTGGATGAAGAGCCCATAGGCGTACCATCATCATAAAATGCCCTCAGGAACCATTCCCCGTCCCACCCTTCTTTGTTGAGGTGTTTTTTAAGATCTGCTGCATGTTTGCGATATCGTCTTGCACGTTCCGAGTCCCCGCGTTTACTACAGATTTTTTCAAACCGTCTAAGAATATCATATATAAAAAAGCCGAGCCATACACTTTCACCCTTGCCCCCTTCACCTACCCGATTCATTCCATCATTCCAATCGCCAGCACCAATTAAGGGCAGGCCGTGTTCACCAAATTGAAGTGAAATATCGATCGCTCTGCAGCAATGCTCATATATAGTTTCCTTCTCAGTAAGTATTTCAGGAAGCAGGTAAACCTCATGTTCGTGTTCTTCAAGGTCCCTGGCGTCAATATAGGCAGCCATTTCATCCATTATGGATTCATCTCCTGTTGCGGAGACATAAAAATCCGTTACATACGGTAGCCAGAGCCGGTCGTCAGAAATTTTCGAACGTATACCACGCCCGGTTGGAGGATGCCACCAATGAAGTACATCACCCTCTTTGAATTGGTTTTGAGCATGAAGATGAATCTGTTTTCTTGCCAGTTCAGGTTCCGAATAGAGTACCGCCATAGCATCTTGTAACTGATCCCGAAAACCGTAAGCACCTCCCGCCTGGTAGAAAGCTGTTCTCGCCCACATCCGGCAGCACAGGTTCTGGTACATCAGCCAGCCATTCAGCAGCACATCCATGGAAGGTTCGGGAGTTACAACCTGAATGCGTTTCAGCCTTGATTTCCAACCTGAAACGACAGTCTTAAACAGATCTTCCAACAAATCTCGATTTCTGAACCTTTCGATCAGTTCATCAGCCGATACTCGCGAAGGGCATTCACCCTCCATAAAATAGAACTCAACTGTTTCACCTGGTTTAATAAAGACCTGAGTACGGAAAACTGCACATGGATCACAACCTGTAACTATTTTGTTATCCAGTGGACCTCCGTTTCCGGGGGCAGCAGCACGGTCAAGTGACCGGTTTCGGCCAATAAATTTCTCACGGTCGGTGGTAAATGTGGTTTCTGCATCGTCTGGAGCATGGATCAGAGAAGCAAAGGCCACACGTCCTGCAAATTCATTGTTGTAATGATTTTGTGCATACAGTGTGCTGTCGCCATGACCTAAACTCTGTATCACATAACGTGATGCAACTGGCCGCTGGATGCCCATTACCCTGTCAAGAAATCTGTATACCGAAACTGTTTGTGGTTTTTTGTTCAGGTTTTTTATTTTCAACACAGATATTTTGACCGGTTCGATTTCATGTACAAATTGAAGCAGCTCCTGCTCAAAGTTCCCGGAAGTGTGTTCAAACCGGGTGTAGCCGAATCCGTGAATCACCCTGTACCAACCCCGTCCCGGAGCAGGCCCTGGTGCAGGCGACCAATACTTCCCCGACCCTTCATTTCTAATAAAAAATGCCTCTGAATGCGGGTCAGTAACAGGATCGTTCGACCAGTCTGTGAGTTTATTTTCCCTGCTGTTTTCGCTCCATGTATAGCCTGCACCTCTTTCGGTTGCTATAAACCCGAATGATGGATTTGCGATGACATTAATCCAGGGTGCAGGTGGTACTATCAAAGTCCCGGTTTTCGGATCGTGTTCAATAAGAATGTGATACTCTTCACCGGTTTCCGAAAACCCACCATACCCGTTAAAAAATTTCAGTTTTTCTTTATAGTTTTCTGGAACTGAACTTTCGGCGAAATAATTTTCACCATGTGTTTCATCTTCCTCTATATCTTCTCTCCATGAAGCCACTTCCGGACGGTTTTTATTCCATTCAGATAGGTCTGGCAGAGTACTTATAAAAACTGTATGTGCAACTGTCAGTATCAGATTCAAGTCTTCAACTTGCATCTTATCAGTTCTCTGCAAAAATACCCCACCGTTTTTATTCATGATATCACGTTCCATCGATTCTTCAATGGCCTGCAAAATCGCCTCATTCACTTCATCCACATATCCAGGTGCATGGTCATTCAGAAAAAGGAGTTCCGTTTCAATCCCCTTTGTGCGCCAGAAATTATGGGCTTTCAAAAGTGTTTTAACCTGTTTGAGTTCGTTGGTACTGTTGATTCTGAATACGATCAAGGGTATATCGCCTGAAATGCCATAAGACCAGAGGTCCTGTTGTATTTTCCGATTACCCCTTAATCTTTTTTCATCCGCTCTGAACGCCGGGCCGGAATAGAGAATCCATGAGGCCAATTTCTGAAAATAGTGCGCCTGTTTAGATGTAATACCCATATGATTGAGTTCCACTGAGCTATACACAGATGAAAGATCAAACACTCGATTGGCGGCCTGCCGATTGTCGTAGATATCGGCAAGTTTTACGGCTTCTTCATGTGATTCTGCAATGCCAAGTCCGAACATGAATTCTGCTTTTTCGCCCGGCCCAAGCGTAATATTTTTCCGAAGGCTTACGATCGGGTCAGAAACATTACCCGGTTTTCCGTTCAGTCGTGAACCGACATCCATTGCAGCCGGATGACTCAGATTTCTTCCGCGGCCGATGAAATCGGAACGTTCTGTTTCAAATTGAAATGGTTCGGTGAGGTTATGATGTTCTTCCCCGGCGAAAGTGTGTACCAGCCACAGCGGCTTTTCATGTTCTGAACGTGGCCTTCGTTTCATCAGGATTGAATGGTATTCATCCAGATAATCGCTCTGTATAAACAATTTAGAGAATGTCGGATGTGATATATGGTCTTTCCATCTGTTCAAAACCACTTCGGCGTAACTCGTGATCTCCAGAGTTCGACTCTCCTGTGAATAGTTGGTAAGAGTGAGTTTGCGGATCTCCATCGGATGGTCCGGTGAAACCGAAACGGCGGTGGTTGTCTCAATCCATTCATCTACCCGAGAAGTAATTACCTTGTCGTTGTGAAACCAGGTATCATATCTGTCAGGTTTTTTTCTTACGGGCTGATGTGTGGAAGACCAGAATTTTCCCGATTCCGTATCTTTAATATAGAAAAAGAAACCGAGGGGATCGCAAGTCGTGTCTGCACCCCATCCATTCAGTGTTATTCCTTTGTGTGAAGAAGCACCCGTTCCAGCGTGTGTAAGAAAAAGAGAGTAGCTTCCATTACCAAGAAGATGTAATCTTGGCGGCGAGTCATCCAATGCATCTATCCCGGCATGTTCTACCACATTCTGAATCGATTTTTGTTCTCCTGGCTCAAGTTCTACATCAATAGGATGCGGCTCTTTAATGGGTACCCCTCTTGGAATTCGTTCCTGTAATATCAGTTCAGCTCCTTTGATTCGCGGATCAGAGTGGAAGCAATTTTGTACCCACCAATTATTAAGCAGGTTTTCAATGGCAAGTAAACTCATTCCGTGGTGATGTACCATATATGTTTTGATTACACGATGTTTTTCTCCCTGGTTCAGGCGACCCGGAGTGTAATCGATAGCATCATAAAAACCATGAAGGCCGACCCCTCCTTCTTTTTCAAGTTCAATAAGATTTTCAAACGACTGGTGTGGTTCCACCATTAGAGACAGCATCGAGGCATACGGTGCAACTACATACTCTTCAGCGAGTCCCCTCTTTAATCCCAGGCCCGGAGCCCCGAACGCCCGGTATTGGTAATGCATATCAATATTTATAAAACCGTATGCACTTTCCGAAAATCCCCAGGGTTTGTTTCTCTTTTTACCATACTCTTTTTGCCACTGTACTACATTCCGTCCGGTATGGCTCAGCAATGTTTCACCGTAACTGCGCATAAAGAGCATCGGCATGAGATACTCAAACATTGTGCCTCCCCAGGACAGCAATATAACGTTGTGGTTCAGGCTGGTAAGACGTCTGCTAAGGCGAAACCAGTGTTCAACCGGTACATCTGCCTTAGCTATGGCAATGTAAGAGGCAATACGGGCTTCACTGGCAATCAGATCATATGTACCCTCATCCAGAATAGCTTTCTCAACATTATACCCAATGCTGAACAAACCTCTCTTTTTCAGATAGAGAAATGAAAAGTCCATTTCATTCATGAACTCATCACAAAAAAAGATGATTTCATCAGCTTGTGTCTTCCATTTATTCAGCAGCCTAACCGTTTTGTCTCCCTGTTCTTTATTATCATAGAATTTAAGCAGTTCAGTGTGGGTAAACTTTGAAATATTTTCAATCTTTGAGCCATTAAGTGTTTTTATCTCGTCTATTGCTTTCTCTAAAATTCTGAGCGGGCTGTCAATCCAGAAGAGCAGATCCTGCATCATTGAATCATCAAGCACACTGCCAAGCGGAAGCAGATCTGTTGAACAGATTGAGGCAGCATCTTTTTTCAGCGATTTTAGCAATTCAAGATCCTGCATTGGCTTTTCTGAATCTGCATTTTTCAGTTTTTCCAAAATACGATCAGAATAAAGCATAATGCGGTTATAACAAACAGCTGGCAGATATTTATCATACTTAAACGGTTTGAAAATATCTTTCAGAGTGAGGATTGTATCTTCAATCCCTTGACAGATATTTCTGTTCACTCCTATGGTGTTCATCTCTTTAAGTACGGCTTGCTTTACAACTATTAGGCCGGCAGCAAGATTACCGGAGTCCACCGTTGATATGTATTTCGGATTTAATGCTTCCCCCAGGCGAGTTTCATACCAATTATAAAAATGCCCGTTAAACCGCTCCAGCTTATCCATTGAGCGCAGTGTATTAAGCAGTCGTTCCAATAATTCTCCATAGGTGATGTATCCTCTGTTGTAAGCCACCTGTGTTGATACCAATGCCAATCCGATATTCGTTGGGGACGTGCGTTCAGCTACAGGTAGTGGCGGATCTTCCTGATAATTATCAGGAGGCAGCCAGAAATGCTCATCATTCACGAACCGCTCAAAATAGAACCAGGTTTTACGTGCCCAGATCCTGAGTTTCTGAACTTCTCCTTCATTAAGCGTGTGATACTCTTTTTTAGCCGGCTGACTGATGTACCACAAATAATAAGGTGAACCGGCCCAGAGAAAAATAAACGGAATAACGATCAACATGTACTGGGGAGCTGTATATATAGCAGCAAAAAGAATACCTGCAGCAAATATTATTGTACTTGCGTTTATTTTAATGTAAGTAGGCAGTGAATTTGAGCTGGCAGATTCTATTTGAGATGCGGTGGTCCATTCAAGCAGCCATTTTCTGGATATCCGCAACCTGTAGATTGTTCTGAAAATTGCATCAAGATAAATATAGGCCTGGTGCGGAAGAATCATGACAGTAAAAACTGCCTGCAATGAGTTTATTTTGAGGTTTGCCCGAACTTTATCCAGATAGAGTTTCCATCGAACCCTTGCAGGGCGATTCAAAATATCACTCGATAAACTTATGTAGATTGGAAAAGCGAGGATACCAAAAGCCGCCGCAGTCCAGATCCATCCGGAACCGGGAAGAAGAAACCAGCCTGCCACGAAAAAAACCGTTAAAAAAAAGGGATTTAGCGAACGGCGCAGATTGTCGAAAATCTTCCATTTCGACAAAAAATTGATCGTATTTTTTTCTTTTCCGTTCAGAGTGGGTACATTACCGAACAGCCAGGTCGCAATCTGCCAATCCCCACGGGTCCATCGGTGATTTCGTTTACTAAAACTTACATACGTTGATGGATAGTTGTCAAAGAGTTCAATATCTGTGGCAAGCCCTGCCCTGAGGTAGGTACTTTCAATCAGGTCGTGAGAGAGTATTCTGTTTTCAGGAAAACGAGAATCGAGCACTTCGTGAAATGCCTGAACATCATAAATTCCTTTTCCTGTAAAAACGGCCTCACCGGTAAGGTCCTGGTAAATATCGGAAACAGAAGTAGAATATGGATCCAGCCCTACATTCCCCGAGAAAATACGTGCAAACCATGTTTTCTCAGAAGACTCCGGTGGAATTGAAATCCTCGGCTGAATGATACCATACCCTTTTGTTATCCGCTTCATCTGAGGGTCATATCTTGCACGATTCAATGGATGGGCAATGGTACGCACCAGGTTTCTGGCACTATCGGGAGGAAGCCTGGTGTCGGAATCGAGTGTAATGACAAAACGAACTTTCGCCTTTTTTACAGATTCTCTAAAGTTACCCACGATTGTTGTAAAACCGTTTTTGGCATCCGGATCACAAAGCATCCGATTCAGCTCCTCCAATTTACCTCTTTTCCTTTCCCAGCCCATCCATACACCCTCCAGATCGTTCCATTTCCTGTCGCGATGCAGAATGAAAAATTTATTACCGTAATACGAACTGTATTTACTATTCAATTCGTTAATAGCCTTGATTGCAACCTTTATTATAGCTTTATCTTTATTCGTTTTTTGTTCATCGGCATCTGTATAATCAGAAAGCAAAACAAACTGTAATACAGGGTCAGGATTTGCAAGTGCCCGTATTTCCAGATTTTCGATCTGCCTGCGGACATCCTGTGTGGATGTAAACATCGTTGGAACTACAACCAATGTGCGTGACTCATTTGGGATACCTTCTTTGTAAGCCATTTTTGGAAGCAGTCTTGGCGGAAGATAAAAAGCAAAAAAACGGTTTATCGCCGATACGGAAAGATCCAATGCCGGGAAAAATGAGACTACAAGCACAGCCAGCCCTAATGCAAGCGAGTTGCTCATCGAATCTGTAAAGATCCACAGAATCACCATCAAAAACATGGTATGTATAATAATAGCAGCGAGATACCATTCAGGTTTTTTTTCCAGAATCCTTTGAAATTTTTCTCTGAGCGGCTGGCTATAACCAATTTTTTTTACCAACTCCACATTACCCTCTCCTGCCAGGTAATAACCAACATGCTGCTTCACTACATCCTTTTTATGAAGAAAGTTTCCGGTATTTTCAGGCTGATTTACTGAAAGTCCTTCAGCCAGTAATAGTACCTCTTCAGCGACTTCCGGTTCAGAATAGCCAGAGCCCCTGCTCAATCGCTCAACAGCTCTACGATATCTGTCACGTGTCTTAAAATCCATTTCAGGATAGTGTCCTGATGGATCGAGCCTAAGAATATTCTCTACCACCGAACACTCTTCAACAAAATCGGACCAGTCTGTTTCTGAACTTTTCCGCAATGAAATTACTGCATTCTGAATACTTACTTGAAGGTGAGATTGTTTTTGTGCTTCAATGCGCATGGCCACTTCAAGTGGCATATCGAACTGCCTAAAACGGTAGTTGAACCAACGTTTTTCCTCTTCATATAAACTACCGGATACCTGAAGCTGATTATAGAGTTCAATCAGGTAAAGTTCATCTCCATTCTTTTTTTCAGAAGATTTTAACCAATCAGAAATAAAAGCAACTACCGATCCGGGTTCCCTCAGCTCTCTCGCTTCAATTTTCTGCAGAAGATTTCTAACGTTCATGAAAACTTCTTTCCTTTTCAGGATCCTGGCTGCTTTTTCAGCCAGTTTCTGAACAAGAATGAGCCTGATCATGATTGGAATTGCCCAAATTTCACCCAATTCCAACGTTACATCTTGCTGGTAACTGTGTATATAAAGTGTAAGGCCTTCATCTTCGAAAATGTTATCGGTATGAGTGAGATAATTCAGGACCAGCTCATACACACGGGGCAACCCTTCAAGTTCACCCTTTGAGATTAACGGAATCGTTTTATGAAATTCTTTTGGAAAATCATTTTCTATCTGAACGATTTGTTCCTGGATAATATAGAAGTTATCGATAAGCCATTCAGCCGCCGGAGATAGCTCTTGCTCGTTTTTTGCAAGGCCCGACAATACACGGTAAGCCCTTGTCAAAACCTCTTTTACATTACCCAATATCGGTTTTATCAGACGTATCCGCTTGTCAGGAACACAGTCTTTGTGATTTATTGCGAGATTTTTTGCACTCTCTTTTAGAAATTTTACATTAAAAGATACATCTTGGGTTTCGGGCATACTATCAGTCCTCTTATGGTTTACTTAACTACTTGAAAACTTCACTCTCATTTAAGGATTAGAACAGAAATAATGCTGTGGAGACAAACTCAACTTTTATCGATTGTATACCTGTAACTCTTAAAAAATTAAAGTTTATACCTCACAATCGTTGTAAGGTATTTTTGACCAGGATTGTAATGGCACAACTTTTAAAATAATTTTGCTAAAGACTTTTGCTTTCAACAGAAGTAGTAAACAGAATTATGCTATTTTCTGATAATTTTTACAGGATGTTCCATTTCTCCAGTCAGATCTTCGATATGGTGCTGATGAAAAACATTAAAGAGAAATAGAAACGGCCAAAGTGAGATAAACATAAACCAGAGCCCGTCACCAAATCCCATCCAAATACCTATCATGCCCATGATATTTGCTCCAACTGCTCCCCAAATAATATTGGCAGTAACAGACATACCCTCATTTCCAATTATTAATCCTATAATGAAGCCAATTAATAAACCTGCTGAAGTAAACCAGTAAATATTAGTTGCATTCAGAATTTCCATTTTTCCCTCTATAAATGAATTACATTGTTACGTTAAATAATCGTTTATGTTAATTCCGACCATGATCTCCAAACCAAATACCCTGCGTTTCTTCAACTGTGTCCGAATTAAATTTTCTCTCATATTTTTTCTGCGTTTTTAAAAATCGAATCACAGCAAGAACCATCCCGCCCAAAGTAAGAATAGCAATATCTCCTGCAATCAATCCAAAACTAAACCCTTTCATGATTACCTTTCATTATCTGATTCACTGTAACTTGAACAAAGATCGTTTTTTATTCTTTTTCTAACCCTCAATCAATGCCTGATGCAAACGTAGCCGAACTTCTACCGGAGATGTAAGGAACAACATTACAACTCTAAGGGATATTCAGTTATATGCTCATGAGGAACTATTCAAACATCAATTTGTAATGTGAATCAGATACTTAAAATCTATAATTACAATTGTATATCTATCATCAAAAGAAACAGACACCAATTGTAACAGATATCTCCATCTACTGAGATCTTGTGGGCCTTTTAATTATAGGATAAAGAGAAAAGGAAGTAAGTTATATCCTGCAGAATATAAAGGGTTAATATTACCCCAAAGTTAGAATGTCTCCCGTGTATTATTGGTCAAACAGATTTAAGTTCGTAATTCAAGAAAGGCACAGAAGAGGGTTCAACTCCTGTTATTGGTTGGAATATGCTTTGTTTCGCACTGTAAACAGTTATTTTGCAGTGAATTTGGTGCCATTGCCGGAATCGCTATCCTGTTTTCCATACTCTCCATGATTTTTCAGCTCCCGGCTCTCATCGTTTTACTGGAAAAAACAGGGTTTTTAAAAACCAATCTACCGGTTCAACACTTCCTTCATAATGGAAAATAAAAAGACCTCCGGGCAGGGGCCGGATAAAAAGACCAATACCGTATTTGATGTTATTTTATGCCTGGCAGCCACTATTTGGTCAGGATGGCAAACCCGCATTTCTCACCAAGAAATTTAGCTGTGGGCAATCCCGACGGCGGTCGGGAGAAAATGGTGGCGGAAACGTACCTGAGTACGTTGAGCAAACCATT
>SL_3KL_010_SEDDRAFT_10003846_pt1 | contig 13615 bp, 13 predicted proteins | sample SodLakKL_010_SED_2_FD_10381 | JGI IMG/M metagenome (IMG submission 10381)
GGATCCAGGACGACGTACGGCGAGCAGCCTCCGCTTTGCGAGTAGCGGTCCCCCTGTTCGACCCCGGCCTAAACCTGATGTCGCTCATCACCGTGATGATGTGCTGCTGCTTCCAACACCCCCGACGCGCATAACGAACACCCGATGGGGCCAACCGAGTTCTCCCACCGACGTCTCGGCACTTGGCGTGTCTCGACTGCCTGCGTGATAGTCGGAACCGCTCTCGCCCTCGGCACTCATTCGCGCGATATGTCGATAGCTTCGGTAGGAGCTGAGCCCGGGTGCCGGCCAGGCCGCGCTCACAGCTGCTTCGTGGTGAACAGCACATCCCCGTGGACCTTGCCGGGCTCCACGCGGTCGGTCTCGATGAACTCGAGTTTCGCCAGCACTCGGCGCGAAGCAGCGTTCCAGTCACTGACGGTGGCCCAGAGACGCCGGCAACCCGACGCCTGTGCCCAGCTGAGGACCGCCTTCGCAGCCTCGGTTGCATACCCCTGGCCCCAGAACCTGCGAAGGAACTCGAACGCCAGCTCCGGCTCTCCCTCCGGCACCTTGGTGTTCTCGGTCAGCCCGCAGTAGCCGACGACGTCACCGAAGCCCTTTCGCTCCGCGGCAAGAAGCCCGAGAGCGGAGCCGTGAGAACCCGCGAGGATACGGGCTTGGAGGTCCTCCACGGTGGGGCGACCATCGGCATCGATCCGACGATGTGGCGGGACACGAGGGTCGCGCTCAGACCACAACTCGCGCAGGATCGCAGCCTCGGACACACGCCAGGGTCGGAGCAGTAGTCGATCGGTTTCGAGCACGATCTCCGGTGGGTGTGCTGTCGGGCGTCCCATGCCGTCAAGGCTACCGGTGCCGGCGAGGACGCCCTGTACCGGTGCGCTCCACCCGACCTGCTCACGGCCGGACCGCCCAGAAACACGCGTGGCCGTACCCGCGCGAGTGACTCCGAGCAGCGTCGCCGGCGAGGCCTTGCCGCTCATGCGTCCCGGCGGTCGAAGGGCATGCGATCTGGCTGCGGCCGGTGTCGCGGACGTGGCTGTCGTGGCGTGGCCAGCTGTGGGACGCTGTTGGCCATCGCCACTCGTAGTTGGAGGCCTCCCTGCGCACGCGGCACTGTTGTCAGCAACTGCTACGAGTTCGTTGGACTTGTTGGGCTGCGTCACCTAGCCGGCGTCGGATCGTGATGCGACGACGGGCGCCGTAGGTGGGTGACGCACGTGGCGGACCGCCATCGTGGCCTGCTGCAGGCCTGCACCCATCGATGCAGAGTGTCGCCCCGGCGTCGACAGCTGAGGATCGATCAAGAGCGGGCTGCGGCGGCTTCTCTGCGCCAGTACTTCGTGCCGTAGGTGACGACCATGCCGGCTTCGTCGACGTGGATGTCTGCGGCGAAGCTGCCTGACCGGTAGCGGTAGGTCTGTTCGGTGATGCGTTCGTAGGTCTGCTCCGATGAGATCACCTCGAGCTCGGGGAAGCTGACCCAGGCGGCTCTCAATGATGCCTGGGCGCCGACCTCGAGTCCGAGCCGGCGGATCGGCAAGGTGTTGGTCGAGGGTGAGACCCGCAGGTCGACATCGGTGCATCCGGCGAGTGCCGGGTCGCGCATCCCGTCGACGTGCCAGTGCTCATCTGCAGAGCTCAGCTCGAACTGGCGTTCGATCCTCAGGCCGGTCAGACGCAGCTCAACGCGGTGCGCGTTCCAGCCCTCGTCGATCTCCACGCGGTAATCGCAGCGTGCGGGGGCGCCATCGGCAGGAATCAGCACGAGTCCTTCGAGCAGCCAGCCTGACGGGTCGGGGCGGAGCTGGCACAGCTCGGCGCTGAGGTCGTAGGGGTTTCGCCACAGCACCGATTGGATCGAGTTCATCGGGTCCTCCGAGCCTTCATCTGTTGAACCAGCGGGCGTTGAACGTCGGCGTCGGATCCCTCGTAGCCGCTCCACAGGAACGAATCCGACGTGATGTCGGAGAACATCCAGCGGCACCGTGTCCCATCGAGTTCGGTTCCCTCCAACACGATGGCATCCCCGTCGCGCCCACCGGCAAGATGGACAACGACGCTGCGGACGGGCGCGAACCAGCTCGCGTGCCATACGTCGCTTCGAGGGTCGTACATCCGGATGGTCGTGCCGTACTCGCGCGCTGGCGCTCCGGTGCGGCGACGCTCGGCCACGGGTGGTCCGAACAGGACGTCTTGGACCGCGCGACCCTCAAGCACCCACCCGAAGTGCCACTCGGCCGGCCGTTGTTCCTCGACGTGTCCCTCGACATCGAAGTAGGTGATCTCAACGTCCCAGGAACCGACGAACTGGCCGAAGAGCTGCAAGCCGTCGGCGCGGTCCTGATCGGGGCCGACAGCGGCGAGGGCGTCGATGGCGGCAGCCGACGAACCGAAGGGCTCCGCCTGCTGTCGAGGTCGGTTGTACGGGGGTTCGTCGAACGAACGATGGTCACTGTTCACCGATGCGCTCCCTCTCGCCGCATTCGTCCGCATCGCAGGTACGACGCCTACCTTGCGCACCAGCGCATCGGACTGCTTGAAGATCGGTGCTCACTTTCCGGAGTAGGCCATGCTCGACAAGACCGTCCACCTCACTACAGAGCACCTTGAGTTGCGAGAGGTTCGCTGCCAGAACCAAGCTTCGAGTTGGTCGTCGCCAGAGGAGGCGACAGCGAACACGGTGGTGCTGGTGCGGGCAGGCAGTTTCCGTCGCGATGTCCGAGGTGTGGAGTCGGTTCTCGATCCGGCGGCGGCCTACTTCACCCGTCCTGGAGACGAGCAACGCTTCGAACACAACGGGCCGCACGGCGATGTGTGCACGGTCATCCAGATCGGGAACGAACTGCTGGCGGCCACCTGGGGCGGCGAGCCCCGCCTGCCCGAGGGCACCCTTCTCACCTCCCCTGAGGCCGACCTCAGCCATCGACGACTCCTCGCGGCCACCCGCCTGCCGGACCATCACGAGGTGACCGAACAGGCGCTGTCGCTCGTCGCCGTACTCCTCGACGAGGCCGACCCTGCACGCGTCGCCGCGGGACGTCCCGCCACGCTCTGCCGGCAACGCCGACTGGTCGCCGCCGCCCGCGAGGCGATCACCGCCGACCCGACCATCGCCCTCGTCACGCTGGCCGACAACCTCGCGGTCTCCCCGCACCACCTCAGCCGCACATTCCGCGCCCACACGGAGAGTACGATCTCGCGCTACCGCAACCGGATCCGTGTTCGGCTCGCCCTCGAACGGCTCGCCGAGGACGAACGGGACCTGGCCGCGCTCGCCGCCGACCTGGGGTTCGCCGACCACGCGCACCTGACGAGGACCGTCCGCGCCGAACTCGGGTCGACACCGTCCAAGATCCGCGACGTCCTTGTACCCACGTGAGTCGGTTATTGAACACAATCACACGGCCGCGGAACTGCACGTCCGTGCTGCTCGGGGAGCCGTCGAAACTCCCGGTCTAGCACCCACGGCCGGCATCCGCGGGCATCGGATGGCAATGCACGTCAACGAGGTCGGTCTCGACGATCCCGCAGCATGACGGGTTGAGCCAGGACCAGTGCTCGCCCCGTACATCACCGTGAATCTGTGCGGTTTCGCCGAGTTGTCGAAGCGCCCATAACGCGAGACTGGGTGGGAACGTCGCGCCGTTGACGATCGCGCGCTCGTAGCCGGCATCACGACGGGGGCGGAAGGTCCCTCATCCGAGCCTCGCAGACCGTCGCGGGAGCAGTGATGTCGATTGCCGTCGCCAGCACGGTGGGGCGCTATAACCGTCTCGAGCTGCACGAACCACGAGGACGACTGGGGCTTGAGGTCTGGCGCTCGCGAACTCTGCGTGAGACGGCGGTCCTTCGGGTGGCAAGGACCGCATTGCCAACAATCCACCTACAGATGAGCGAGAGACGTGTGCAGTGCCGAGGCAAGTCATCCCAGGCGTTAGGCGCCTCGGTCCCTAGGAGGGAGCCACACGCTTCGAACGGCTAGCCGGTCAGTCACCGAGACCTGGAGATCGCGAAGAATCCGCAGCTCTACCCTCTGCTGGAGCGTGCGCAGTCGGTCGGCGGCCGCCGCATCGTCCACCTCACTCCAGCCGGAAGCGATCTCGGCCGCGCGTTCAGCATCTACAGGCAGAACCTCCACGCTCGGCGGGTCTGGCCGTCCGGTGCCGGAGAGCTCGTCGCGGACGTCGAGCGCTCGGGCCGTGTCCGCTGCGAGGATCCGCTGATGGGGGAGGCTGTTGGACACGAGCACTGGGATGCCGTCGTACGTGCCGGCAAGCCATCGGTCAATAGGTCCGCCCGTTGGAGCGAACGGCAGGCCGAGCGACTCGCGGATGCGCCGTTTTCGTGGAAGGAGGATGAGGGACGGCCGGTATCCGGCAGATCGCATGACCGACAGGAGATGGTTGACCCGAGCCACAAGTCCTTCCGGCGCACGCACCACGGGGACTGCCTGGTCGACGAGACGACGAACGATCGCTTCGATCTCCTCGCTGGCGAGCTTCTTCCCGTGGCCTTCTCCTGACATGCCGACGACGGTGACGCCGGACTCGTTGACGAACGCTTCCTTCGGCGCCAACTCGGTGAACCCCCATCCTGGCCCGGACGATTCGACGGGCTCCACATCGAAGCCACTCAACACGGCGAGTTGTTCGAGCACGCGGCCCTCCTGGTGGGCGTCCTGGAGTTCGTCTCGGAAGGCAAGGACCTTCGCATCGTCGAGTTCCGCGGCGACGAGTTGATCTTCCTCGGCGCGCGTCGCCGCTGCAGCTGCCTCTGCCACGAGGTCCACGAGAGAATCTGCCCGGCTTCCAACCACCTCGATGTCGACGCCCTGCAACGATGCGACGTCCTCCTGGACCTTCCCGTCTCGGATCGCTTGCGACACCGCGTCCTGACGCCGCGGCAGCCACTCGGTTGCCGGCAGCTCCACGACCGAGTCCATCGAGAGAAGGCAGAACGCGAGTGCGTGAAGCGCAGGCGTCTGGGAGTCAACGAAGTGCGCTTCGCCTGTTGGCAAACTCATGGCGACCCAGTCGTCGAGAACACCGTCACTCATCGTCCGTGCCGTGGCCCCCACCAGGCGATCGGCACCGGGAAGGGTCGTCGCCAGCGCCCTGACGCGCGCGCTCGTCCCTTGTGACCGGTCTGCACCGCGCAGAAGCCAGGCGAGAAGCGAAAGTCTGGCTGCATCACGCTCTGTGACTATCTCCGAAAGCAGATGGTTCAGCGCCAGGTCACGCTCCGCGTCTGAACGTTCGTCTTCAGTCGCGTCGCTTGTTTGAAGCACGAAGCGAGCTCGGAGGGCCCGGTCCTCCAGCTCGGAATACTGCCCCAGCTGGCGGAGCCCCCTGTCGAGCTCGTCGAAGGCCGTGGTGTTCCCCACCTCGTGGAACGTACGGAGCAAGTGCGCTGCGCCTCGTAGGTGGTCGATGGCGATATCGCGCCACTCCTCAGCCACGTCGGTCGGTGGTCTCTCATCCAAGTGGCGGAGCGCCATGCTTTCGATCACCTCCAAGTGGTAGCGCCACGCCCGATCGGCAATGAGGGAACTGAACGGAGACTCGGGGTGCGACAGGGGAGCGAAGCTCCGGGCCGCTCCTGCCATCCGAGCAAGCAGTTGTCGTGGGCGCAGGTCCTGCACAGCGAACGCGACGCGCCATGGAATGGTGATCAGGGCGTACACGTGCTCTCGGAGGCCGAGGCGCTCCGCACGAAGCATCTGCTCGTAGAGGTTGCGGGTGATTTTGTCGATCGGTCCCCACCCCAGGGCGTGACGCGAGTCGTGGAAATGCTCGCCACTTCCGGGCACACCGAGCGACTCCCAGACTCTGGGCCACGCGGCGAGAAGTTCGACGTACACGTCTGCGATGGCCTCGTACCTCGCCGGTGAGGCTGACTCGATGGCTCGCATCGCCTCGTCGCGAATGAGTTCAACGGATCGATCGACCGGTCGGGACCGACCTCCCCTGACGACCGTGTAGACGGGTCTCCATTGCTCGGGACGCGTTGTCGCCGCGATGAGTGGCCGTGCCTGACTGACCAGTTCGCCTGGCCTGCCCATGAGGTAGAGCGTCTCGGCCTTCGTCCTCGCCACGCGCTTGAGGTCGATGTCGAAGACTTCGCCTTCGACTGGGGGTACTTCAACGTTGACGAACTCCCCCGTGAGGAAGAAGCGTGTCTCGATGCCATCAAGTCCTGTGAGGAACTTCTGAAGGACGGAGGCGTTCGCGCGTGCGCGTGCCTCTGCGTGAATGTGCGCCGTAACGCCGTTCCGGACGTCCTCCAACACCTGTTGCAGGAACCAGTCGGCGTCGACGACATGCACTGCCCGACGGATGAAGATTCAGAGGTCTGGACATCAGGGCCTAATGGCGGTGCATTTGGCGCATAATTTGTAGTGCGAAATGCTTGGTTTGGTGGGTTGCGGGACCTACACTTCAGCATGGACACACACCGCACGGACACCGACCACAGCGGGGCCATCGACCGCCAGCCTGCGCTGCTCGAGGTCGCCGGCCCGACGGGTATCCCGATCGGCAGACGGCTGCTGCTGGTGGAGGACGACAGCCAGCGTGCGGTGTTCCTGGGAACGGTGGCGCTCCACCTCTACGACATCGGCGACGCCGACGCGGAGCGGGTGTGCATCGCGATGCTGTCGAGGGCTGGTCTGGCGTTCGATGTGGAGATCGCTGAGGCGTTCGGCTGCCACCGCAACACCGTGGGGCGTCTGGCACGTCAGCTGGCTGAGGAGGGTCTGGCGGGGGTGGTCGCCGCCAAGCGTGGCCCCAAGGGTCGGCACAAGGTCACCGGCGAGGTCCAGGCGGTCATCGACGAGCACGCCGGGCAGTTGGGGCCGGCCGCTCTGGCGCGTCTGGTCGCCGAGCGCACCGGTGTTGTGCTGTCACGCGAGCATGTGCGTCGGCTGTCGCAGGCCGCCCGCCTGGCCGAGGGCGAGCTGGTCCAGGTCGAGCTCGACACGACCGAGCCCGACCCCGAGCTCGAGCCCTGCGGCGAGGTGGCCGAGGACGACGAGACGGCCGCGGACGACGAGGGTGACGGGCCCGACGGGCCCGACGAGGGTGACGAGGGCGGCGAGTCCACCGGCCCGGCCGAGGCCGGCTGCGATGGCGAGGTCGATGCGTCCGAGGAGGGGGCCAGCTTCGATCCGCCGGCGACGCTGCCCGATGAGGTGTCGGGCAGCTACATCGGGCTGGCGTTGTTCTACCCGGCGGTGGCCGCGCTCGGGCTGGTCGAGATCGCCCGGCAGGTGTTCACGCTGCCGCGTTCGGTGCGGTTCGGGGTACGTGCGGTGGCGCTCACGCTGCTGTTTCTCACGCTGCTTGGCCGACCCACCGTGGAGTCGGCCAAACATCTGCGCCGGGCGTCGTTCGGGGCGGTGGTCGGCTGCGGCCGCGCCCCGTCGGTCAAGACGTTGCGGCGCAAGCTGGATGAGCTTGCCGGCCAAGGCAAGGCGGGCGAGTTCGCCACCGTCATGGCCCGCCGGTTCATCGACCGCGGGATCGTCGATACCGCCTATCTGTACATCGACGGGCACATGCAGGCCTACAGCGGCAAACGCCGGCTGGAGAAAGTGTGGTCCACCAAGCGGCGTATGCCCCTGGCTGGCATCAACACCTACCACGTCGGAGACGTCACCGGACGGCCGCTGCTGTTTGTCACCGAGGCGCTGTCGACCAACCTGGCCAAGGCGATGCCCGACATCATCGCCACGATCCGTGAGACCCTCGGCTCCGATACGACCTTCACGGTGGTGTTTGACCGTGGCGGCTACGACGGCAGCCTGTTCACCTGGCTCGATAGCCAAGGCATCGGGTTCATCACCTACGACAAGGGCGACCCCGACCTGCCCACCGAGATGTTCGTCCGGCGTGAGACCCGCTTCGAGGGCCGCCGGATGCGCATGCAGATCGCGCAGGACACCGTGACGATCGCCGGGTCGGGGCCGTGGCGGCGGGTGGTGGTACGCACCGCCGATGGGCATCAGACCCCGATCCTGACCAACCTCGACCAGGGTCGTCCCGGCCCTGCCCGGCTGGCGTGTCTGGCGTTCGCCCGCTGGCGTCAGGAGAACCTGTTCAAGTACATGGGTGCCCATCACGGACTGGATCAGCTCGTCAGCCACAACGTCGAGGACGCCGACCCGGACACCACGGTGACCAACCCTGAACGGAAACGTCTCGATCGTGACATCGCCGCACTACGCAAGCAGGCCGCCAAGCTCAAGGCCGAGCTCGGTGACATCCTGCTCGACGAGCCCAAGACCGCCTCACGCACCGCCCACGGGATCAAGGTCGCCCAGCACGGTGCCATCGGCCGCTCCGCGAGCTCGAAGATGAGATCGACACCCTCGTCGCTAAACGCAAACCGCTGCCTACCCACGTCAGTCTCGCCGAGACCGGCCAGAGGCGTCAGGTCATGCGCCTGGAACACAAACACATCGTCGATGCCGTCAAGATCTGCGCCTACAACGCCGAGCAGTGGCTGCTCGACCGGCTCATCCAGCACTACCCCAACCGTCACGACGTGCGGGACCTGCTGCGTAGCTTCGCCCGTCTGCCCGGCCACATCACCACCACCGACCAAGGTGTCATCGTCACCCTCGAACCGCCCGACACCCCCGCCCACCGTCGTGCCCTCGAAGGGCTCATCGGCGAGCTCAACACCCTCGGCGCCACCTACCCCGGCACCGACATCCCCGTCACCTACCAGCTCGCCGTGCAACACTCCCGGCCCGCCGCCTAAACCCCCATGTCCAGACCTCTGAGATTGGAAGGAGGAGGAGCGTGAGGCCTCCGAGGGAGGTCGCGACGATCGCCGCGGTGAGCGGTGGCGGCGCAGTCGGTGTGACGAGGACAACACCGATGCTGCCGAGAGCTGCGGCTCCCGCCATCACGAACGGGAGCATGCGGGACCGCTCGACGAACTCGCGCAGTCCGCTCTCCGAGCGCGCACGTGACGCACTTTCGAAGGCGAACAGGGCTCCAGCGACGGTCAGGGCGACCGCCCCGCCGAGGGCCTGCCAGAAGATGGCCAAGAACTCCCGAGCCAGTTCCTCTTCACACAGGACGGTGCGCACCATGCAACCGTCGATGAGCTGCAGTTCGCGCAGCCCCGGCATCGTGAGCGCGCCGACGACGAGGATCGCAGCGATCGGGAACCAGGGCCGACCGATCGCCGCGAGCGAGCGAAGCCAGAGGGCCCGTCGGGAAGCAAGCTTCGAGGCAGCGGGAGGAAGCGCTCGGCGCACCCGGAATCGCAGCGAACGCTGCCGGTACACACGAGAGCGCAGTTCGGCGACCCAGCGCGGCAAGAGCCAACTCGTCGCGGGTTGGTCGAGCGAACCCCGACGACCCCAGCGGATCCGCGCGGTCACCCTGCTACATCCGCGGCGGGGAATGGGTCAATCGTTAGAAGCTCGCCCTTGGGTTCAACTGACCAGGCGGTCTGACCGTCCACCGCGGTGCTGCGGCTGTCGGTGAACGCTGTAGTTGACACGGACCCATACGTGAGTCCCTTCACGGCCAGTACACCATCGAGGTTGATCGTTGCGGGGCCTTGGCCACTTTGATCCTGCGCTGCCGCGGCACTCCCATGATGTGGCAATCTCGTTGCGAAGTCGGCATAGAACAGCGCAATAGGCTTCGTCAGCCCGACGGCATCCATGAGGCGCTCCTTCGTCACACGACAACTCCCAGCGTCGCCGAGCCAATCACACTGAGCGCAACGGTGGCCCGCCGGACCCTCCTCGCGCTGGCGACCGGGGTCGTGCCGGCCGAACACATCTGGCGAGGCCATAGCCTCGGCGGACCCCTGCCGGGCAGGCCACCATGTTGGGCGGTCCGCTCCAACTTCGTGCTGGGCGTCGTTCTTCCTCATCAAGTGGTCAGTGATCGCACCACGGCGTCTCGTTGAACGGGCCAGGTAGTTGTTTCATGCGGTCCCGTAGGTTCGGTGTGCCTCGGCGCCCCGGCGGGAGCACTCGAAGCGGGGAAGGTCATCGTCTAGCTTGCGCTAGCGAACCGAGCTTCTTCGATCGCCCGACGAACCGACGTCGGACGCCCACAACCGTCGGCCCATTGAATGTCGCGCCGGCGGCTGGAGCGTGGTGCATGCCCCATCTTCCAGCACGGTCTTGGGGGGCCGTGGTCCGTATGGCGTCGGGTGTTCGATCGCTGAGGACACCGTGAGTCCAACCAGCGGTCATCGGAGATGCGCACGGCAGCGGAGGCGGCTGACAGACCACAGCTCCTCGGCCGTCTACAGTCCGGCCGACGAGAGGGCTTGTAGTGCGCATCGCGACGTGGAATCTCGAGCGTCCTAGCTTGCGTTCGTGGAAGCGGCTTCCGCGACAGCGGTCCCGGATGGTCCAGATCGACGCCGACATCTGGGGGACTACCGATGTGCCAGGCTGACGACTCCGGCAACGGCAATAGCCGGGCGCTCGCTCTGGACTTAGCACGCGCCGAAGCTGACCTGTATTTCAAGCACGGTGATGCCCAGGACTCGAAGGCTGGCATCGTCCTGGGTTTCTCTGCGGCTCTGGTCGCCCTCGGAGGTGGCCAGGACCCGAACGTCGTGGAACAGCTCGGTCGACTTCTCGCCTTCCTGTCTGGGCTATTGGCCTTCTGGGCGATATTTCCCCGAGATTTCGCCGTAGTGAGCGCCCACTACTGGCGCGAGCAGATCGACTCGGGAGGAGAAAAGGTGCGACGCCGCGTGACTCGGGATTACCTCGCGGCTGCGAGCAAGAACAAGGCGGCGACGGACGACAAAGCGGTACCGCTAAAGGCGTCGATGATCGTGCTCTTCATCTCGATCCTCGCGTTCGCTCTACCTGCTGCCTACGCTTTCTGGCCCGTCGTTGGCGAGTGAGTCAAGGCTAGGTCTGGAGGGCGACTGTGGGTGACCCAAGGAAGCAGGACGAGGCGCAGGAGCGCGAATTCGGGGAGGGGCGACGGTCGTCGGATCCCGAGGTTGACCCGGAACCCGAGGGCATCGTCACCGTGAACAAGCGCAGGGACGATGCGGACAGGGACTTCCGGGAGAGTGGTGACCGAGACGAGCACGACGACTCGGACGACTAAAGAACCACAGAGCGTCCCCGCCAGGTCGACGGGGGCGCAGGTTCGGTGCAGTGGCGCGTCGACAGGCCACTGGTGTGCGGGTTGTGCAAAGACCAGTTTCCGGGGCGCGGCCAGGGGCGTCGACCTAGATCTGACTCGGAGAGTCCGTGTCCGTGATCCTGCCCCGTCTGATCGGGAAGACCGAGGATGGTGTGATGACGGTCACCAGACCACCGGATCGCCGAGCCAGTCGCGCTCCGCGGACCCCGGAACAACCGTCCTGGACCTCGCTCTTCGTGGCGAAGGTCCGAACTTCCTCGACGCCCCGAACGAGAGCTGCGACGCCCCACGACAACCGATGACTCCGTGCGGCACCGACAGAGCTCGAGAGAGCATTGCCCTTAGCTGCGGAAACCCTCGAGACACCGAAGGTTGAATCCGTCTTTGGCATCCTGTGACACCCCCTGGGGCGAGCAGGTACCTGCGAGCGCCTGCGGTCGTTAACATCCGGATGGCATCGATCACTGGTGTGTGATGGGGCTCCACGACGGCCGCCTAACAGCTAACGATGTTCGTCGGATGATCGACGACGGCGTTCGCGAAGGGTTGCGGCTGGAGTACAAGCGCGAGGTCAACGTTGACCGACCCCGGGAGTGGGCGTCGGATGTCACTGCCTTCGCGAACACGGCCGGCGGGGCCATAATCGTGGGGGTTAGCGACGAGGACGGTCGTCCGGCAGAGGTGGTCGGTGTTGATGAGTCCAGCGTCGACGCTCTGGTCCAGTGGTTGAGCAATGTCCTCCGCGACCGCGTCGAGCCAACTCTCCCCGGCCTCGCGTTGGAGCCGATTGAGGTTGAGGAGCGGATAGTCCTGGTCGTGTCGGTCCCACGATCATGGGCGTCGCCCCATCTCGTCAAGAGCGGCGACCGGTGGCAGGTGGCCCGCCGCAACAGCACCGGCAAGTACTCGGTGTCAGACGTCATCGAGTTGCGCGGCCTCTTCGCTCAGGCGGAGGACGTGGCAACCGTGGTGCGGAGTTGGCATCGTGATCGTGCACTCGCCGTTCAGGCTGGAGACGCCCCGGTGTCCCTCAACGACGGACCGTTTCTGCTCACCACCGCTCGATCGTTGGTCCTGTCGACTCCAGGCATGCCCCCGCCGCGAGACGTGGTCGAGCTTGAGAGTGTCCCGGAGTTCAAACAGGTTTCGCCGGTGCATTCTCGGTCATGGGGCACGCGGTTCAACCTCGAGGGCATTGCCCGATGTGATGGCGATGGCTCGGGCTACGTTCAAGTGCACCGCGACGCGTCGATCGAGGTGGTGGACACACACGCCTTGTCGAGCGTGCGCGAGCACGGGGTGGTTGTCGGGCCGGACGTCGCTGGCACCTTGATCGCTGCTGCGCAGACCGCCTTGCTACTGGCGCCCTACACAGGTCAGACAGTCCCGGTAGTCCTGCAAGCATCGCTTCATGGCGTTGGCGGTGCAGAGTTCAAGGGATTGCCATCGAACCGCATCACCACGCTCCCCAACCCCACTCTTAGCCATGACACGATCGGCCTTCCCACAGCGATGGCGAATCGTTGGCAGGACCAATGGGACGATGTCGCCAAGCTCCTGCGTCCCGGGCTGGATGTGCTCTGGAACGCTGGCGGGCATCCGATCTGCCCCTTGTTCGATGATGAAGATCAGTGGATCGGGCCGCGGCGCACCTAGCCGCGGGAAGGACCAGGAGTTGGGCAAGGCATCTACGTAGGGCTGACCCGTGGCGCGGCGAGGAACGCATCTGGAGGAGTCGATGGAGGTCGCACAGGACGAGCGTCCGGAAACCCTGGACGTGGTTCGGCGGCTTCCGCACGTCCAGGCCCTGTGGGCGCTGCAAGAACAATTCGCCCAAGACGGGCCACGGGGTCGGTTCCAAGGGCTTGATGCGGACAGTCGTCGGCCCCTTTACCAGGCCGCCGCGCTATTGGCCGTCGCCATCGACCATCTGGTGGCCTTTGAACTCCTCGTACGGTCGGGCGGCATCCCAACCTGGGCGCCCTTCAGCGTGCTGCGGCCAGCCGTCGAAGCCTCACAACGGGCATCGTGGCTGCTCGAAGCGAAGGGACAGGAACGAATCGAACGATCACTCGCGTTCGAGTGGGAAGACGCCACTGAGACCGGCAAGGACAACGCTGCGCTCCTCGCCGCCGCAGACGGCAACATCCCGCCAGAGGTCGCGCACGAGGCAGATCGGGTGCGCTCCGAAGCTGATGCCCGCCGACGGGAGCTACTGCGCACGGCAGCCCGCCTTGGTGTCCAAGTTGCCACGCGTCAGCCGAAGGATGAGCAAGGCAGACGTCCCAAGCCGGTCGAGTATCGCGGCGCTGACGTCGCAGACTTCGAGCCAAGCGAGGTCGCATGGGTGGGAACGCCGTACCCGAGTGCGACTGAGTTGCTGCGCCGGATGGTCGACGATGAGCCAACCTACGGCCCGCTTATCTACCGGCGGCTGTCATCAACGATTCATGGCCGGCCGAGTC
>SL_3KL_010_SEDDRAFT_10003847_pt1 | contig 13615 bp, 11 predicted proteins | sample SodLakKL_010_SED_2_FD_10381 | JGI IMG/M metagenome (IMG submission 10381)
CACCCATTCGCTTTCTTAAATCGGGTTCTTCCATCAACTTGGTGATTTTATTCTTCAAATCTTCGATATTTTCTTCCCGGTAATGAAATCCGTTGATATTATCCTCAATCAGATCCAAAGCACCCGGTAAATTATCCGCAACTATTAAAGGCACACCATATGCCATCGCCTCAAGCAACACATTAGGAGTTCCTTCATGTTTTGAAGTGAGCACAAACATTGCTGCATTCTGGTAATACGAAGTTAAATCCTTAACCTGCCCTACCAGTTTAACACAATTCTCCTGTCTTTTAGCTTTAATCATCTTTTCAAGATTTTTTTTCTCCTCTCCCCTACCTGCTATTATAAGTTTCCAATCACAGTTATCCTTCTCTATTTGGGAAAATGCATCAATCAGAAAACTCTGATTTTTGGCTCTTGTTAACCTTCCTACATTCAGCACGGTTTGTGATAGTTGTGGCTTAGCCGGATGAATTGGAATAAGCACAGGATTGGGCAGTAATTTTAATTTATTTTTATTCACATAACTTTGCATTTCGGCAAGTGTAACTTCAGAATTTGCTGTAACAACGTCTGCATAATTATAAAGCCATTTCCTCAAAAATAGCCAGGGCTTTTTAAACTGTTGACGCGTAGTATCGTTTCTTTCCGAGATGATAACTTTCTTACCCAAACCAAGAGCAGCTAATATAGTATAGATATTCTGTTTGGTCAAAAAGGAAATAATAACCTGAGTATTTGATGCTTTAACAGCCTTTCGAAGCTTAAAAACATAAAAGATATTTTTAATCAGCCCAGCAAATACATTTGAGCTTTCCCCCTCTCCACCCAAATTGAAACGATCTACAGATTTAGGAATCTTGAAGAAATCTTTTTCTACACCCCTTCTTGTAATTACTTTAACCGGCCTTCCGTTATTTACCCAATAGGTAATTAAATGAACAGCTACTCGCTCGGCTCCCCCACCCGTTAAACCNCCTAAAATGAATGTAATGGAATTTGTTTTCATTATTTATGTAAATTGTCAAATAAAATATAAAATTACTAAGATTATATTTTCTGGTAACACCTTATTATAAAGGTATAAGTGAACGATCTTTTTATAATTTTTTATACTTTCAGACAATTATTTTCTTTATAGAAGACTGTCGTTTCTTCTAAATCGATTCCTGTTGGCTTCAACCCAACAAACTGCAAAGACTTATATCCTCTTTCTTTTAAAATTCTAATCCCATCTCTATATGACGTCCTATTCGAATCATCGAGAATTAATACTCCATCATCTTTTATTGAATTTAATCCATGATAAATGCAATTTATCCTGTCGTAGCCGTCAACGACAATTACATCAAACTTTTTATTTTGTTTATTAATAATCTGGCAATATTCACTGTTTATATTTAGTGAACAATATATTAATTTAATATTAGCAGGTAATTTATCTTGAATATTTTCAATCCATTCAGGATTATGCTCCACAGCAGTCACATCATTTACAAGTCTTGAAAAAAATATTGATGAGTAGCCACTTCCGAATTCAAACAAACTCATAGATTTTTTGAGCCTGTTTTCGAGAAAAGATATGACAGCGTAATTCATCCAAGGAAGCTCCCTACCATTTTTACCACATGGATAACCATTTTTTAAGCTTTGTATCCACCCTGTTTTGTGTAGAAATGAATCACTTTCAAAAACCAACCGTTTTGTTGCATATATCTTAGGAAATAATTTTTTTAGCTGTCTTATTTTAAATTTATTCACGATTAACATCTGTATAGTGTATTTTTCTTTACTGTGGATTTATTTAGTGGTTAAATTTCATACCATAGAAAGAAGTATTGCAGGTTGGATAACTCTTTGTATAGTATTAAACTATAGTAATTCTATTATGTTTAAACCTGAAATCTTGAATTAAGTTAAATGTTAAATAATAAAGTAATTTTACTTTGTGGTTATAGAAGAGGTGGCACTAATATTGCGTGGAATATTTTGCAATCACACCCTCAAATAAGTTCTGCAAGGTACGAAACTGGTGAAATTTTAAGAAATAGAAGGCACATCAAGTTTGCTCTTTTTGTCTCTTTGGCTGAAAAAGCGCGGTTAATCAATAATGCACTCACAAAAAAAATTATTGATAAAAAATTGTTTTCATTAAAGATGTCGAACTTTGATGAACCATCTAACAAATACATGTATGAAGATAAGCCTTATACACGGGATGAACTATCAAAATGCACGCTTGTTCTTAAATCCGTTGACTACGACATAAAACACACGGATCTTTTATTAAACCTATACCCAAATCTTTACTTTATTGCCTTAAGCAGAAATCCCTATGCACTGGCTGATGGCCACATAAGGCGTGGAGAAACTTTAAAACAATTTCTTTCACTCTACAGGGATATTTATGAAAAAATTAGATTTTATGATGAAACTCTGAGTAACTTTAAACTCATTAAATTTGAAGATGTGCTTGAAGATCCTTTTAAAATAGCCAGGGAATTGTTTGGCTTTACGGAGATGAAACCTAGACAGATTGAAAAAATCCGCCTAAAATCGAAGAAAATTGTAATGAACGAAGGTGAATATACCACCGGATTTGGTAAAGAGAATGAAAAATACTGGTTCGACAAAGATCAAATTCGCCAGATTTTAGATCCGGCAATCAACAACCGACAGATGAAAAGCCTGTCAGCTAAAGACATTTCTAAGATAAGTGAATCCACGGCAGATATTCTATCCTATTTCAATTATGAAATCTTATAATTAGATTGGTTCTGCCACCAGGCTTATCGGATTTTTTTACCAATTCGCAGAAATATTTCCCCGACAGCTTTACGAATTGATTTTATCAATCCTTTTTCCTGAGAGTTTTTTTGAAATTTCCTCCAATAACCTCTCATTTCGGCCTCAAAGCCATCTTTGTCGGGAAAAAAAGAGTAATAAATATCAGAATATGTCCAGCTTGCGATGGCATCATCAACGGTTTCAAGAGTAAACTCGTCAACATCCAGTTCTTGTTTTTCCTGAATACCAGATTCCTCAAAAAGCTTTTTATATATATTTAATTCACTATTTATAAAAATTGGTTTATTATAACGTATGCTATCCGAGAACCCCTTTAGTGCTACCTTGAAGTCGGGATCATCTGATACATTGTTTTTCCAAATCCTGATGAAAAGCTCTGCCCGTGAGAGATGCTTTACAGCCTGAACAAATGCTTTTCTGTAAATATCATAATGGTATTGTTCAAAATCATGTAGTCCAACAACATATGGAACAAACCGTGTTGGAAATCCATCGTCTTCCATTTGGCGCAAAGCGTAACTCTCTGGCCTAATGTCGGTACCTTCTTTCGGTACCTTCTCTTTGACTTTTTTGAGGAGGGATGTTCGGTATAAATGAACTCCGCCTTTACGCACACCTCCGAAAAATTTGTCTAATATATACCCCTGAACCTGACAAACGTTTTGGGGCTGGGCGTCAGCAAGGCGAATCATTTCCTGTATGGAACCTGGCCTCAAAAGTACATCGGCATCTACGCAAAATGTCCACTTTTTCCCGTGTCTAATTGCCAGATCAAATGATTTAAGCAGTGCTTTCGAAAAAGGGATTTCGCGGATCAACACCACATCCTCTTCAGTGAAACCCTGATCCAGAATCAGCTTTTTGCAAAGCTCTTCCGTGCGTTCACCTGCGGCCCTTATCATAATAATTGTGTTATTCAAATTTATTTCAATCTTTTCTAATTTCGTGATTAACCTTTTGAATTAGTCCAGACAAGCTTTAATCCCCTCAGAAACATCTATCTGTACCATACTCCTTTTTCCACCTTCAGCCGTATCTACTATAATATTTTTACCTTTCCTGTCCCACCGCGGGTGCAAATCACACCTTACTTCTTCAGTATACTCATCTGGAGTATGAAATTTACCTGCATAAAAATGTTTACCGGACTTTATGTTAAACAAAAAAAGGTGTTGATTCCTATCTTTATCTGGCTTTGTATCTGCTACTATAATATCTGAGTAAACGGGATTAAACATTGGATGATAATCTCCAATGTGAGGGATATCAATCTTTCTTTTCTTCTCTTCATCAATATTGTAACAATATGTTACAATTTTACCTGATTCGGCTTCTGAGGTTAAAATTTCATTATTATTGTTCCAGCAATAGTGAGAAACATTATTTGCTGCTTCTAATAATTTTAGAGTCTTATATTCAATATCATATAAGTAGAATCTAATCAAACGCTTTCCGGACTGATTTTCGTAAATATGAAAAAATGTTAGTTTACTTGAATCAGGAGAAAACGTAATATGGTTTATGTAATGAGGAACGCTTTGATCTGTATTTGCAGCAATAGATTTCAAACTAACTATTAAATTCTTTTTGCCGGTTATTAAATCAATCAAAAACACACCGTCATCATCAGGCGTATTAAGTAAATCATATTTTTTGATATTTCCTTTATAACCGTATCCAGGGCGCAATAAACCCAATCTTGTAAAATTTAATGACGATGCATACTTACCATTTGGTGAGATTGAGTAAATAGGAAACTTAAACCTTTTAATTTCAACATTCTTAGTAGTATCATATAAAATTGAGCCATATTCAGAATCCACTAACGAATTATAGTAAATTTGACAATTCGGTTTTAATGGATTCCATTGCAACATGCAACCTTGCTGCCAACACCAGGTATAAGTTTCATCAACCGGATGAAAGGTATACCCATCAGAATAACTAAAAAATCCAACTTCCATTTTAGTACATTCATTCTCTAATTTCGTATCATCTCTTGAAACTGAACATGCCAAAATTTTTTCACCATCTGAACTACTCGGTGTTTTATCATGATAACCAAAAAAAGTGGCATTCTTTTCATGTGTAAGTTTCTTTAATTTGACTTTTTTGCATTCATCATTGATTAGCTTTGGTGTTTCAATTAATTCATCACCTTCAATCTTCCTTAGACTATAATTAAATCTTTTTAATACTGTTAAAATAATTTTTCTCATACTTACTTAAAATTTATGCAACCAGATTACTCCATATGTTTCATCACACCATCTACTATACATAAAAGTATAGGGGGAGCTGAGGTGCAAATTCAAATTCTCTCCAATGAAATGGCAAAGAAAAATAAAAAAATATACCTATTAACGGCTCCTGATCAAATTCCTTCAGGCGATAACTCTGCAATAGAGTATATACCATTTAAGGAGGGTGATAACTATGAAAAGAATGTACAAAGATTTTCTGATTTGTTGTATAAAATTAAACCAGACATACTCTATCAAAGGGGACGTAAATTATGGACTTGGTATACTGGACAATACGCAAAGCAATCCAATAGCAAGTTTATATTTGCAGCTTCTATGGACATAGATTGTTACAAGACTAAATTACTGTTCAGGAAACCCCGTTCAGCCTACGAAGTTTATAAGAGGGTTAAAAAATTCAAAAAGATTTACAAAATTGACAGGCTCACACTAAACGGGATGAAATCTGCTAATAGAATATTGGCTCAGACTAAAACACAAAAAAAATTGTTGCTTAGAAATTTGGAGATTGAAAGTACGGTATTTCCCAATTTGCATCCATTAGATGAGTATAGCCAGATTAAAAATAATGCTCCGCCCTCCATTGTTTGGATCGCAAATCTAAAGAAATGGAAGCAACCTGAAGTTTTTCTAAAATTAGCCAAGGAACTTCATAATCTTAATGCAAAATTTGTCATGGCAGGAAATCTTTCTGATTCAGAATACTCAGATTTAATTGATGAGGCAAAAAAAATAAATAAAAATTTTTGTTTTTTGGGGCCTGTAACTCTTGATAAGAGTAATGACCTTCTCAATCAGGCCTCTATCTTCATAAATACTAGTAGAATGGAAGAAGGCTTTCCAAATACCTTCATACAATCCTGGCTTAGAAAAACCCCAACCATCACACTTAATTTTGATCCGGACAATTTAATTGAAGATAATGAACTCGGTTTTAAAGCTGAGAACTATCACAGATTAGTTACCTATATAAAAATACTTTTAAACAACCCAACTCTCAGAAAAGAAATGGGAAATAATGCATATACATTTGCAACGAAAAACTTTAGCATTGAAAATAAAATTGATGATTTTATATATTTAATTGAAAACTAATATTGGTTATCTATTACATCCTGTAGGTCAGGGTGGTTTAATAATCTAGAATCTTTCAATTCATCATTCGTAATTGATTTATTTATCATATCTCTTGTATTTTGCCATTCTTTATGCCTTATATGCACTCTGACAGGTATTTTTTTTAATCCAATTATTTTCGCTATAGAAAGCCTATGATTTCCATTAGTACCTAATAATATTTGTCCATTTCTATCTATATATACATACATATCATTTTTGTTTAACCTTTTTTCAGGAATTTTGAAACCTTCATTTTTGATTTTCTCAAAAAGGGATTCTACATTATTATGATAATAGTTAATTAAACCTTCTAAGTTACTATAGCCTCTTGCCTTGTTTCCTTCTTTGATTTTCACTTGATAATTTTTTTTAAACATTTTTGTATTTTCCCAACTGACACCTTCTAAAAAAAACTGCTTCATACTCACATGTTTTTTGTGCTCATTAAAAGATTTAATTTCTAAATCCCATTCCCCTTCTTTAATAGCTCCCTTGTAGATTGTTTTATCTTTATTTAAAGATAGTTTAACATTGTAATTAATTGAATTGGGATTGACCCATAATATTTTATTTGGACGTGCTACTGCATCATGTTTAAATGTATTTATATAGTAGTTAATTATTGACAAATAATATATTATACTATCATTATTTTTAATGAATTTGTTTATTCTACTCAGACTCAATATGATTACCAAAACCATCTCAACTAATTTTTAATAAACTTTTCATATCAATTTTTATTTTTAACCCAAGTAATTTTATTAAACGTTTATAACTAAAAGAAATTATATTTATTTTTTTCTCTCCATATCCACCTATAATATTTTGTACCTTTTTGAAATTATTTATCTCATATGAGTCCACATTTTCAGATTTCTTTATAAATGAATGGTTTATTAATTCTTTTAAATGATCAAAATTTTCATCATTGATTTTTACATTTTCAAAAGATTTTAGTCCTTCAGCCAGTCCTATTAAAGCCACCTTAAAATCCTCATCATTATCCGCATTATCTTTCCAATAAGGCACAAAATCACCCAGATATTCCGCATGCTTATTTGCATGAACAAATGTTTTTCGGGCGATGTCTTCGAAATGCTGCTCAAAATCGTGTAATCCGATAATGTTATCGACTTTGTGTTCGACCCCACCTGCTTCAATAATCCTGTTTTTTGCATCGGTTTCAGGTCTGATTCCCTCTTTTTCATATGACGCAATATTCTCGATCATCATAGGTAAATAAGAAGTTCTGAATAAATGATTACCAACCCTCCTTGGCATATTTAACAATTTATCGATAAGCCTTGCAGAAATTGTAAACACCTCATCAGGCTGCTCGTTTGCTATGTTAACCATATCTCGGATGCCGTATTCCGCCAGCAATACATCCGCGTCTATGCAATAGGTCCACTTCAGCCCATTATCAATCCCTTTTTGATATCCCACCTTCATCGCTTTTGAAAAGGGTGTTTCCCGAATGATAAACACATTTTCTTCAGGCACTCCTTGCTCCACAATCAGCTTTTTGCAGAGCGCTTCGGTTCGCTCACCTACACTTCGGATGATGATCGTCACCTGGTTATGCATCACAAACCCCTGTTTTTATGGCATTCTTCGCCTGTTCAATCCATTCAGAACACTCTTTTTCGATGATCTGAAGTTCGGCATCCGAACAGACGCTTTTATAGAGTTCTGTATCATCAGCCGTAACGTTCCCGAAAATTTCTGAGGATGCCAAATCAGGTGATATATCCAGTTTTTCGAAGATCATTTCTGCAGCTGATTTGGCATTTGCCTGAACAAATTCATGCTGTATAAACATGATGGAGTTCTCACTCCCGGGTTCGTTTTTAAGAATCTTCATATTCGTGGCAAACCAGCGGCAAAACTGGCCAGGATGGCTACCCAGCCAAATATCTCCCCTCTTTTTAAAATGCGCATAGAGATTTCGAGGGTCCTGTTTCAGACAAACAACTACAGGTTTATGAAGAAGTAAACTGTTGAATTGAACTGCGGGAAAGGCTTCGGGTGCTGTCATTACCCGTACCGAATCTTTTCTCCCGGCTCTCCGGCTTAACAGCAAATCGACAAAATCACTTGCCATAAGCCGGAAATCCTGAATGCCAACCGGGATATACACTGATCCCATTTTGGGCTTTCGTTTATTTTTCTTGAATTTTCGTCGTAATCGTTCAAACCGGATGGTCTTGGCGGGCGTTAATTCAGATCTGTCACAAAACGGCATTCCTTCATACTCGACAGCAGTAATTTGATTCAAAAAAACGTCCAGTTCCGAGAGCTCTTCAACCGACAGATGCAACCTTGCATACTCCCTGAATTCCCTCACTTTTTTGCTCATCCGGTTTACATGATACGATTGTTGAAGCGACCGGTGCAGGTCATTCAGTCCGTTTTTCCCAAACAATATAGTCGCAATTTGAGGGTCCACTGTTTCCACACCGGGATGTACGGCAAGCAGTGATGAAAGCGCCTTTACGCTTTCAGGGTCCGGACCGCTAAGAAGGAGATTTAATGACATCTTATTCCGTCTCGTTAAGGTATTCCGGGAGTTCAGCACAGATCATCTCATTCTCTTTATCCGTTAAAAGCTGCTGATATTTTCTCGCATTAAAAGCTGATTTTTTCATATCAGCTGAAGAACCAACATCCTCATCAATTTCGAGAAATTTGTCGAGTTTGCCTTTCTCCCGGTCAAAATGGGTAACAAATGTTTCATACTCTACGTGCAGCACCTTATCCGAATCCCACTCGTTTTGACTGATGTGTTTCATCACCGCACGGTACCAGTCACAAAACAGTTTTACATCATTACCCGGATAAGCCAGGCCTTTGGTTTTAAATGAGTTAAACACACCCCTGGGGTCGCGCGAAACCACCACAACTTTCCGGTTTTCACCATAGTATTGGGTACTGCTTTCCGGGGCCCAGAACGAACCGCCCTGGTCTACAGCTACACCTGCCTGCGGATTCTTTTGCCCGTTCTGCATCGGCAGAAGTTTATTCAAAAACTGTTCACATTGATTCAAAAATTCAGTTTCATCAACAGCAGGCACATAACATTTAAGCGCCAGCTCTTTTCCATTCACTCGTCTGCGAAAACCGGCTAGTTTATCTTTAATCGGAGTAAAAAATGGCATGAAAGATCCTGTACCACTGTTTTCGAAATCAATCCTTTCAGTTACAGAGTTAATAAAATCCCTGACCTTTTGAAAATAATTGTCCAATAAAAGAGCGTATCCATTCCCATAGCGGGCATTAAAATAATACCCAAACAGCCGGTTAGACCGCCCACACCGATTACAAAAGTCGATAAAATCATTGATGGTTACCGAAGCGCGTACCGGATGGTATCCGAGTGAAAAAGCATCATGCAAATCCGCCAGGCCACCCGGATCCTGGATCAGCCTGAACTCTTTGCCCAGCGGTCTGGAGATATCGGCACGGCCAATCAGATAATCATAAACCGCCCCGGAACCACTGTTTCCTGATCCTAAAACAATTATTTTTTTATGAATCTCCAAACCTCAATTAAAGTGTTGTTCAAGTTTCGTTTTGGGTCCTGCCAAAACGTGTGCATTCGTATCGGCCCATTGCTGGTGCATCGCCAGAAGTTGCACACAAACCATATCAATTCCCAGGCAGCTGGCGATCGCAAACCGGTGTGTGCCCGAAAACTTATCCTCCGGTTTTATAATTTCCCCATTTCGCCCGATAAACACCCCGATTTCATCATCGGGATCACCATTTATCATATCCTGAGACTTGTAGCCATCTTTTCTTATCGCTTCGGCCACATTCAGCAAATTTTCAAAATAAAGGTTCAGCTCATCTACACTGCCGCCCCTGGCTGTACGCTTATTATTTTTGATGGCTTTCAGTTTGGCTTTGTATTCGTCGCATTCCGTATAGTGATACCCTTCAATCAAAATTTGATGAACCGACCGGTACGACTGGCTTGCATCAAGATAGTGCGGATCGATGGATTTTATATTCAAGTCCCAGTCACCCTCCCAGAACATAGATGTAATATTGGGTTTCCGTACCCTTTGATCTCCAAACAGGGGTTTGAGTTCGCTGTTTTTCAAAAAAACAGAAATTGAGCTCATAGGTACCCAGATTGTATAATTTGGCCGCCTGTGGTCAATCAGTGTTTGAATATCAGCTGGTTTCTGTTTCGAGATGGAAGCCAGCCTGATTCTGAAACCGAGAAAAAGATTCTGCCAAAATAAAGCAGATAACATGTTTTTTACCGCAGACCGTAATGAAATCATCATGGTAGCCCCGATTGTTCATTTACTTGCTGAATAACAGGATCGTTTTTTCACCCAGGCGCCGGTACGTCACCCCGCCGAAACGGTTAAGAGCACGGCTGATGTCCTGTTTTATACGATGATACTCCTCATCTGTAAAAGACGGAAATTTATGAGAATTATCCAGTTTCACTTTATTTGATTTGTTCTGATCATCATTCCCTTTACGAATAAGCCTGGCAACCATTTGTTTCAAATTCTTGCTCATACTCTTTTTTTCTGCATAGTAAGTATTCTTGCGTTCAATTAATTCGTCGGCAGAGGCCTGGCTATTGTCAAAGTGAGATTCGAATTTCTCCCATTCATCTATCATTCTGTCGGCTGCAAGAGCACCCTCTATGTTTGCGAACCGTTCAGTAAGTATTTTATTTTTCACTTCATCCACCTTGCCTTCATCACAGGACTCAGAATTCTCCAGAATCGTATCCATAAAACCAAATACCTCATCAACGGAAAAGGCCTGGAAACTGATACTGTTTGGGATTTCTCTTTCAATTGGATCGGGAATGGGGCGAAACGCGATCCGAGGTATACCAAAAGCTGCCGCCTCAATCGCGGTTGTACACCCGTTATGAACTAATAGTTTGCATTCTTTCAGCCAGTTCCCAATGGCTCCTTCTCTAATTACATTCACGTTCGGATACGAACCCAGTGCTTTCTTCCAGCCTTCAACCGATTCGACAGGATGAGGGCGTACTAAAATATTCATTCCGTCAAGCTCAGAAGAGAGGCGTCGAATCAGTTTTATAAATTCAAATATCAATTGGGCTTGATAGGCAAAATTATCATACTGATACTGTTCCCATTCCGGGTTTCGGTCAAAATAGTTTGCCTGTCGCAACCGGGCTAGTACATCAAAAAAACGATTCTGGTTCAAAAAAGAACTGAAGTTGGATGAAATCAGAATGAAGGGTTTTAATGATTTGGCTTTTTCGGAAACCGGCCCCAAATCGTAATACGCTTGCATATCTTTACGCCAAAAATCGACCCGCGGTGAGCCGGTGGCTGCAAACTTTTTTTCTGATCCGGCAAAAAGCTCTTTCAAAGCCTCCGTATCATGATTGCCCCAGCCAAATACCCGATCGGTTTTCTGAATGGATTTTTCAGAAAATCTAAGCCGGGCAAACGGCTCATACGATTCGTCAATCAATCCGCCTTCCTCATCCTGGCAGGTGATGATATGGTTCTGATTTTTTAGGTTGTCCAGCAGTTTTAATGCCTTTGCACTGGGAGTTAACGACTTGTTATGCAGAATACCCGGTGGCAATATACCTTTTGCAGCCAGGCCTCTTGTGTGCGATTTTTCTCCCAATATAACCATGTGGCCTCGCTCAGCGGCAGCCAGGCCCAAAAGTAATTTACCCTCCAGTTCCCTGGACTTTATTTCAACGGGAAGATAAATGTTCATGTCTGCTCCGTACGGTTACTTTGTTACCAGGTAATTACCCAGTGCCAGTGCATCCATCCCCGAGCCGTAAAAACAGCGGATGGCTTCCTCAGGGCGCATCACAATAGGCTCTCCCTGGACATTAAAGGAGGTATTTACAACAATCGGGTGACCTGTAATATTCTCAAATTCCTGCAACATTTGCCAGTACACCGGGTTGGCTTCTTTATTCACCGTTTGAGGGCGCACCGTCTCATCAATATGAATACATGACGGCAGTACGTCGAGATAATCCTTTTTGATGCTGCAGGCCGTAATCATATAATTGGACGAGTCCAGCTCAGTATCAAAATAGTTCTTAAAATCTTCAGATTTTAAAGACGGACAAAAAGGCCGCCAGGCTTCCCTGTTCTTTACATGCAGGTTCACATGGTCACGGGCATCCGGATTCAGGGGATTTGCAAGGATTGAGCGGCCGCCCAGTGCCCGGGCCCCGACTTCCATCCGTCCCTGAAACCACCCAACGATTGCATTTTCGGCAATCAATTCTGCAACATCCCTGGCAATATTATCACTCTTCTTGTAATCGAGCTTGCATCGTTTCAGAACCTCTTCAATTTTTTCATCGCTGAACCCGGGCCCAAAATAGAGATGGGTCATCGGAGGGTATGATGGCTTCCCGTTGCCAAACTCTTTTCGTAACAACATGGCTGCTCCCAGGGGCACACCGTTATCACTGGCTGCAGGCTGGAAAAAATAGTTCTCAAACAGATCGGATTCGCCCAGCAGGCCATTTGCTTTGCAGTTCATATGAACACCGCCGGCAAAACAGGCATTTTTTGAGAGGTTCAACCCTGCTGCATATTCCAATTGCGAAAACAGAAATTTTTCAAGCTGTTTTTGCGCAGCCAAGGCAATATCCGGATAAGGAGCTTCCATAGCAGATTGACCCGGTTTTCGCGGTTTACCAAGCCTTTCTACAAGCAGGTCGGTAAATTTCTTGCCGTAGGTTCTTCTTCCGCTGTACCTGTATCGAGGGTTTACTTCATATTTAAAACTGTTTTCAATATCCCGGGCCATGTCGTCAAATACCGCCTGAATTTCATCATTCGGTTTTCCATAAGCGGCAAGGCCCATAGTTTTTCCTTCGTCCATATATGCCCGGAAACCCAAAAACTCCGTAACGGAAGCATATAATCCGCCCAGGGTGTGCGGCAGTTCAACATTATCCAGTTCTTTAAAACCGCCGTTTTGGTCGGCATAATAGAGCGTTGATGAAGCAACCTCTCCCACACCGTCGTTGATGATGACAACAGAATCTTCGTACCCCGAAACATAATGAGCTGACGCCGCATGGCAAAGATGGTGCGGATAGAATTTAAACTGCATCTTCTCCATATCTATGCCGTTCTTTCGAAGAATCAATGCAAGATTGTTTTTTATCATCTCCGGGTCATACAACATATTCAACGACTGCTGTACCTTCAGGCTGATGCTGTCTGACTCACTTGGATACTCCTTAATCGTTTGCTTCAGGTTTTCAGTAGCAAATTCTGCATAATTATCGCAATTCCAGGCATATCCAATCGAATGTATCTCAAAATCCAATTTATTTGCTTCTTCAATACAAAATGCTATTGCTTGTGATGGATATGCATTGGGTGCTGTTTTAATTCTGTTGAACCTTTCTTCTTCAGCCCATG
>SL_3KL_010_SEDDRAFT_10003848_pt1 | contig 13612 bp, 11 predicted proteins | sample SodLakKL_010_SED_2_FD_10381 | JGI IMG/M metagenome (IMG submission 10381)
TACAATAGAGAAAAGTGAATTTTAATTAATCTGCTCTAATGAAGGGTATATGAAAAAAAATTAATATTATGCCTTAAAGATATGATGTAAAAGGATGCTAAATCTCAGTTATAAATTCAGGTGATTTAAAAGACGATTTACAAGTATCAGATGTTCGATCCTTTATAACAGAACTTTTAAATAAAGTTATTAACAGACTGCCAGGTGAGCAAAATAAAAGAACCATATCGGGTACTAATCGTTGAGGATAATCCGGGAGATTATTTATTAATTCAAAATTACCTTGAAGGTTATCAGAAACATTATGAGACACTGAATACAAAAACCTTTCAGCAAACAAAATCACTGCTCCGGAATAGTGATGAACATGTTGATGTGGTGCTTCTTGACCTGACCCTGCCCGACTGCAGGGGTGAAGAGTTAATTTGTGAAATGATAAAATTGGCTGAGCCAACACCAATAATTGTATTGACCGGATACGAAGATATCGATTTCAGTATAAAATCCCATTCTATGGGTGTATCCGACTACCTGCTTAAAGATGAACTGTCAACAAACAGGCTTTGGAAGAGTATCCTATACAGCATTGAGAGAAAAGAGGTCAACAAGCGACTGGAAGATTCTGAAAAGAGGTATAAAAAACTGTTCGAGAATAATCCTTCTCCAATGATTATCTATGATTCTGAAAACCGAAGGATTGTGGATAGCAATGTGGAAGCTTTGAAAATGTTTGGTTATACAAAAGATAAGATTCTCACTCTGACCATTGATGATATCAGGGTGAATGATGATCAGGAGCACGATTTAAGATCTTATGGTATGAGGGGGACAGTTGGAGGTATCCTTACATATATGAACGATGAAGGAACCCTCATGTTTATGGAAGAAAATGCTCACGCAATAGAGTTTAGAGGCAGAGAATCTGTATTGATGCTTTTAAATAATGTGACTGATAAAGTGAATTTACAGGAAAAAATCATTGAACATTCAATCCGGGCTGAAGAGCAGGAGAGAAATCGTATTGCCCAGGAAATACATGACGGGATCATACAGCAGCTGGTTGCCTGTGGACTTTTTACTCAAAATCTTCACGATATAAAAGAAGATCCGGAACTTCTTGACCAAAAAATTTCGAAATTATTCGAACTTATTCAAAAAATTACAGATGAAACCCGGCACTTGTCACATAAGTTAAAATCTGCAGAGATAGAAACGATGTCACTATCCGAGATGACAAGCCAACTCATAAAACAGTTACAGCAATCCACAAAAATTGATTTCGTTTTAAAAGATTTTATTCCGGATGAAATGGAATTAAATCACCTTGTGAAAACGAACCTTTATCGAAGTTTGCAGGAACTTTGCAATAATATTGTGAAACATTCCGGAGCAATCAAAGCAATCATCATAATGGAAATCGTTGATCAACAGATATTTTTATCGGTATCCGATGACGGGGTAGGGCTGAAAGAAAGTGATAATCAAAGCAGTGGTATCGGAATTGCGAATGTTAAGCGCCGTGTTCAAAAATTGGGTGGAACAATTCAGTTCATAAATATCAACGGCCGAGGATTAAAAGTAACGATTGATATTCCATTGAACAGTAAATTTTGAATTACAGGAAATGATGACCGTGAGTTGAATTAAATTCAGTTCACATAATGATATTAATATTTCAAGGAATGATAAATGAGTCAGTCATCAAATATGTCATCTGATTTTAAATCGGAATTTAGAGTTGAGTCGGATTTTAATGTTGCTGAGTTTGCAGAACGCGAATCCGGGCTATGGGAACTGGATTTGAATACGAATGAGATATATTGGTCAGATGAAATTTATAATATTTTCATGTTACCTCCAGACAACGCTATTGAACTGGAAAATATGGCAGAGTTGTTTCAAAAGAAAAGTACATTTCTGAAATTTATTGATCAGGCAAAAAACCGAATTGAAGCATCATCTGTTAAAATGAAATGTGTAAGCCAGACCAATTCTGATCAATGGGTGAAGATTACGTGCAAACCTTTTCAGCTTGAGGGTCAAACTGTAAAATTGTATGGAATAATTCAGGATATCGGTGCACACAAACGTGTCGAAATGTTTTTGAAATCAGCTCTTGAAGAACTAATGGAGCGAAATAAAGAACAGGCATGCCTTTTTAATATTTCTAAATTAAATGAACCAAGCCATACGTTTAAAGAACTGATTACGAAAACGATTAGTTATATACAGCACGGATTCCAATTTCCGGACCTGGCTGAAGTTCGTATTCAATTTGATGGAAAATCCTATCAATCTGGAAACTATAAAAACAGTAATAGACGACTCACGGCTGTTTCCAAACGGATCTATGATAAACCGTTGGTAATTGATGTTATTTACCTGGAAAGTACAAATAGCCCGGAATTTTTAAAGGAAGAACAGGACTTGATTGATACAATCGTGCAACTTCTAAGTTTAAAAATTTATCAAAAAATCAGCCGGGAAGAACTTGAAAAAGCAAACAGGGAGAAAGAAGTCATTCTTGAAAGTATTGGTGACGGTTTTTTTGCAGTTGAAGAAGACTGGACAGTTTCATATTGGAATAAAAAGGCCGAAGAAATATTGGGAAAAAAGAAAGAAGAGATACTTGGTGAAAACCTGTGGGAACATTATCAGGATGCTGTCTCACTAAAATTTTTTACTGAATATCACAAAGCGATGAATGATAAAGTTTCCGTTCATTTCGAAGAATATTTTCCACCGCTTGAAAAATGGTTTGAAGTGAGTGCCTATCCATCGGATAACGGGATTTCGGTCTATTTTATTGATGCAACCGAACGAATAAAATCGGAACAGCAACTCATAGAGCTGAACAAGTCGCTTGAGAAACATGCGAATGAACTTGCTAAATCCAATTCGGAATTGGAGCAATTTGCATTTATCGCTTCACATGACCTTCAGGAGCCATTGAGAATGGTAAGCAGTTTTCTGACTCAATTAAAACGTAAGTACAATGATCAGTTGGATGAGAAAGCACAGCAATATATTCATTTTGCCACCGAAGGAGCTGAACGGATGAGGCGAATCATACTTGATCTGCTTGAGTATTCACGGGTTGGAAGTGTTGAAATTGGAAAAACTGAAATTGACTTGAATGAAGTACTCGATGAAGTTCTGTCGGTTCATAAGAAAACCATTGAAAAGAAGAAAGCAATCATCAATATACCGGATCTGCCTGTCATCAGTGCATCTGAAATTCATCTCAAACAATTATTTCAAAATTTGATTAGTAACAGTTTAAAATATCAAAAGGATGGTAATCAGCCGGTAATTAATATTTCAGTAAGGGAGGATGATGATTCCTGGCTGTTTAGTGTTTCAGATAATGGAATTGGGATTGACTACAAATATCACAAAAAGATTTTTGCGATTTTTCAACGCTTACATGCACAAGAAGAGTATAGCGGAACGGGTGTGGGTTTGGCAATTTGTAAAAAAATTGTAGAGCAGCAAGGTGGTGAAATCTGGATTGATTCCGGTGACACACAGGGAACCATCTTTTATTTCACAATTTCAAAAAAAGAGTAAATATCATGAAATTTACTGCGATCAGTAAGTTTGAAATTCGAAATCAAATGGAAAATGAGGTGAAGGAAGCCTTTAAAAACAGGCCCGGATTGGTGGATCAAGCCAAGGGGTTTATCGGATTAAATGTGATCAGCCCAAAAGAGAATCCGGCCGAAATCTGGTTAATCACCCACTGGGATGATGAAGAATCGTTTCATAACTGGCACAAGAACCATAAAAGTGAATCACACCAGGGAATTCCAAAAGGACTCAAGCTGGTAAAAAGGAGTTTTTCACTTCGATTATTTGATCACATAACTTCTTGACAGGTGCAGGATGAATAACAGTAAAGTTTTAAAGCAGCTTAAAACAGATATTGAAAAGCTGGCTGAAAACATAACAGATATTCAATTCAGGGAAAATCCGAACCTGGAAAAAAAGTTTGGCAAAACAGGACGGGGACGTTGCCTGGAAGATAACCGGTATCACCTGAACTATCTGATAGAAGCCGTTCGGATTGAGAGTACTGTATTATTTAATCAATATCTTGAATGGGTTTCCGTGATGCTCCAGCAGAGAAATATTCCTGATGCTGATCTGGTTTCCAATATTGAATATATCGGCCGTGTGATAAGTGATCAGTATCCGGATTCGATATCGAAGCATGTGGAAAAGTATCTGGCCAGCGGACTGAATCATCTCAGAAGCAGTAAAAAACACAATCAGTCATTTATTGACGACAATCAGCCTTTCGCTGATGAAGCCCGTCGATATCTGTCACTGCTGCTGGATGGAAAACGGGCAAAAGCAGTCAGTTTAATCGATGATGTGTACAAAAACGGTGCATCTGTTTCAGAGATCTATGAATACATTTTTCAGGCGACCCAATATGAAGTGGGAGCATTGTGGCACCGAAATGAAATTACGGTTGCGCATGAACACTATTGCACTGCCGCCACCCAGTTGATTATGTCAAGATTCTATCCCGACATTTTTTCTACTGAAAAAAATGGATTAAAACTCGTTGCATGTTCAGTAGCCAGTGAACTCCACGAACTGGGTATCCGGATGGTTTCTGACTTTTTTGAATTGGATGGATGGGATACCTACTATATGGGAGCGAACATGCCGGAACTGCACATTATTGATCAGTTGAAGGCGTACCAGGCTGATTTGATAGCTATTTCTGTCACTCTGCCCATCAATGCAGGCAGGGCAGAAACCCTGATTGATGAAATCCGGTCAGACCGGGAGTTGGAGGGCCTGAAAATCATAACGGGAGGATATGCATTTCTTGTTGTATCGGATCTTTGGGAAAAAGTGGGAGCAGACGGATTTGCGAAAAATGCACGTGAAGCGATCCATCTGGCTCATAACCTGGTGAAATGAAATGAGAACTGATGAAAGCCCAAAAAGAGGACTTTGTCTGATTTGCAGCCCTCAGGGTCAAATCGAAGAGTGCGTATATGACAGCATGGATATAGTGACTGAAGAAGTAAAAAGTGAAGGATTTTTTTCGCTGTTCACCGGGGAAAGTGAAAATAAAGCAGGCCGGTTTTGGGAAAATATCATGGAAACTCAATTTGAACTGAATGTTGAACTCCATGTAAAAACACCGGCTGAACCTGCACCACTGAAATTTATCGGATTGTTGTTCTATAACCGTGTCTGGATTGTAGCATCCTCTGCAGACGAAGTGTTGGAGAAAGTTGCCAACGAATTGATGTTGATCAATAACGAGCAGCAGAATTTAATCCGGCGAGCTGAAAAAAACCTGAGTGAGTTATTTAAAAAAAATGATCCCGAATCAGCATTTGATTCCTATTCAGAATTATCGAAGGTTAATAATGAATTGATCAATTCCAAACGGGAACTGGTTAAAAAAAATGCCGAAATTACGAAATTGAATGAACTCTTAACCCAATCAAACGAAGAGCTTGAACATTTTTCCTATACGATTTCACACGACCTGAGAGAACCGCTTCGGATGGTAAAGTCGTTTGTCGGTTTGCTGGAAAAGCGATATGCAGATCAGTTGGATGAAAGAGGCAGGCAGTATGTTGATTTTGCATTAGACGGTTCTGAAAGGATGGAACTGATGATCAATGACCTGCTTGAATATTCCAGGATCGGAAGAATGGATGATGATATGGACAGAGTTGACCTGAATAATTTGGTTGAAGAAGTTGTAAAACTGAACCGGGCAGCGCTTTATGACTGTAATGGTGAGGTGGAATGGGATCAGTTGCCTGTGGTGAACTGCTATAAGACACGAATTCGTCAGCTTCTGCACAATCTGATTTCAAACAGTATTAAATACAGAAGGAAAGAACAAAGACTGAAGGTATCAATTTCATGTACCGAAGAGGATAATTTCTGGAAGTTTATGATCATGGATAACGGTATCGGAATTAAACCGGAACACCAGGAACAGATCTTTCATTTGTTTCATCGGGCAGGTGAAAATGTCCATCAAACAGGAACAGGTATGGGGTTGGCAATTTGTAAAAAAATTGTGGAAAAGCACGGAGGGAGAATATGGGTAAAATCAAAAATAGATAAAGGCAGTGTATTTTACTTCACAATTTCAAAAAGTTTATAAGGTGCTTAATGCAAAATCGAAAAGTAAAAAGGAATGGCAGTATAACATATTTAAGAGTAGTGTGTCTTTAATAAATTTTGTATATTTGAGCGAGGTTCATTCTGACTTGAAGCATAATAAAGATGAAATACAGAAGTTTTTATTTTAACCCAAAAGGTCTAACGACTTTTTTTGGGTTAAAATGATTTGCTGATTTGAATCAGTATGGTGTCCATGCATGTGGGGCACAACTTTTTTCTGATGGATTTATTTGTGGATACTTAACAGGGAGCTTTTATAAAACTGGTATATCGGGATCATATTATAATATCCTAAGTTTAGGAAACTTAAGTATTTAGGGCAGGTATAACAGTACAAGGAAGCATTAAAAAGACATTCATTAAAGAATTACAATATGAAACCTGTCGAAATACTTTTAGTCGAGGATAACGAAGGAGACATTATTCTTACTACGGAAGCGCTCGAAGAAGGAAAGATTAATAATTCTATCTCTGTGGTAAAAGATGGCTGGGAAGCTGTACAGTTTCTTGAAAAAAAGAACGGGTATGAAGGGGCTGTTACCCCGGACCTCATACTGCTTGACATAAATTTGCCCAAATTAAATGGGCATGAAGTTCTGAACCATATCAAATCAAATCCGGACCTTACACACATACCGGTTGTCATGCTGACTACATCCTCATCCGAAGTTGATGTAATGAAATCGTATAAAAATCATGCCAATTGTTATATCACAAAACCGGTTGATGTCAATAATTTTCTCGATGTCATATCGAAGATCGAAAGTTTCTGGATATCGATTGTACAATTGCCAACGAATATCAAGAGCAGATGAATCATGTTAAAGCAAATCTGTCTGTATTGGTTGTTGAAGACAATCAGGGTGATTTTTACCTGATTGAAGAGTATCTGATAAAAGAGTTCGTACAACCTGATATTGATCATGCAGACTCTTTTCAACGGGCAACAACACGAATAGGGTCAGGAAAAGATTATGATGTTGTTCTTCTCGACCTCACTCTTCCGGATGCACGGGGGGAAGAACTTGTAACAGGTATTGTACAACAGTCAGGGCATATACCGGTTATTGTATTGACTGGGCATACAAACCAGGAATTTGGTGTAAAAACGCTGAACCTTGGAGCTTCCGATTATCTTCTGAAGGACGATCTCAACGAAGAATTGCTGAAGAGAAGTATTATCTATAGTACTGAAAGAAAGAAAATCAGCAGGGAACTTGAGGATTCTGAAAAACAATACAGAGAGCTGTTCGACCTGAGCCCGATTCCGATGTGGGTATATGATCAGGATTCCAAACGTTTCCTGGATGTTAATCAGGCTGCTGTGGATCACTACGGATTCAATGAAGAAGAATTCCTTAAGATGTCAATTAATGAGATACGGCTGTCGAAAGCAGATACAGATCATCCAGATCACGGACAGATTATGGCAGATTCAGTGATAGGGGATGAAAATTTATGGAAGCATCGAACGAAGAGTGGAAAAATCATTGATGTTGAAGTTCAAACGAATGAAACGTTTTTTGAAGGGATCCCGTCAAGAATAGTATCGGCAAATGATGTAACTGATAAAATTAAAGCGGAACAAGAGGTTATAAAGAAAAGTAATCTACTGGCCGCAGGTTCAGAAATTGCAGGATTGCTGCTTCAAAAGGTTGACTGGGAATCGATACTTGACAATATCCTGTATACAATTGGCAAAGCTGTAGATGCAGACCGTGTTTATTATTTTGAAATTCACCCTGATCCCGATTCTGGAAAACGTTTGATAAGCCAGAGAAATGAATGGTCAAATCTAAAAGTTTCTTCGGAGTTGGAAAATCCGGATATACAAAATCTGATAGCCAGTGATTTTCTGATATTTATGAAACCGCTTGCTGAGGGAAAACCATTTAAATCGATTGTCAGTCAGTTACCTGACAGCGAATTTAAACGAATAGTAAAAGATCAGGGGGTCAGGTCGATCCTGGCACTACCCATATTTATTGATGGAAGTTTTGTCGGGTTCATCGGAATGGATGATTGTACAAACGACCGGGTATGGACAGATGAAGTAATTCGTTTTCTTTCTTCTGTGACATTAAACCTTGCCAATGCCATTGAAAAAAGAAATGCCATAGATGATCTAAAGCAGAGTGAACAGCGATTTAAAGCGATGGTTCAGGAGGGTTCGGACCTGATCGCCATTCTGGATGAACAAGCGAACTATAAGTATATTGCTCCAACAGTTAAAAAAGTTTTGGGTTTTGAACCTGAAGAATTCCTTGATAAAAATGCACTTGAATACATTCACGAAGATGATAAGGGACGGATAATAAAGCTGCTTGATGAATTGCCGATTGAAGAGCTAATTGAAATCGAACCGTATCGATACCGGGATTTTGAAGGTAACTGGCGCTGGCTTGAAACCATCGTAACGAATATGACAGATAATCCGGCTGTTAGCGGTTATGTGGCAAATTCAAGAGATATCACACAAAGGAAAAAAGAAGAAGCACGTCTGAAACTTCTTGAATCAGCGATTACCAACACTCAGGAGTCGGTCGTTATTCTTGAGTCAGAACCAACGAACCTGCCGGGAAGGAAAATTATTTATGCCAACCAGGCATTTACGGAAATGACCGGTTATTCCCGTGATGAGGTGAAAGGTCAAACACTTCATTTCCTTAATGGGCCCAAAACCGATCGAAATGAGTTGAAACGAATGAGAGTAGCCCTTGAAGAAGGCAAACCCGTAAATGCAGAATTTTTAAATTATAAAAAGAGTGGAGAAGAATTCTGGGTTAATATTTCGATGGTTCCTGTTTCTGATAACACTGGCCGTTTCACTCACTGGATATCGATTGGCCGGGAAGTAACACACAGGAGAAAACAGGAGGAAGAGATAAAAAAATCACTAAGAGAAAAAGAAATCTTACTCGCTGAAATTCATCACCGCGTTAAGAATAACCTTGCAGTTGTTTCGGCTATGCTACAGTTGCAAGCCGCAAAGATGGAGGGGCAGGATCATATAAATCACCTTATGGACAGTGTGGGAAGGATTAAAACAATAGCAAATATACACGAGCAGCTTTATCAATCGAATAATTTTTCTATGATAGACGTTGCCAATAATATAGATGTGCTGGTTGACAAAATCAGTCAAACATTCGATCCGGACTCTGTGATTAAAGTGGATTATGATCTTAGTCCGGTTTATCTGAACGTAAATCAGGCTGTTCCTTTCTCATTAATCATTAATGAAGTCATCACCAATAGCATGAAACATGCATTTGATAAAAAAAGTGACGGGAAAATTGAAATGAATTTGGCCATAACTGGTGAGAGGGTAATAATGACGATACGTGATAACGGAATCGGCATCCCTGACATGGAAAAGCTTCAGGAAGGGAATAGTCTTGGCATTCAGATTATCTCGGTATTGACACAACAACTAAGAGCTGAATACAGTTATCAAAAAATATCAAACGGCAATGGAACTCTTTTTTCCATTGCGTTTGACAAGATGAATATCAAGGGAAGCAGTAGTGCTTTCTATGAATAGATAAATAATGATGAATCAATTGAATGTAACGTCAGCTTCTTTATTTTCAGTTACTTTCTGTTCACCATTTTGATCTGCAACTGGTTCAGGTTTAACGGATTTCTTTGTGATTGTGTTAATCAATCCTTCAATAATTGCATGCTCTTCTATGGCGAGTGAGGGGGTGTAGAGATCACCAACTATAACACCTGTCTCCCGCACTGTGATTTTACCATTACTCCTTAAAACACCTGTCACGTTCCCGGAAACATAAATCTGATCTGCAATGATATTCCCGTTGATAACCCCGTTTTTCCCGATGAACAGTGTCCCGTCCACATGAACATCTCCATCAATTGTACCAGAAATTCTGACATCACTGGCTGATGTATAAGTGCCATTGACACGGATTGATTCACTTAAGACATTAGTTAGTGTCTGATTTGGTTCTGCGTTTTTCATTATGCTCTAAATGTTAGTTCGGCGGGGCTCTATTGCAGTGTAATCAGGGCATACCGCACTTATGGCTGCACTCATCAATTGCTACAGATTGCTATTACCCCTGTTAATACCTAATGTGCCGGCTAAGGCAATTTTTACTTCTCAATATATTAATTAATTCAGTTGCTGACCAACTGAGTATCCAATAAACAGAATCGAACCAAAAACTCAAAAAGTTTATTTTTTTTCTAATGAAAAGGACAAGGTTCTAATGAGTTTATAATGTGCAACCTGAATAGGTGAGGAGGGTAGTTGATTATCAAAGAATTTCCTGAATGATACCTTGTATTGATAGCCCAGCTAAACCCGACATTGAGGCGATTAAAAGCCGTTTTATAAAATTCATTCTGCCTTTGGGGTGCCATCCTTTTCCCGGCATTCTGTGAAAACATGTGAAAACGACATATGATGGTGCTCTTTCTCTTAAAATTTCAGGATCAGTAAAAAGCACCAAAATCAAAGAAAGGAAGAATAATATCACCGGATAGATATTATGGACAACTCTGTTCATTCAAAAGAATTACACTTTTACCTCATATAATATCATCCTTATAGCCTGGTATTTTCCAGTAAAATAGTCTATCAGAATAAGGTTTACTGCTAATTGATAAAATCAGCTCTTCGACTCAAAAAATCGATTGAGAAATTCATCACAAGCTGACAAAGCTTCTTCTTCCATCCCGAGTTCCTCAAGTAATTCAGATTTTCGAATCAATGTTTTGGAGAGAACTTCAGTCCGGTCGGCTCTGTCTGATTTGTCATAAAAATCGATTAGCATATCAATTGCCTCAACGGCTTCTTTGGGACGGTTTAGTTTTTGAAGAAGATCAACTTTCTTTGATAGAATCAATGCAAGCTGCTGATTGATATCCTTATTTCCGGAAGCAAGGTCTGCTTCTGATTCGTTTTTAAGGTTCTCTGTTACGCTGGTTTCTTGAGTCATTTTTTCAGGTTCGGGTATTATTTGTTCAGAGTCAATTTCAGATTCGATCAGTTCATCAATAATTGTATCACTTTCCTGTAATTCTTCCTCTGAATACGGCTGATCATTGTTAATTTCAGCAGATTCAGAATCAGTGTTATTAAAATCTGCATCTTCCTGCATAGATATTCCGGAATCCATTTCCTCAATACCGTCATGCTCGGAAGTACCATTAAGGTAGGCTTCACTTGCTACTTCTTCGAGTACAGCAATTTTTTTCCCTGACTGAAGGTTTGCATAGTCAACCAGTGTTTTGAAAGTGGTCGCCAACAGCTTCAGGTATGTTTCTGAATGATCATCACCATACACTCTTTTGAATACTTCCGTAATTTTTTCAATTGACTTCTCATAGATCTGTTTATCCTCAGCGAAAAGTTCGGAGTATTGCTGCCACACTTTTTCAGCGATCACCATCCGGGCTTCGGAATCAGATGAAACAAGACGTTCATAGTCATCTGTTGTGTTACCTTCTTCATCTACAAGTTCAAGCGAGGTGAACAGGTTTACATAGAGTATTGCAATAGATTCTTTAAACCCTTTCTCAATCAGAAAATGCTTATCAAATTTATCCGGTACTCCTGCTTCAAGAACTTTCCCCATGGATTTCTCAAAATTCTCCGGATCGTTAATAAAGTTTTTCTTCAAATTCATAACCTAACCTTGTATTTAATATGTGAGGTGTCATTTTTTTACTAATTAAACACCTGAATGACGGTTGACACAGTTACGGTAAAAGCAAATAATTAATTCTCTCAAAACAGAGTATGAAAATCATACAATTGCCTTTATGCTTAATAGATGATTTTAGTAGGCTGATGTTTCAAATTAATTTGTAAAAAATAGATATGAGAACATCGCAGGCAGAACTAACGGTGGGCAAGCAGATAACTTATTGAAAAATTGTTACATAGAAACCACTTAGGGTTGGTGTTTAGGCTGATGGTTAACGATGGCTCTATAAAAGCTTGAATTGCGAATGATCGATGGACCGATAGATCGATTTGCGAAGGAGGAAAACCGAAAAATAGATGAACCGAAGAACCGACGAACAGATGAACCGAAAAGGTGGTGCATGAGGATGGGTCTCTAAAGATCGGTATTGATTTCATCTCTTATACTTGTTGCACTGCTCTGCTGTGCAACACAGAATCAGGCTGCTCTGCTGCCGGGTTTATGGGATAACACAAGTCATTGGCCGCGAGCTTGTAAATATTGTTTGATGATGCGCTCGGCTTTCAAGGCCAGTTTACGGGTAGGAAAGAGTTTGGTATAAACGATGTTAACCTCCTTTTCCTCAATCTATGATATCTGCCGTGTTTTAAGTAGATTTACAATAGAGTTCAACAAAATTCTACCAAAATGAAAGACTGGAGAAAACGCATTACTACCAATCCCGAGCAATGTGGTGGCAGGCCATGCATAAGGGGCATGAGAATCCGTGTCGTTGACGTATTGGATCTGCTTGCATCCGGTCTCAGTCATGAGCAGATTTTAGAAGAATTGCCTGATTTGGAAAAAGAAGATATTGAAGCTTCCATCAAGTATGCCCGTGGGAAAATTGATCATCCGATCGTTGCGGCATGAAGCTTTGGATTGATGCACAGCTCTCACCGGCTATAGCAGCGTGGATTAACCGCACTTTTGATAATATAGAAGCAGAGTCGGTTCGTTCTCTTGGTCTTCGTGATGCAACAGACCCTGAGATTTTTGAAGAGGCAAAGAAATCAGATGCGATTGTCATGAGTAAAGACGATGATTTCATTCAGCTTATTGAACAAAGGGGTACGCCGCCAAAGTTTATCTGGGTTACATGTGGTAACACTTCTAACGCCAAGATGAGAGAAATTTTATCATCTGCATTACTTAAAGCAATAGAGTTGCTTCAAAGCGGTGAGAATGTCGTTGAAATCAGCGATAAAGAAGGTTAACAAGTGTTTCCTGCGTACCGGTTCCGGTATTTTGCTGTACTTTTGAGTTGATAGCCCAGCCGCAGAAACACCAAACCGTTCCAGGGTCGGTATCGCCAGGTGTAGCCCTTGTTTTCAGCGTTGTGGTAGATGGATCGGGTATCGGCATCATCGGAAATACCGGTATAATAGGTTTCCTTAACCTGAGACTGAAGGATATAGAGGGTGCAGGACATAAAATTCACTCTTGATAGAAATAAAAAAACCTCTCCCGTGAGATCACAGAAGAGGTTTTAAATGGCTCCCCGGGTAGGATTCGAACCTACGACCGATCGGTTAACAGCCGATTGCTCTGCCACTGAGCTACCGAGGAAGGTATTTATTAAAAAGTCAGTAAATAAAAAAACTGGATTCGAACCTACGCCCCGACCGCTGTCGGGGTAACAGCTCCTGATACTTCGGGACTCTGCCACTAAGTTACCGAGTAATGTAGCAATTAACTCAATAAGTCAAACTCTAAATCAAAGA
>SL_3KL_010_SEDDRAFT_10003849_pt1 | contig 13611 bp, 11 predicted proteins | sample SodLakKL_010_SED_2_FD_10381 | JGI IMG/M metagenome (IMG submission 10381)
GGAAACGGATGGAAGGGAGGTCGCAGGAAGGAGGGCGGCGGGTTCCTGGCCCGCCAGTGCCGGATCGGTGCGGGCAAGGTCTATGCCGAGAGCGTTCGATCGGATGAGATCGCCAACGGTCGATGAACGGCGCTTGGCGAGCGCTTCGAGCAGGGCGCGTTCGACGAGAGTGACCCCGAATAGCGAAAGGAGCGGTTCCAGGTCCAGTCGGTTCCCCCACTCAAGCTGGCGGTCGTAAAGCCGTTCCCAGAATGCGAACAGGGTCGGGCCTTCGGTCTCCAGGGCAAGGGATACCGCGTGACGAACGACCTGGAGCAGTTCATTGACCTCGGCATCGAGGGTTTTCTCGGGGTCCTTCGTGAACCACTTGGGAAAGAGATGGTCGGCAGCCGTGCCGGTCACCCGTTCGCCGTCTATGTCGGCCTCGACGGTGAGAAAGGCGTGTTTTACCTCCGTCAGGGTGGCGATGCCGAAACGAAATGGCATGCGTGTCTTGAGGTCGATCGTATGGAGGGACGCGCGATTGACAGATATCATGACTGGAACGTTAAGAGGTGGAAAGAACGCCGTTCGTAGCCTTCGAATGGTCTCTATGTTGTTAGAATCCCACCGGCTTCGCGGGCGGCGGTGGAACATCGGCGCCGACGTCCATCGCCGGTCCGTCGGGCCGGCGGCGGAAGTCGCCGTTGGCGGGATCCACGAAGAGCATTTCCAGGTCGGTGATGACATGGCAGCTCTCGCACATGAAGCGCTCTTCAACCGCGCGGGTGTAGATGTTCTGCTCAATCACACCGGGCAGGTCTTCGCCTATGCGGTCCAGGATGTTGCCGCGGATGACCAATCCCTTCGGCGAGCTGGGACTGTTTCTCTGTTGGCCGATGATGCCGGCCGACCATTCCACATCAGGGTTCATGTTCACGAACGTGTTGTTCAAGAATTGAACGTCGATCAGGTCACGGCCGCCCGTCCTGCCCGAGGTCCACATCCCGAGGGCCACGGTGGAGCGACCGAGGCCGTCGATGACATTGTTGCGGAAGATGATGTTTTCAGCGTTGCGGTTGATCGTCGCGGTGTTCTGAATATAATTTCCCTCGAGCACGACGTTGGCGCACCCCTCGTACACGTTGATCGCGCTCGCGTGCATCCCGAAATGGTTCAGGATGACGTTGTCCTGGATGACTCCCTCCGTGCACTCGTAGTGCCGGATTCCGCTCCCTGAATTCTTGTCCAGAAACGTGTTGCGCACTGTGTAGTCGTTGACGCGATTCAGAAAGACAGCGGTCGTCCACCCCGGGCAGTGGTGAATGTACGTGTTCTCGACGAGGATCTCATCGCAGTGGTGCAGTCCAATGCCGGCAAACCCGCTGATGTAGCGAATCTCGGAGTCGGCGATCGCAATGTCTCGGGAACGGGGATCGTTTTGGCTGACGGAGACGCCGCCCGAGCCCCCGGAATAGCGCTGAATCAGGAATCCCTCGATCTGCAGATGGGAAGCGCCGGATTCTACGCTGACGCCCGTGTTGAACACCGGGAACCCGATGTTGGCGGGCTTCCCGTCCTCGAGTCGCTCGGGCAGCAGGTAGATGCGCGAACGCCCGTCGCCGATTGGCTTGATCGCCCATTCGCCGGGATTCTCGATGAGCCGGACCGAATTGTAGAAGGCGTATCGCGTCTGGTCGTAGGTGCTGGGGCTGAAGTGCGGAAGGATCAGTTGATGCGCCTCCGGGTCGTATCCCTTCACAGCCGCAAAGTAGACATGATTGTTTCCGCCGTGGACCCCGATGAGCATCCCGCTATAGTGATCCGGCTCCTCCGCGACAAAGTTCTCCTCGTCGGTAAGAATGCTGATGCCTTCGTCTTCCCGCACATCGAGCTGGTGCTCCGAGCGATAGAAGTCGCGCGGAAGGTCCGGATAGAAGGGATCCGACGGTTTCGGAGATTGCGCGATCGGCAGCAATCCCTGGTCCCCGTCGATCAGGATGACACGCTGCCACGGCGCCTGCCGGTCGCGGGGCGCTTTGCGGTGCACGACAAATCGGCCGTGGGTCATATTGCTTTCGATATCGAGATCGACGTCTGCGTAGAAGATATCGCGCCAGCGCGGGTTGCCCTGGGCCTCCTCCGCCGAGTCGGCCCGCTGCCAGCCCTCGATCACGCGACCGCCGTCGAGAATGGCGCGCCCCTCGCCGAAGGCGCCTTCTGTGTTCCCTTGAAACGTGATCGGGTTGCCGGGCTCTCCGGAGACCTCGAGAACGATCGAGCCGTGATAGGCGACGCCGCCCCTGAAGAGGATGGTATCACCCGGTTGCAGCGCCACGTCGGAAGGGCCGTCCGTGGCATTCCGGTCGCCGGGAGCGTGCTTCCAGGCGCTCTCCGGGGAAAGCCCGTCGGCGGTGTTGTCGCCGTCCGCGAAATCAACGTAGTAGGTTGCAGCCGACGCGTGTGCCGACCCGATAACCAGCACCGCGAGAGCGAGGATGAATGAACGTGTGCGAATGAACATGGTGCTTTCCCTTTGCTTTCTGATATGCCAAGCGATTCCGCTGTCGGACAATCCGCCAAGCCAGCGGCTTCCTCCTGAAGGACACTGCTGCGCCCGCCCGAGAACAAACGTAGTCTCCCGCAGTCCCGCGAGGAATGTCAAGGGCTCTTCGTGCCTGTCGAGCACCGCGGGCGCCGATCAGGGCGTCGGTGCGCTGCGGTGACAATCGATGGCGACGGCGGCAACGATCGCGGGAATCCCGTTGTTGGCATTCCCGGCGGCGGCAACCGCCGCGGAAAGTGATATCCCATGGGGGGAGCAGTGACAAAAGCACGATGGAGGCATCAAACACAAACAGGGACGACCAGGTGCGAGCCGGTGAAGGGGGCCAAATGCCTTGACCGGCGATGTCATTCCTATACTGAGGGCAGGCAATGAAGAAAATCCCTTCTGTTGTTGTGTTCGCTCGAGTTTTGGTTGCGATGATCGCGTTGGCGAGTCCCCTCTCGGTTCAGGGGGGTGACGGACCTCCCGAGGCGACCATGGATCCAATCGTGCGGACGGTGGATCTGGAAATAACTGAGGAGGCGATGGTTACTCTCTCCGATGGGACCGCCGCGCACGTTCGGCTGATCGGGATCGAAACCCGCCGCGACGATGCAGGGCTTGCGATCCGGGAGGCGTCGGTCCGGGTCGAGGTGAACGGCGAGACGATCGACCTGCCTGTTGCGAACTACAATCTTCCCCGCACGGTTGCCGGTGTGCAGATCGACGCAACAATCGTCCGGGATTACCTCGACGAGGCGCATCATAATCGTTGGGGTCTGGAAAAGGATGCCCGCCTCCGGCTCTGGCCGGAAGGATCGCCCTGGATCGAGCCGGGGACCTTCGTGTACCCGGTGCTTCAACGCTGGGGCGCGGATGTCACGCAGGGACCGAATGAACCGGCATACGTCGGGGGCACTACGATCGGGGACCGGGTCTATTACCATAACGAAGTCGATTTCGGGGGAGCCGAAGGATTGGTGCCGGTTGTCGCTGCCACAGATGGACTGGTGGTCAGCGCCGTGGGCGAGACATTGCCCGGGTACGACGAGACACCGGTCCGCGCGCGGTACGACGCGGTCTACATCCTGGACGACCGGGGATGGTACTACCGGTACAGTCACCTCGTCGGTCTGGATTTGCGGATCCGGATCGGACAGCGAGTGGAGGCAGGGCACCCGGTCGGAGTTATTGGAAAAGAGGGGCACAGCGGTGGCTGGTCGCACCTGCACTTCGGAGCCACCGGACCTCAGCCGTCCGGAGATTGGGGGATCGAAGAGGTGTACCCCTTCCTCTGGCAGGCCTACCACGAGCAGTACGATCCGGCGGTCATTGCGTGGGCGCGGCCTCACCGCGTCGCGGCGGTCGGCAAGCCCGTGGAACTCGACGGATCCCTCTCGCGATCATCGTCGGGGAGTGAACTCGAATTCGAGTGGACGTTTACCGACGGTGGTACGGCATCGGGCAGCCGCGTTACGCGAACATACGACAAACCGGGTACCTACAGCGAGATTCTCAAAGTCACGGATGAGAATGGGAATGTTGATTATGATTTTGCCTATGTCCGCGTCATGAATCCGGACAAAGCGGAGTATCGCATTCCGCACCTGCATGCATCATATCATCCTTCACTTGGCGTGCGGCCGGGCCACGAGGTGACTTTCATGGCGCGGATTTTCAGCACATCGCACGGTTACGAAACATGGGACTTCGGCGATGGCAGCCCGACGGTGCAGACCCGTTCCAGGGACGGTCAGTGGCGGGACCCGGACGTGGAAATGCATGCGCGGGACGGATACGCTTCGATCACGCATCAGTACCGCGAGCCGGGGCATTATATCGTTCGTGTGGAGCGAACCAACGAGCACGGCGAACCGGCGATCGCCCACTTGCACGTTGTGGTCGAGGAGTAGGATTCGGCAGACGGCGGAAGACGGAGGACGTGTCGCCCTCTGACTGGGAGTTGACAGTGGAATCCCGTGGGCGCTGGGAATCGTTCCGGCGCCAGCAGGAGATGCTCCAATTCCCGATGCTCCCGTTTCAGCGCACCACCGGTAATGTAACACCCGGTGGCAATCGGGCTACCCTCCCGGCGAATATCAATCATCTCTTCGGCGACGGTCCCGACTCCAGACACTCAATCCATGGTTTCGCCCAGGTCTTTTTCTTTTGAGAAATCCGGGCTAATCCGGCTTGCGCGCCGTGAAGGCACTGAACAGACCCAGTTCCGTCCGGCATTGGGCTGCTTCAAATCCGGCTTGTTTCAAGCTTTCGACAATGACCGCGCGGCTGGCGCAGGCATTGATGGAATCACAGAAATAGCGCATCATCTTCCGGGCCGCACGATCGCGGCAGATGACAAAGGACAAGGCCGGCACAAATTGCTTGAGGTAGAGCTTCGCGAGCAGATAGCCGACATGCGAGCGGGGGCGGGAAATTTCCATGAGGAGAACTTTACCGCCGGGTTTGAGCACGCGGAAATACTCACGAAAGGCTTCATCAAAAGTACTGACGTGGCGGAGGGCATACCCCATGACCAAAAAATCAAATTCCTTGTCGGCGGACGGGATGGACTCGGCCCGTTCGTGCCAGAAGGTGGCATCCGGGAATTTTCCGCGGGCCACATTGAGCATCCCCTCGCTCGGATCCAGTCCGACAATATTGGAAAGCGGGGTAATCCGGAAAGCTTGTTGCATCACACCACCCGTACCGCAGGCGATGTCGAGAACCCGCATTCCGGGGCGCAACCCCGCCTGCTTGAGGGAGCGATAACGATAGTGCCCCCCCATCCCGAAAAAACCATAGCGAAGGATCCGGTCATAATGTTTCGCCGAGGTGTCGAACATTTCGCGCAGAAACTTCTCTTTCTCCGAGTCTTTGTCATAATACTCGGTCAAAACCTCGTGTGGTTTTACAGATGGATGAGCGTCTTGCATCATTTGAGTAAATAGCTGACGGCGTCCGAACGCGAGATTATTTCACCCCTCTCTTCCTTACCCCCATTCCTCATAACGATGCGAGCAGGTGGTCGAGATCCAGTTTGCCACGTGCATTGCGGGGGAGCGGGTCATATTCCTTCACCTTTACTTTATGGAAAATCATGGGCAGGGTGGACGCGAGTTGGTCTTTGGCGGAAGACCCCATGCCATCAGGGACAGATAATCCAAAACATGCATGATCGTCATGGTACACCAGGGCGACCTCCTCTGTTTGCAGCTGTTCCCGGAGATAAACCTCCAATTCGTCCAGATCATAGCGCCGCCCGTTGTATTTGATTACCCGATCTCCCCGCCCCAGGAGCCGCAAGGCCCCCGTTTCATCCACTTCCGCCCGGTCGGCCATGACGAGGCGCTTTCGGCCATCGGAAGTGGGTACTCCGATGACGCCGCTGACGGCCGCACTTTCAACACAGAGATACCCTTCCGGATTGACGGTTAAGGAGCCAGTGGTGCCGGAAGTCAATTTAAGCAATGCCGCTCCCGCGGGCCGGTGCCCGGAATTCTGGGTGAGCGACAACAGCCCTGTGTCGGTGTGAATCGCCGCGGAACCCACTTGCTCCAGCAAACGATTCATCGCCGGGTTTGCGACGGACTCATCGAGAGGCAGCAGGCAACAGCGACGTGATCGAAAAGCGATAAAAGCCACCAACCAGTCGATTTGGTCCCTCAGGTAAAGAGCGACGATTCTGTCATATAGATCGCCCGGGAAACGTTCCGCAAAGGCCTCCATCCGCTCTGCCAAAGAGGCGAAAGTGTGTTTGGTGCGGGTCTTTCCGTCCCAGATAGCCACCGCATCCGGCGCCTCCGCCACCACCTGCTCCCACTTTTCCAGCAAAGTGGCATTGTTTTGTTTTTCTGTCATTTGGCGAGAATACTCATCCAGGCGGAAGCCAGCAGGTGGGCGCCTCTACACAGGGTTCCCTGAAAGACAAAAAAATTGAGACCGGATTGTGAGTCGAGGGTTACATCGGCGGCGAGCGTTTCCCCGTATGGAAGATAGGCCGCACGCAAACGCAGGTCGTGAACCTTCACCAATCGTCCGCGCCGAATCCCTTTCCCCTGATGGTGCCAGCCGATGAAAGCCGCACAGACTTGCGCCATCACCTCAAGCGACCATGCGGAGGGAACTCCGCGCGCATCTTTCCATAATCCGCCGTGCTCAAAATGCGTCTCCCCTTTCATCGTTTCCGCCGAAACCGCGGTGATTCGTTCAAGGAGAATCATCGGAGGGGCGTGTGGCAAAAAGTCGGCGATTGGAAAAGGTGGATTCACGGACTTTCCGGCGATGGTGAAACGAATACCTCGGTGGCGAGAACGGCAATGATTACCGTCAGCGAAACAACCAGCCCGAGTTGGCTCAAGGCGGGAATCGCACTCAACGACAATACGCCAAAAGCCACCGCCGTCGTCAACCCCGAGAGACGTACCGAGAGGATGGGACCGTCAGGGCCTTCGATCCCGAAGGCGGCATAGTCCAGCGCCAAACAAAAACCGAGTATGGCACCCAGCAAGGCGAGAAGGGAAATTCCTCCGGTCAGGGAGAGAAGTGCCAGGGGAACGCTGACCGCGAGGAGGGGCAACAAACAGAGAATGGCGGAACCACGGATGCCAAAGAGAAGGCCAAAGAGGAGAACCAGGGCGCCAAACCCGGCCATGATCCAGATCGTGATATTGGTTCGTGCCGTTCGCAAGGCGGTTTCAATGCGCTCGCGTTCCCCCAGGCGAATGGATCCTGCCGGAGGAGTCCCGCCTTGTTCCGCGTCGACCGGATAGACGGTGAGCAAAAGCTCGTCGCTTTCCATTAAGAGCACTCCGGCCGGTCCACGCAGGCTGTTGGCAAGCACTCTGAGCGCCCGATCAAAGTTCTCCTCGCTCAACCGCTCATCGAATTCTTTGATCACTTTCAAAGCCCCGGAGAAAGCGGTGGCGTCGAACGAATGTTCTTCCAGTGCCTCGGCGAGGGCCGTGCTGAATTCATCGCCTTCTCCTTTGAGTCGGGTCACGGCGGGATCCGACGAAGGATGCCGGATGATTTCCCACAGGAGCGGTTGAGCCCCTGCCTCAATCGCAGTCTCCAGCCTGGCAAAAAGGGTTTCGGTGGATGGCGCAAAGGTCATCCACAGGGTGCCCTCCGGACTCTCACCGGTAACCCTTTCGCGGGCGGATTCATAAGCCCTGGCCGCTTCGCCCGGAGGTAGCTGAAACGCATCAATATCGTCATTGTAGTGCGGAAACAGGAACAATGAGCCGAGACTAACGGCGGCAGCCGGCAGGAGAATCCATCGAATCCCCTTACGCCAGGAGACAGGTAGTTTGAATTGTGCGGCCATTCGCATGAACGGTGGCAATACTCCACCGCTCCCCGTGAGCGCGGGAACCAACAAGCGGCAGGTGGCGAGAGCGACGAGTACACCGACCGGAAGCAGAATGCCGACCTGCTGGATGGCGGTGATGGGGGAGAATAGTAAAAAAGCAAAACCCAGAGCTGAGGATCCGGCACCAATCAGGAGCGGCCGGCGAATCTCCGCGAAGGTATTGGCGATGCCTGGGCTCTGCGTTTCCGCAGCACGGGTGAACAAGTGCAGACTGTAGTCAATGCCCACGCCAATGAGAACCGAACTGATCGCGAGAGCCAGCAGATGGATTTCGCCAAAGACCAGGAGTGTCATCACTCCCCCCCAAAGCGCTCCAGCCAGCACCGGGAGCAGGATGATGACGATCCGGCAGGGACTTCGAAAGGCGAAGATAAGGATCAACAAGACCAGAATTCCGGCACCGACGTTCAATCGAACCACTTCCGCACGGATTCCGGATTCACTTTCCATGGCCGGAAGATGAATTCCTTGCACCGCAATCTCTGACTCGGGAAAGGTTTCTTGAAATCTCTCCCGCAGCTCTTCACTTAACGCCGTCAGCTCTCTCTGTCCCTTTGGGGAGAAAGGGTTCGCCCCTGCGGGGATCCAGATGATCAGGTCCCCCGTTTCATTTTCCCTGACCCATCCGCCATGGCCTTGCATGGTTTCCAGGGTCTCGGGAAGAAGCAGCAACGGATCGCTGGGAATCCACTCTGCAGCAACTCCTGCAACGGGATCGTCCAGGTAGGCATCCAGGCGTTCCGCCGCCATGGTGGCGAGGCGTTCGTTGAAATCCGCCGCGGAAGATGGCATCTCCAAGTCCTGAAGACGCCGGTCCACCCAACGTGGAAAAAAAAGGGGCCAGATCCATTGTCCGGCCTCTCCGACGAAAACGGCATCGTACACCGGCTCGCCCCGCATCCAATACCGGCCAATGCGGCCCGTTTCTTTGAAAGGGTCCAGAACCCTTCGCACCGCTTCCCGTTGATCTCCTGTCGGGGCCACCGGGACCGAGACGAGGAGCACCTCCGTGAAATGGGCCTGGACCCTTCCGCGTGCTTCAACGACCTCGCGGGAATGATCTTCCTGCGGGATTAGCTCGGATAAATCTCCTGACAAGTGTTCGAGGGAATCGATCATCCAGTGGACCAGCAAAGGCAGCCCAATGAAAAAGAAAAACAGGATAACTGGCTTCCAGACGGGTCGCTTGATGGTTCCCGTGCTCATTCAAAAATCGCCGCCAGTTTCCTGCAGTCGATCGGCTCGGGTTGATTGAAGGTGTAGTGGTGCTCGACTTTGTTTTCCCGAACGACCAGCACTTCCCGCAACGTGTTACCGGAGAAAACAAGCACCACCTTTTGGTAGGCCTGGACTGCCGCGGGACTCTTCGGCGTCATTTGAAAACGGGCAGGATATTCGCCCTCGTCCGCATGCAGTCTCCAATCTTTGGACAGGGCCTCCGCGTTTTCGTTGAAGAGTGCCGCAAAGAGAATCAGACTGTCGTCAGCCTCCGGAACCCGTTCCGGGTCGCGGTTGCCCCGCACCAGCCACACATCCCCATCGTTATAGAGGAGTTGAAAGCGGCGGGGATTCTTATAGTCAAAAGCGAAACGTTCACGCTCCAGATCCCGCAACAGTTGTCCGCTCAAGTGCCGGGTACTCCGGCGAAAGGGGAAATCTCTCTTTTCGTCGAAGGATACCGCCACACAGGAAGCATCGGAAATCGATTCCCCCAACGCGGCCAGGTGCAAGCCGAGCAGTTCAACGGCCCGGGCTTCTTCTCCCCTGTCATCCCCGTCGGCGGCAAGATTCCCGGAAACAAGCAAAACCATGCCCAAAAAGAGGATGAGGGGGATACGGTTCATTGTTCTCAGGATAATGCACCGGCCTGTTTTTGTAAACTTATTTGCGGAGAAGCTGATGCCTTCATTCATCCTTGACTGGTATCGTATCCCGTATCCCGTTTGGGCAACCCCGTCATCGTTGGATCCGTCAATAAAAAGCCAAACGCGCGGCCAGTGGGCCAGAGCCTCCCGCAGCGTCCGCTCAAGCAAAGCCGCTCCCGTATTATAGGAGGGAATGATGACAATTTGTGTTTCACTCGAACTCATGAGACATCGGGCGCATTGAGTTGGAAACGGGCGGTCGAGTACACGATATCATTCCCCCGTACCTGCGCAGTGACCTGGTTCTCATTCTTTTTCAGGGCAATGTTGACCTGCGTCCCGGGAGTCAGCTCTTGCAGAAATTTCATGGAGCGCAAGGTGAACTGATCCGCACCCAGGCCATACATTTTTTCCATGAAGGCCTGAACCCAGGTCAGCTGTGCCGCTCCGGGCACGAGCGGGCTCCCCGGGAAATGCCCCGCACAATAGCCGTTCTCCACGGTCACTTCAATCGCCGGAGAAGTATGCTCCATCCTGGCAAAAACGCTCCTGGTCAGCTCGGCCCGGAAATACGCTTCCACGCGCCCGGAAAATTCGCGTGCTTTTTCACCGGGCCGCGGCATGATCTCCGGCCCAAGCCGGTAATGGTAGCGAAAGGGCATCTCCAGCGGAGGACGGACGATGGAGCGGGATTTGCCACTGAAGCCGGTCGGGTTGTCAATGAACACGGTCTGCACGGGCACCTGGCATTTGATCGCGATGACGGCAAAACCGGGCTTGAAGGCATTCAAGGGCGGCTGCTTTGTGCGCGTGCCTTCGGGAAAGATCAAGACGCTGTTCCCCCTCTCAATCTCCTGTATCAGGCCGTGAACCAGTTCAAGGCCTTCATTGTTTGCCAGGAAGCCAATGGTGGAGGGAATTTGGCTCAGGAATGGGTTTCTGGCCAGTTTGGATTTGAAAACACAGATAACTTCCGGGAGATAAGGAAACAACATCGGCGCATCCAGGAGGCCGGTATGATTGGCTACATAAAGCCGGGGACGGCTCGGAACATTCCCCCTGAATCCTTCAAAGGTAAAGGTTCCCACCCGACCGAGTGGAGTCAAAAAACCGAGCAGGTGGATGATGCCATAAACCGCGGGCTCCATGAACCAACGGGTCTTCTTGGTTCCAATCAGCATCCGACCGCAATAAAGGATCAGGTTAATCAGTAAAAGCGACAGACCGAGAAGACTGAGAATGCTGTAATAGGCCAGAATTTTCATCGCCTGCCGCCTTCATTCTCGCTGGTCACTTCCGGGTTCAGGGGAAGGAAGTTAAACCAGAGGTAGGGATTTTCCTTCAACAGCCCATCCAGCCAGGTGAGAACACCCTGGAAATGACGGTGGGCGGCCATGTGATGGGCCTTTTTATCCAGGCCACTGCCATCAAACGCGGGATAAACCCGGATACGGAAGCGATGTATTCCTTTATCCCGCACCGCCACACAGAAGATTACTTTTCGTTTAAACAACCAGGCGAGGCGATAGATTGAGGTCCGGAAAATGCGTGGTTTCCCGAGGAAATCAAATACTTCTTTCCGCCCGGTATGATCAATGCGGTCACACTGCATCGCAATGGTGTCGGACGACCGCAGGGCCTCGCCCAAAGACAGCAGCAACTGTCCGGGATCATTTACCCAGATAAAGCGAACGGCATCCCCGAGAGAATGAGCGAGGGCATCAAGGTCACCCGAGTTGCCAACCCGCATACGGACCATGCAGACCCGGCGTCCAGTCTCTCCAATATGAAAACCGAGAAGGTCGGAAGCGCCTACATGGAAGGTTCCCAGCAACATGGGATCGTTGCCAAAGAGAATTTCCGCGTGCTCGCGATCGCTGCCTTCGCACACCAACTCCACCGGCTTGCCCACCCCGGCCCGGACTTTGGCGATCAGGTACAACGTAAACGTATAAAAATGTTTCCATACCTCGCGCCTGAGCGGGGGACGTTGAAGGATGGCCTCCAGGTAAGCGCGGGAATGGTTGCGCTGTGCAGGCATGCGCCAATAGGCAACCGAGGCGCCGATCCACCCTCCCGCATATTGGAGTGAAAGAGGCAACACACGCACCCCAAAGCGAAACAAAGCAAAGGACCAGGAAGGACCCGGATTTCGGGGCTCTTTTCCATTTACGTCCATACCAGTGAAAATTCTCCGAAAACAGGATATCTGAACCGCAGGGATTCCCGCCGGCTCACTTTTGCACAAAAGTCTTCCGGTAGCACGGGGGACGGTGATGGCGCGGCCTGCGTTTCCATCCGGGAATAGCTCATCTTGCCCAGGGCCTCCCCTTCCGTATCTTTTTCCAGGCGCAGGTGGCAGGCATAGGTAGAGTCGCCGCAGAGTCCGCGCTCGCCCAGCCAGGGGTTGTATTCCTCCGCGAAGATGAGGTGAACAATCGCGGCGCAACTGAAGAGCCCCGCCCGGAGGCTTGCGGGAATGAGCGTCTCCGGCAGGTTGGCGAGCGACTGGAGGCGACGCAGGGGCTGTTGGCGGGCAACGAGAACCGCTTCGAGAGCCCCGGCGTGGACGGAACTTTGAAAGCTGGCCGGGCTGGGATTCGGGAAGCTGGCCAAATAGGTCTCCAGACTCGTCGCCGCCCCCCAACTGCTGGCAAAAACAAGATCGTCCCCGGAGGCTATTTCGACGTTTTTCAACACCTCGGCGATAGCCAGGGAAATATCGGTCAACCGACGGGAAGCGTTCCGGGGAAGCCGGGAACGCATCGCTTTGCGCTCCTCGGGAGATATGGCCGAAACCGGGCCGTAAACAGAGGCCGCCGTGATCCTACGCTCCATCATTTTCGATCAGGGTTACCATGTGCGCACCGCCAAAAGCACTGGAAAAAAGAGCCACCCCATCAAATTCATCGAGGGCAAAGTCCCGGGAGGCCACGTTGTCCGCAAAAAAGGGGGAAGGCGATCCAGGCGTGCCGGGTGATCTCCCCTGGCAGATGGCTTCAATCGCAATGGCCATCTCAATCAACCCGCAACTGCCGAGGGTGTGCCCGAGGGATCCCTTCCAGGAGACCAGAGGGCTGCCCGGAAAAGCGGACGCCAGAGTTTGGGCCTCCAACTTTCCGGCATCCAGCGTACCGGTGCCGTGGCCCTTTATCCAAATCCTCTGACCGCGGCAAAATGGCTTCAGACGCTCACTCACGGCTAAAAACCCACTTCCGTCCGGAGCATTGGCGGTCATGTGGTAGGATTCCTGGTGGGCGGCGGAGCCCGCAATCCTGAAGTCGGATCTCTCCCGGCTCAGGACGGCACACCCCAGACCATCCCCCAGGCCAATGGCCCCGGTTTCTTCATCCGTGTAGGGGCGGGGGAAGTCCCCATTCAAAATCTTCAGTGCCGCGAATCCGCCCGCCACAAAGGGGCTGACAAAATCAAAACTCAGAATCAGAACTTCCTCGGCCAGACCCGTACCAAGAAGCACCCCGCCCTCGTGCAGGGCGAGTTGGGCCGACACGCAAGCGTTGGAGATGACCGTGCAATCCGGCCCGAATCCGCAGGCTTTGGCAATGGCCGCCACAGCCGTTCCAGGAGTCGAGTAGGCTTGCAACCCCGCGGGACCACCACGGTAAAACGCGAGCAATTGTTCGATGCCGAAATTGCTGCTGCTGATCAGAACCGGGTACTTGGGTTCACCCCATGGGCGTTCGGGCATGTCCGCCACCAGTTGACGACATGGCTCCAACCAGCGCGGGGGAAGGGCGGCATCCAGGGGGGATAAGAGACTGAGCGGTAAAACCGGGTCGCCGTCGATTCCCTCCACCGGCACCGGCTTAAGAGCGATGGTGCCG
>SL_3KL_010_SEDDRAFT_10003850_pt1 | contig 13605 bp, 13 predicted proteins | sample SodLakKL_010_SED_2_FD_10381 | JGI IMG/M metagenome (IMG submission 10381)
CGTAAATGGGTTTTTCCTTTTCACTTTTCTATTAATCTTTTAAGCAGCCCATTTCCCGTATCGTAGACAAGACCATGTATTGCAACTTGCTGCCCTCTTTTTCTTGCTTTTTTTAGGGTGGATGAGGATTCGATATTTCTCACCTGTTCAATCACATTCAGCTCAACGAGCCGGTCTTCGCGCTTCCGGGGATCTTTCTCTTTGATCAGCTCCGTTTCATAAATCCGCTTGATATCCCGGATATGCTGAATCCAGTGGTCGATCATGTCGGGGGCAGGTTCATTTGAACAGGCCGCTTTTACCCCGCCGCAATTGTAGTGGCCTGCAACCACAACGTGCTTCACCTTAAGCAGGTCAACGGCGTATTCGAGCACGGCATGGAATCCGGCATCGGTATGAACGGCGAGGTTTGCAATATTCCGGTGCATAAACAGCATGCCCGGATCAGCGCCGGTAATTACGCTGGGCGGTACCCGGCTGTCGGCACACCCAATCCATAAAATGGTGGGGTGCTGCTCTTTCGCCAGCTCGGTAAAGTAATCCGGATGATGAGACCGGATTTTTTCCGCCCACTCTCTGTTGTTTTCAAGAAGCTGATCGAGCTGGTCCATAATCTATTTTATGATATTATTCAGACTCAAACCCATTATTTGCCAGATCATCAAATCCGCCAATATTATAAACGTTTTCAAAGCCCTCATTTTTCATCATTCTGGCTGCCTGGCCACTTCTATTGCCTGACCTGCAGTACAGATAGTAGGTCTTATCTTTATCCAGACCCTCAATTGCTTCTTGAAATTCTCCGCCATTCCAGTCGTATTGTGCATCCGTCATTTTCAGATGACCCTGGTCGTACTCCTGCTTGGTCCGGACATCAATAATGACCCCCGGGTTGCTCTCTGCCTTCTCTTTAAATTCACTGATACTGATATCCACACCGGATGATTTTGATAAAAAACTAAACATAATGATTCCTATGGTTATGATTGATATTGTTATTAATACACTTTTGTTCATTTCTGAGATGCTTATCCACGAATTACAGGTTTATTCAATTTGTTCATTTTAAGCGCAATATACATTCCCGACGCAAATGTGATGACACCGGTAAGATAAATTGCAGCTGATAAATCAAAAGCATCTGCTATAATACCGGTAATAATTGCGCCAACTGCATAGCCGCCATCCCGCCACAACCTGAACACCCCTATACTTTCTGCCCTATCTTGCGGGTGTACCAGATCGGCTACTGCAGTTAAAAACGTTGGATACACCATCGCGGTTCCCAGGCCCAGCGCTGCAGCAGCTGTAACAAACTGATAAAACTGTGTGAGTAAAGGAAAAATGAGCAGCGACGCCGCCTGCAGCATCATGCCTGCCACAAGCATCTGTTTGCGTCCGGTATAATCCGAAATTTTCCCCGTTGCTACCTGAAACAGCCCCCAAAATGCCGGGTAAATAGCAGTTACAACCCCGATCTCTTTTAAATTTAAACCGGCACCGACAAGAAACAGCGGGAATGCACCCCACGCCATGCCATCTTTCAGGTTTGTACTTAAACCGGCCTGAGAGACAGCAAATAGATTTTTGTCCTTAAAGGTCGTATTCCAAAACAAGCTCCCCTTTTTCCTCTCATGAGTTGAACTCAATGATTCAGTTTCTACCCAGGGGGCTGTGTCCTTCACGAGGATAATCGACATCACCAATCCCAAAACTGCCAACCCGATTCCCAGATAAAAGGGATATGGTCTCAGTCCAAATTCCGAGGCAATCCAGCCCGTCAAAAATGCCACCACACCAACTGCCAGATAGCCTGCAAATTCATTCAGGCCCATTGCGAGACCGCGGTCTTTCTTGCCGGCAATGTCAATTTTCATAATTACATTGGCCGACCAGGCCAGCCCCTGGTTAATACCGAGAAGCACGTTTGCAAATATAATCCAGTTCCAGCTGCCGGCATACATCAAAATCAGGGGCACCGGAATACCGAACAGCCAACCGATGATCAGCATATTCTTACGTCCATATTGTTGGGCAAAACGTCCGGCAAAGTAGTTAGACAGGGCTTTTGTGATGCCGAAAACGACAATAAAAGAGAAAATAGCTGAGCGTGCAGCGATTCCAAATTCCGTTTCTGCAATTTCCGGCAAGATCGTTCTTTCCAAACCCACCATCCCGCCTACAAAGGCGTTGATGAGCACCAGCAGGGAGAACTGTTTCCAGTTCTCTTTCAGCCCGGTAGTAAACGTATCTTTATTCATATCGAATCTTATCAGATCTGTCTGATTGCCATTTTTTTAAAAGAACGTGTAGTAGAAGAACAGTACAGACACTACCAGGAATACGATGGTCATGCCACCGCCGGCTTTGAAATAGTCTTTGGTTTTGTAACCGCCGGCTGTCATCATCAGGGCATTAACCTGGTGTGTGGGCAGAACAAACGAGTTGCCCGCATTCACCGCAGCCAGCAAAACCAGCGGGCGGGGATCAACCCCTGAGAGCAACCCGATACTTACCACAAGCGGTGCCAGCACAACCACAGCGCCTACGTTCGACATCACCAGTGAAAATACCGTAGACAGAATTCCAACCGCGAACAGGAGGATGAGCAGATGACTGCCTTCAACCACCATCATTACGCTTTCTGCCAGAAACTCGGCTGTACCGCTGTTCTGCATGGCTATACCAAGCGGTATCAGCCCTACCAGCAGGAAAACAACCTTCCACTCTACAGCCTTATACGCCTCCTGGATTGTCATCACATTTGTAAGCACCATAACCAGTGCCCCCGTCAGAAATGAAATTGAGATGGAAAATCCGCTAAGAGCCAGAACAATGGCAAGAAGAAAACTACCTGCCGCCTGCCATGTTTTGGAGGGATCTTTTCTCTCAACCATTACTGAGGTAGCAACTACAAATGGCTCACTGCTCTGCAGGTCCATAATGTGATTCCATGGCCCATAGATGATAAAGGTATCCCCGGTTTTGATCTTCCTGTCAGAAAAATCTCCCTCCACTTTTTCACCTTCACTGAACAGCATTACCGGCTCTACAGCGTGTTTTTTCCTGAGCGAATACTGGCGTATGGACTGCCCCACCAGGTCGGATCTCGGCGGCACAATTATCTCTGCAAAACCTGACTCCTCAGGATCACCGATATTTTCAAAAATTCCGTTCTCGCCAGACTCTTCAAGGCCCAGCTCTTCGGCATAGAGTGAAATTCGTTTTTCATCGCCATAAAGAGCCAGTATCTGCTCTTCATCAAGAACCGTTTCGCGCCAGGGGGCGAACTTTGGTGATTTCTCCCTCCCAAGAGCGAGGATATTAATATCGTAAACGCTCCAGATTCCCGTCTCTTCAATGGTTTTACCGGCAGCTGAACTGCCTTTTGGAATCTTAAAATACCTGATATCCTTCTTCAGGTTAAAAGCGTCAACCACTTTTTCCTGCTCGGTTTTTTCGAGCTTGCCATCACGCTCGCCCTGTGGAAGCATAAACTTACCGAAAAACAGAAAGAAGAGAATTGCTGAAAAGAGCAGGGCGATACCTACCGGGGTTACAGCAAACAGCCCGTAGGGTTCCAGATCTGCACTTTCCAACAGATCATTTGTCAGAATTAAGTGGCCCGACCCCACCATGGTAAGGGTACCCCCAATAATGGCTGCAAACCCTATTGGCATGATAAACACGGAAGCAGAGATTTTTATGCGCCGCGCAATGTCGATAATACTCGGCAGAAAAAGCGCGGCGGCCCCGATATTCTGTATTACACCGGAGAGGGTACCGACGGATAAAGAGAGAGCCCCCAATACTGGATTCTTTTTGGAACCCACCCTCTTCAGCAGCCATTTTGAAAAGCGCGACATCATTCCGGTTTTGGCAACACCTTCGCCCAGAATCATCACCGCAAGCATCGCCACAACGGCGTTACTCGAAAAACCGGAAAGGGCTTCACTGCTGGTCAGAATTCCGGTCCAGGCAAGCAGCAGCATGGTAATCAGAGCTGTTACGTCAATCCTCACTTTTTCCGTTACCAGCATGAAGATTGTAAACGCCATGATGGCCAGCACAATAATAATTTCAGTTTCCATTACGCCTTAATTTTTGTTTAAATTTTTGATCTGATCTGCTACTTTGTATCTCTCTGAATCTTATACTGAAGATCCTCTTCGCTTTTTCTATTCATTTCTGAGGCGTGCACAGCGTCTTCGACCGTCATATAAAAATTCCATTCTTTTGCTCCGCTCGAACACTTCTTAATCAGATCACGCACCGGTGCTTTCACCTCCGAGAGGTACACACTAATGCCCTGCGCCTCTGCATCCAGAACCACTTCAAAGAGTTCATCCACCCCGGTGGAGTCCGCTTCATTCACGCCGTTCAGGTCTAATATCAGGCTTGAAGCATCCGGATGGTTTTGAATGGTTCTGAACACCTCATCCCTGAAATATTCAGCATTGGCNAANTGNAGNGGNGCATCGAAACGGAAAATGAGATTTTCAGGCTCACGCTCCGTTTCGTATCGCTCAATATTTCTGTATGCGGATGTACCCGGTATTCGTCCCATAATTGAGTAGTTGGGCCGGGCACTCCGGTAGAGCAGCATAATTACTGAAAGCGTCACGCCAATCAGAATCCCCTCTTTAATACCAATGAAGAGAGTTCCAAAAAATGTGGCCAGCAGCATATAGCGGTCGTAGTGGCCCAAATTCCACAGGCGCTTAAACTCACCATATTCGATCAGGCCGAATACAGACACCATAATGATGGCAGCCAGAACGGCATTTGGGAGAAAATAGAATAAGGGCGTGAGAAAGAGCAGGCTCAGTGCTACTGTGAGTGCGCTTATGATTGAAGAGACGCCGGATTGACCTTTTGAATCGAAATTGATTGCCGTTCTTGAAAAGCTTCCCGTTGTTGGGAAAGCCTGGAAAAATGAGCCCCCGATATTGGCGGCCCCGAGGGCTACCAGCTCCTGGTTTGCGTCGATTTTATAATTTTTTGCTTTATGCTGCACTGCTTTGGCTACAGCAATAGCTTCCATATAGCCAACGAGTGCAATTGCCAGCGCCATGGGCAGCAGTGCTGTGATTACAGACCATTCGAGTACCGGAATTTCAAAAGCGGGTATTCCGCTCGTGATCTCCCCCACTATTGCAACACCTCGATTATCCAGCCCGGCAAGGTAGATGAGAATGATGCCTGCGACTACTGCAGCTACAGGACCCGGCAGTGCCGGTATTTTCTTTTTAAACAGAACAATCAAAATAATCGAAGCCACGCCTACGACGAGCGTCAGAATATTGACGCTGCTGATCTGCGTGGCGATTCCAAATAAAATTTCGTGAAGTCCGCCGGAAACGGAATCAATACCCAGCAGGTGATGCATCTGGCTCAGGCCAATAATAATTGCCGCAGCTGAAATAAAGCCAGACAACACCGGGTGTGAGAGCAGGTTTACCAGAAAACCCATTCGCAGCAAACCGAACAAGAGCTGCATTACGCCAACCATAAGCGCCAGAAGAATACTCATTGCAATGTACTCTTCGGGAGTATCGGCCAGCGGAGATATCGCTGCGGCTACGAGAAGCGCCACAAGAGCTACCGGACCCACCGACAGGTGGCGGGATGTGCCCATAAAGGCATAAATAACGAGGGGTACAAGTGCAGCGTAAAGACCGTATTCGGGAGGAAGTCCCGCGATGAGAGCGTAGGCCATTCCTTGCGGAATCAGCATAATGCCAACGGTTATACCCGCTGCAAGATCTCCCCTGAATGCTTCTCTGTTGTACTTCTTAAGGTATTCAAGAAGGGGAAAGGCTCTGTTGATATATGTATTAACCGGTTTCATATCTGTAAAAAAAAGCCGGCAGCGTAATTGCTGCCGGCCCATTTTATTTCTGATCTTTTATGCCTTGAGCAGTTGTTTGCTCATATACTTCTCGAAGTTGTCGTCAATCAGGGCTACATTAAAGCCCTTTCGCTTCAGAAATGCTGAGGCAACAGCCGACCGACCGCCTGTCATGCAGTGGAGGTACAGCTTCTTGCCTGCAGGAATCTTATCAACGTTTGGCAGCAGACGTGTATGCGCGAAGTTAACCGCTCCGTCAACATGAGAAGCCTCATATTCAGACGCCTTTCTTACGTCCACGACAAGCTCATCGCTTCCATGATTCTCTACATCTTCGAAGTTTACAACTTCAAGTTTCTCCATCTCTCCGCCCTGATCCTTATACATCAGTATATCTCTCGGGGTTACGTAGCCCGCAATATTATCGAGGCCTATTCTATAGAGATCAAGCACCGCTTCTTTTAACTGATGTTCGTTTACAACCAGGTAGATCTGATCATCTTCAGTAATGTATGAACCGGCCACAGTATTGAACTGCTTGTTAAGCGGTGAAAGCAGTGACCCGGGAATATGGCCTGCTGCATACTCCTCTTTCTCACGGGTATCGAGCACCAGGCCCTCTTTTTTATCCACAAGGCTTCTGAGCTCATTCAGAGTGAGTCGCTTTGGCTGCGGCAGACCGCCAATCAGCGCCGGACCTATTTTGTTGTCGCGTTTCATGCGTGCAAAATAGAGGGGCGGCTCGGGTTGTCCTTCCAGAATAAACTTTACGAAACTGTCTTCAGAGGTAGCTGATTTGAGTGAATTATTATATCTCAGCTCATAACCGACCGTTGTTTCCGGAATAGCACCCAAGGCTTTTCCGCATGCGCTTCCGGCGCCGTGACCGGGCCATACCTGCATATATTCAGGGAGTTTTTTGAACTGTTCTACCGTACCGAAAAGGGTTCGTGCAGAAGGCTCCATTACGTTCTCCTGGCCTGCGGCAGACTCCAGCAGATCGGGACGGCCAACATCACCCACAAATACAAAGTCGCCTGTTGCAACTCCCATAGGTTCATTTGCCGCGGCACCGTCTGTAATAAAGAAGCTTAAATGCTCAGGTGTGTGACCGGGGGTATGCCATGCTTTAATGGTGATATTACCGATTTTGAACTCATCGCCATCTTTCATGAACTCATAGTTGTAGTCACTGCCTTTCAACCACTCATACTTCCAGTCTTTATCACCTTCATCAGAAGCGTAAACCTTTACACCTCTTTCGGCGAACTCTCTTAAACCGGAGATATAGTCGGCATGGATATGAGTATCTGCAGCGGCCACAATCGTTAAGTTTTGCTTTGCTGCATGATCGATATACTGTTCGATATCTCTCATCGGGTCAATTACTACTGCCGTTCCGTTGGCCTGGCAGCCGACGAGGTATGCGTATTGTGCTAGTTTTTCGTCAAAGAATTGTTTGAAGTACATGTTGTTTTACCTTTTTTGTTTTGTTTGTTGATGTTCTTTTTTGTTGATGTTCTTTCAATAGTCCCCCTTACCCCGCAGGGATCCCTATGGGAGAAGGGGGGGATGAGTAATCGCGTCCAGCGATTGCTCCGGGGGGATGCTGCAGGAGCGTTGATATAACTCAAAACTCTTCAATATCTCCAAGCCCCTTTACACACCCTATATTTGCTTCATCCGGCTTCGCCGTTTCCGCTTTAAAACTCTAATGCGGCAACTTATCCCTTAACACTCCATAGGTATATGTACCTGCCAGAGCGGCTAAAATTGGGATGACCATAATTGTCAAGCCGCTTCCGAGCAGTGCAAACATCGGTCCCGGACACGCTCCCAAAAGAGCCCAGCCAAGGCCAAAGATCGCCCCACCCACAATGTATCTTGTAACCTGTGATGGATCTTTTGGCGGTATGGTTATTGGATTTCCTGCCGCATCCTTCATGTTCTTTCTTTTAATGATCTGAACTGAAATGATTCCGACGATCACGGCAAGGCCGATAATTCCATACATGTGGATATCCTGGAACCGGAACATCTCCTGAATTCTGAACCAGGACACCACTTCGGATTTAACCAGTACAAAACCGAAGCCGGTACCGATAAGTAAGTATTTTAAATATTCTGAAAATTTCATGCTTGTTAATTATTTAGATTATTATCCCAGAATGATTGGGTATATGAAGAATGTCATGATCAGGCCTCCGATAAAGAAGCCGATTACGGCTATTAATGAAGCAAGCTGAAGGTCTGACAGCCCGGATATTGCATGGCCGGAGGTACAACCTCCTGCGTATCTGGCTCCAAAGCCTACCATGAATCCTCCCAATACAAGAACCGTCAGCCCAACACCTGTACCTAACATCTCCCAGGCAAAAAGGTCATCGGGAACCAGTCCGTTAAAATCCTGAATTCCGAGAGCCTGAAGATCAGCAATGGTGGAAGCCGCAAGAGCAATCGGTTCAGGGTTGGCGAAGATGTAGCCGCCTAGAAATCCACCTAAAACGGTTCCGATTAGAAACGTGAAGTTCCATTTTCCTGCCGTTTTCCAGTCGTAATTAAAAAACTCCACATTACCGAAGTTGCAGGCTGCACAAGCGTGTCGGAGATTTGCAGAAACCCCAAACATTTTACCACCAAGTAACAGCAGAATTGGCACCGTAAGGCCGATGATCGGGCCGGCTATATACCAGGGCCAGGGTTGATATAAAAAGTCTAACATAGTGTTGATTTGTGATTTTTGTTGTTCGTTTTCATTAAAGATAGTAAACTTGTAGTAACTTGTCAATACAAGTTGTGAAATTCTTTACTGCTTCCGTCTTTTCCGGAAACTGCTGTCAGGTTTGCCATGGCGTGAAAGATTTATGCTGCGAGTAATAAATAAAGTTAATAATTAATACATGTATTAACAAGTATTGATGATGTCTCATTTTTTTACTATTTTGATCAAAAACGGATACAATACAGATATAATGCTGAAAAAAGGAATACCACGACACAGTCAGATCTCTCAATGGCTTCGAAGCCAGATTGAAGAGGGTGTATATGAACCGGACGAGAAGCTCCCCTCTGAAAATGAGCTGGCCAAAAAGTTTGATGTAAGCCGGGTAACCATTCGCAGGGCCCTTCAATCTCTTGAGAGCGAAGATGTAATCTATCGCTGCCAGGGCCTGGGCTCTTTCGTAAGCGACACCCGTGCGCCCCACAACCTGGTGCGCCTTACCGATTTCAATGAAGATATGGCAAAAGCCGGACTCAACGCTTCATCTCAGGTCCACGAATTTAAAATCATTGAAGCGCCTTCATGGCTATTGGCACCCCTTCAGATAGAAGAGGGCAACAAGGTGATGCAGATTGACCGCCTGCGCCTTGCCGATGGCAACCCCGTAGCGTTCGACAGCACCTGGCTCCCCATTCTCTACGGGCAGCTCCTTTCGAAAGAAAAACTGGAAAACTCAACCATCTACAAAATCCTGGAAGAGGAGTATGACATTCAGGTGATTCGAGGTACATATCGTTTTTCGGCCGATATCGCTGATGAATCGCTTGCCGATGAGCTGGGCATTGACGTGGGCGCTCCCCTACTAACCATTGAACGATCTACATTTACAATCGGCAATAAGCCGCTCTACTATCAAAGAAGATATTACCGGAGTGACAAGGTAATGTATGAAATGACCCTCGAGAGATCACAGGACGGAAGCCACAGCTCTTCCGATATGCCCATGAAAGAGTTCGTACCTGTTTTTAAACAATAGCACATTATAATCAGAGACAAATGAAAACACTTATTTTATTTATTGCCATGTCGTTTGGTTTTGCAATTCAATCCGAAGCAAATTCCTCCGACCTCTTTATAGTACTTACATCAGGAGATGCTGAGACACAGATGATGGCCATGGTTTTGGCTACTCAATCCCTGAATCAGGACGTAAATATCCGTGTGCTTCTCTGCAGTGACGCCGGTGAACTTGCAATCCGCGATTCTGAGTCTCCTCAGTTTGCACCTGCAAACCGCTCGCCAAAGCAACTGCTTTCGGGACTTCTTGAACACGGGGTAACTGTGGAGGTTTGTGGTATTTTCCTTCCCAACAGAGAATACTCCTCCGATGATCTTATCGATGGCGTCGGCGCTGCCTCCCCTCCTGAAGTAGCCGCTTACATGAAACAGGAAGGCGTAAGGTATTTTACTTTCTAAGCATGGCACAGGGCAAACCAAAATGACGTAAGATTGTTGGTTCTGCGAAAAATGATGAAACCACAGCAATATGGAGCAATACACGGCAATCAGGCTTTACAGGACACAGAAAATACCGTGTTTGCTTTGGTTTTTCCATTGTGTCCGATTTACCTGCCTGCCGGTTTATCAATCAATAAGTAAGCGGATATAAACTCATAGAAATGCCTGATTATCCCCATAAAAATCTGATCCTTGCAGGAGGGGGTCACGCATCGCTGCCGCTGATCAAGATGGGGCATCACTGGGAAAAGAAGAATTTGTCCGTCACGCTTGTGTCTGCCGAACCGTACCTGGTCTATTCGGGCGCGCTGCCGCAGTATATGGGAGGTTTCTACGAATGGCACGAAACCGCCATCAATCTGAAAAAGCTCTGTGAGCGATACGGCGTGGAGTTTATCAGGGCCCGGGTTGACTCCGTCGACAGCCAAAAGCAGCTGATCACAACGGAAACCGGACAGGAACTTGGCTACGACTACCTGGTGATAAACGTAGGCGCCGCAACAAAAGCTGATGCGAAGAGTGAGAATATCTACCCGGTAAAACCGATGTCGAGACTTCTTCGGCTTAAGGAAAAGTTTGAATCCGGTTTGTGCCATAATCTATTGATTCTCGGCGGCGGAGCAGCGGGAACTGAAATTGCGCTGAACCTGTCGCATCCCGGCTGCGGTTATCAGCCACAGATCACTCTCGTTGAAAAAAACAGCCGGCTGCTTGAAGGATTTCCCCTGCGGTCAACAGAAATTGTGACGGAGACTCTCAAGAAAAGAGGCGTCGACGTGCAAACAGGCGCCTATTCCGGCCAACCCGACGCTGATAACTTCGATGCCGTAATTCTGGCCACCGGGAATGAACCCGAGTCGGTAAACATCAGCCATCCCTTTTCCAACGGATCCTCAAACAGAATATTGACAGACCGCACACTTCTGGTTCACGGTTCAAATAACGTATTTGCAGCAGGCGATACCGCCAATGTAGACGACGCCGGACACCCTCAAATTGGAGTTCACGCTGTAAAACAGGGAATTCTGCTGCGCCAAAATATTGAGGCCCTGCACGATGGCAAACCTCTGAAAAAATACAGATCCTACCCAATTAACCCCCTCATTATATCGAACGGCCCCGATCGCGCCATCTTTACGGCCGGCCGGTTTTCACTGAGCGGAAAATATTTTGCCGTGCTGAAATATGTTCTTGATATGCACTGGATGGAAAAATACACCCTCCCTCCTTCTGATCGAAGATCACGGGTAAAGCTGATCCGGGATGGCCTGCAGCGCGCCTTATCTGCAAGACCTGCATCCTGAACGGCGACATCTCTTTCATTTCAAAATTGCTCTCCGAGGCAGAATACGCTATCTTTATCAGCTGAAATTAAAACAATCTAAACAGCTTTCTAATGACCATTTTATTCACATTTTTCCTGATGGGTTCTCCCGATGGCGGCGACGGCGGTGCCATTATCAATCTATTATTCCTGGGTGCCCTCTTCTTTGTATTCTACTTTTTTATTATCCGTCCGCAGAGCAAGCGCCAGAAAGAGATCCAAAACAAAGTATCTGAAATGAAAAAAGGAGATAAAGTCGTAACCGGCGGCGGACTGATCGGTGTGGTTAACACCATCGATGAAGAGACCGTACTTTTGGAGATCGACAGCGGCGTGAAAGCACGATTTCAAAAGAGCTCTATTACGGATGTGAATCCGGGGAAGAAGTAACGAGAAACTCCTTTTGAGTTGACAATTGACAGTAGGCAGTTGACAAATTACATGGAATTGCCAACTGTAAATTGCTTGTTGTAAACTTTTCCTTCTACAAAAAAGATTAGCTTCAAAATATATGCCCAACTTCTCCTTCAATACCATACCCGAGGCCATAGAGGACATACGTGCGGGCAAGATGATCATCGTTGTGGATGATGAAGACCGTGAGAATGAGGGTGATTTCCTGATGGCGGCCGACAAGGTTACGCCCGAGGCGATCAATATTATGGTTAAACATGGCCGTGGACTGGTTTGTGTGCCTATTACACGCCATAGGGCACATGAACTCAACCTCGACTATATGGTTACTGAGGGTGCCGATCCGGATGAAGCTGCCTTTACCATTTCGGTGGATCACAAGAAACTGACCACCACCGGTATTTCAGCCCCCGATCGCTCCAATACCATAAAGGAGATGATCAATCCGAAAGCCAGTCCCACAGACTTTAGACGTCCGGGACATGTTTTTCCGCTGATAGGCGTGGATGGCGGCGTTCTGCGCCGAGCCGGCCATACCGAAGCAGCGATCGACTTTGCCCGGCTTGCAGATTGTGCACCGGCCGGAATCATCTGCGAAATTATGCACGACGACGGTGAAATGGCGCGACTGCCCGAACTTATTGAGCTCTCCCAGAAGTTCGACATGAAGCTGGTGACGATCAAAGACCTGATCGCCTATCGAATGAAACATGAGTCGCTAGTGAAGAATATCATGAGCGTGGATATGCCTACCATCTATGGAGATTTTAAACTGCATGTATTTGAGGAGAAGCTCACGGGAGAGCACCATCTTGCGTTTACAAAGGGAGATTGGAGTGAAGACGACCCCGTTCTTGTTCGCGTCCACTCAGCCAATCCACTGGCCGATCTTTTTGGAAGCAAGCGAAGCGACAAGGCTGCGGTACTGCATCAAAGCCTGCTAATGGTTGAGAAATCGGATATGGGTGCAGTACTCTATATGGACCAGATGAGCCGCGAATTCAGTATTGTAGACCAGATTACGGCCATTAAGCTTCAGGATGACGGCCTCTCGAAAGATGAGATCAAGGCAAAACTGGGTGCCAAAATGGATGCAAGGGACTATGGCGTGGGCGCTCAGATCCTGCACGGCCTGGGCATTCGCAAACTTCGGCTTCTAACCAACAATCCCGTAAAACGCGTTGGCCTCAACAGCTTCGGCCTCGAAATGGTGGAAGAGGTCCCCATCCCGCTCGACCACATCGACACCGATCACCCCGACGAAAAACTCGACAAGCCGCAGACCAAAGAAGGCTTTCTGAAAAGGCTGATGTTGGAGTGATTGAAGGGGCACGTGGCGCGATAGCGACATCCCGACCCATCGGGAGTGCAGGGTTCACGGTTCACGGTTCACGGTTCACGGTTCACGGTAAAAAAAGATCGTACTTCGGAAATCGAAAATCTTAAAAATCGCTAAATCATTGGGGTTTTGATTCAGGCCAGGACATCTATAAAGAAGGATATGCGAGTTGCAGTTAGCTGTTCCAATTCTCAGTTGGCAGTTGGCAGTTGGCAGTTGACAACTTTGAAATTTAGATTCCAGGGGGTAACAAGAAACAAGCACCAAATAACGAATATAGTCAGACAGCAGGCTTTTATTCAATTTACTGTAAACTCATTGTGCTACGATATCCAGTTTGGAATTTGGGATTTGAGATTTGGGAATTGGTACTTGAGTATTTCCGCGTTTTCCATTGCCAACTGTGAACTGCCAACTGTCCACTCTTTCCCGTCAAA
>SL_3KL_010_SEDDRAFT_10003851_pt1 | contig 13601 bp, 7 predicted proteins | sample SodLakKL_010_SED_2_FD_10381 | JGI IMG/M metagenome (IMG submission 10381)
CCGCCCCGCCATGAATCGGGCGTGGCGGGCCCGTGTCTCCTCCTCCTCGTTCGACTCGCGAAGTCGAGACTCCGCGTACTGACGGATCGTTTCGAGGAGGGAGTAGCGAGCCATGCCCCGGGATTCTCGCACCCGAACGAGCGAACGGTCCACGAGGCGAGCCACCTGGTCCAGCGTCTCGAGTTCATCGAAGCCATCGCCCAGCGCACCCACGGCCGCTGCCCCGTCCAGGCCGAACCCACCCCGGAACACGCTGAGGCGGCGCAGGAGGATCCGGGCCGGCTCGGTCAGGAGTTCGTAACTCCAGTCGATGGCGGCCCGAAGGGTTCGGTGGCGGGCGATGGTACGCCGCCCTTCTGAGCTCAGGAGTCGGAAGAGGTCGTCGAGTCGGTCGCGGATCTGCTCCACCGAGAGGACCTTGACCCGGGCTGCGGCGAGCTCGATGGCCAGGGGGAGTCCGTCCAGGCGCCGGCAGATCTCGGCCACCACCGCCACGTTCTGCTCCGTGATGTGGAAGTCTGCGGAGTTTTCCCTGGCCCTCTCCTCAAAGAGTCGGACGGCCTCGAAAGAACGGGGATCGGTCAGGGAGTCACCGGCTTCGGGAAGGCTCAGCGGTGGAACCAACCACGCACACTCGCCGGAGAGGCCGAGGGCCTCCCGGCTGGTTGCCACGACCTTCAGATGCGGTCGCGCGTGAAGGCAGACTTCGACCAGCTCGGCGCACGCCTCCACCAGATGCTCGCAGTTGTCGAGGACCACCAGAAAGGGCTCCGGATCCAGGAAGGGCACGATGGCCTCGGGGCTTCCCGGGAGAAGCTCCTCTCGCCCTCCCATTCCGCGGAGGACGTGCTGTGGGAGGAGGGTGGGATCGTCCAGGGAAGCCAGGTCGATCCAGGCGCGCGGGTCCCTCCCGGAAGGTGGGGAGTCCACCGGCCATCGCTGCAGGAGCTCCAGGGCGAGGCGGGTCTTTCCGCTGCCCCCGGCGCCGGTGAGGGTCAGCAGGCGGTTCTCGTCGAGGAGGTGAGTGAGCTCTTCCAACTCCCGGGACCGTCCCACCAGTCGGGCGATGGAGGTGGGGAAGTGCGGGGTCGGTGGAGTGCCAGGAGTCAAGGGGCGAGCGCGGTGAGCGCGTGGAAAGACCCGACTACAATCCCCGAACCTACGGTCGAAGACCCGTGGAGTCCGGAGAAGGATCGGCCACCGGAACGGGTTCGAGGACCAGCATCTGGCCAACTATACCATCCAGACGTTCTGCAATCCAGTCCCACGTCGACGCCAGCGACGGGTCNAGGTAGACGTCCGGCTCGTGGAGCCCGAGTCCTTCGATCAAGCTCACGACCCATCGCTCCAGACGTGCCGGCTCCAGCCCCTCCGTGCCCACACCTGCGGTGCTCTCGGGCCAGGGTACGAAGGCGCTGAAGACCCGGTGCGACTCCGCCAGTCGCCGCAAGACGGAATCGCTTGCCGCCGGTTCGACGGAAGGCCTGACCCGGAGGAGAAGCACAGGAGATCCGCGCCCCATCCTCAGATACGGGATCGTGCCTTCGCGTGTCTCCAGCACTGCGGCCCTGAGGTCCCGGAACGGTGTCATCGCGGACTACCTCTCCGCTCCGAGGAACCGCCGCGCGCCACCGAGCGAGAACTCTCCCATGTAGTTGCTGTGTCCCACCTGGCGACCGCGCGCTTCCAGCTGAAGGCCCCATTCCTCGGAGAGCCAGAGCCAGCTTCCCACTGCAGCGTGCAGGCCCCACTCCGGGCCCATGAATCCCGGGTCTGAGCTTCGGCCGCCACCGACGGAGACGAAGGGGCTCCAGCGCGGGCCGGGATAGCGGAGTTGAACGCCGGCCTCGCCTACCAGAAACCGGTCGCAGTCGAAGCATCGGTGCCACCGCCCGCCTCCCTCGACCATGAGGTAGGGAAGGGGGCTGTACCCGACGCTTCCCCGAAGTACGGTCCCGTCGTCGAAGCGGGTATCGATGCTGTACAGGGTCATGCCTCCGCCCATGGACACGACGATCGCTCCGGTCTCCTGGGCCCGAACGGCTCCTGGGAGAAGGAACCCGAGGCAGAGGACAACCCCGATCCCGACCTGGCCCAGGCACCCTCGGGGGCGATGTGGCTGCTTCATTGACATGACCCTACTCCGGTAGNAGGAAGCGATGGATCCGGTTCCCGTGGGCCGGGAGACACGGACTCGCAGGCGCGAACTATCCGTCCCAACCTCCCGCAGGTCGCTTACGGGACGATTATCCGGGGCTCAGGGAGAGGTCGTGTCCAGCGCCTGGCGAAGAATCGTGAGCAGTTGATCCGGAGTGTACGGCTTGGGCAGAAACCGGACCGCGTCTCGGTCCCCGAATTGTGCGGCGGTCCCCTCCCTCCCACTGACGGCGACGATCGGCACAGTGGAGCCTGCTCGTCTCAGGGTGCGAACCAGGGCCATTCCATCCATGACGGGCATGGTCATGTCCGTGAGGACCAGATCGATCTCCTGGCCACGGAGTTGATACAGGGACAGCGCCTCCGCCCCGTGCGACGCCGTCACCACCCGGTATCCGTGGAGTTCGAGGATCCGTCGGGTCACCTTCCGTATCGCGGACTCATCGTCCACCACCAGAATGACCTCCCCGGCTCCTCGGAGCCCGGTCGACCAAACGGCTTTCTTGGCGGCGGGACCTGCCGGAGCTTCCCCCACCGGCAGGTGGACCCGTACCGTGGTCCCGACTCCCTCCGAGCTCTCCAGGGTGAGGAATCCGTCGTGGCTCCGCACGATGGCCGCGGCGGTGGAGAGCCCCAGGCCGGTGCCCTCGCCCACCTCCTTCGTGGTGAAAAAGGGCTCGAACGCCCGCTCCTGGATCTCCTTCGACATGCCGGTCCCGTCATCGCGGACGGTGATCTCCACATAGTCACCGGAGCGGGCGTCGGGAAGCGTCCCAGCGGTGGAGGAATCGATGGAGAGGGGCTGGGCGCGGATCTCCAGGTGCCCTCCTTCGGGAAGCGCGTCTCTGGCGTTCAGGCAGAGGTTCAGAAGGATCTGCTGGATCTGGGTGGCATCGCCGATCACGGAGGGAAGGTCCGGATCGAGACTCACCGTGAGCTCCACCTTCTTCGGGAAGGTTTCGCGGATGATCTTCGACACTTCCGTGACCATCTGGCCTGGATCCACGGCGGAGCGGGCCCCCTCCACTCCCCGAGCGAACCCGAGCACCTGCTTCACCAGGTCGGCCCCTCGCTCGGCACTGGTTCGCACCGTGTCGAGAAGTTCCTGACCCTCCGCACCGACCACCTGGGTTTCGAGGAGACCGAGGGTCATGAGGATGGGGGTCAGCACATTGTTCAGGTCGTGGGCAATGCCGCTGGCAAGGGTGCCCAGGCTTTCCATTCGCTGGGCGCGGAGGTAGTGCCGCTCCATCCGGCGCTGCTCGGTGATATCCCGGATGCCGCCCACCTTGCGGATCGGGCGACCCTTGTCGTCGCGGAGGACCCACGCCCGGTCCGACACCAGGACATACGTGCCGTCCTTGCGTCGGAATCGGTATTCGAACTCGGAGATGTCTTCATCTTCCCCCTCGGCTCGCCGGGCGGCCCGGTTCACCCGGGCGCGGTCGTCGGGGTGGATGCGTGCTTCCCATGCAGCGCGGTCCGAACCCATCTCCGAAGGCGTATATCCGAAGACCGACTCGACCCCCTCACTCCACCATATGGTGTCGGCCTCCAGGTCGTAGTCGAAGGCTGCATCCACCGTGGCTCTGGCCACGGCCCGAAATCTCTCCTCTCCGGCCTCCAGGGCGGCACGGATCGCCCGCTCACGGCTGATATCCCGGAAGGCACCCTGTACCGCCACGATCTCACCATCAGGGCTTCGGACCGCCTCTCCTGTAGTGCGCACCCACACGCGCCGTCCCGTCCGAGTGATGATCTCCAGCTCCAGGTCATAGGGAGTCCCCTCCTGCGCGCAGGCCGTGAAATGCTCCCGGAGCACGGGTCGCCACTCGGGGGCGTAGTAGTCGATCCCCTCGTCGACGCTGACGACCGTTCCGGGTGGCTCCTCATGGATGGCCGCCACCTCGTCGGACCAGTACACGGTGTTCGCCCGAAAATCGACCGTCCATCCCCCCAGCTTCGCAAGCCGACCGGCCATAGCCACCAGTCGGCGGCTGAAATCCAGTCGCTCCAGCGCCTCCATCTCGCTGGAAAGATCCTGGATCACCCCGAGATAGTCCGTGATCTCGCCCTGGGGGTTCCGGAGGGCCGAAACACTGCTGCGCACCCAGATCGGGGTCCCGTCCTTGCGGAGGTACCGCTTCTCGACCACGAAGCTGTCTCGAAGCCCTTCCCGGATCTCCAGGATTCCGGCCAGGTTTCCATCTCGGTCGTCCGGATGAGTGAGGTCCCGAGGGTTCATCTCCAGAAACTCATCCAGGGTGTAGCCGAGGATCCGCAGGATGGTGGGGTTCGCGTAGCGAATCTCCCCGTGGGCGTCGGCCAGCACGATTCCCATGGCGGCGCCATCGAACGCCTGTCGGAACCGAGCCTCCGTCTGCTGGGCCGAGCTTCGAGCCTGGCGCTCCCTCTCGAGGAGCCGTTCCTGCTCCTTCTGGATCACTACCCGGTCGGAGATGTCCTGCGCCTGAACGAGGCGGGCCGCCCCATCCCGGTACACGAACGGCTGGCTGGTAACCGCCACCGGGAAGACTCGGCCGTCTCGAGCGCGGTGGTGCCAGGTTCCTTCCACCTTCCGCAATCCCTCCCCTCCCTCCTCGACGATCTGCTCCATCCCCGCCACCTCCTCCGGTGGCCGGATGTCCCTGAGGGTCATTCGGCTGAACTCCTCCCGGGAATAGCCGTACTGGAGGATGGCCGCCTCATTCACCATCAGGAAGGCCCGGGTCTCCACGTCGAAAACGAACATGGGATGGGGATGGGCTTCGAAAAGCTCCCGGTACGGAACCCCCTCGTCGCCGTCCGGCCCCGGGATGCTCGAATCCGGCCCGGTGGGCTCCGGTCTGGATTCAGGTGATGAGGGCATGGGACAAGGGCAGGGAGGGTCGGATCCCGCCCCCTGTGGGACGGAACGGACGGATCGGAGAGTATCTTTCACCCGGGGCTTTCGACAGAGTGCCGAAGATCCCGGAAGAGAGTGTGAGAGAGCTTTCACGGGCGCAAGGTGCGACCATCCTTGGGCTGTGGCGCTTTCCCCCTCAACGGCCTTCTAGAGATCCAGCCAGTAGTCCACCTTCAGCATGAACACGTGCTCTCCGGGCGCATCGAAGATGGCCCGGGCGTCCCGGCTGAAGTCGAAGCTTCCGACCAGTTCCTGGCTTTGCCTCCGCTGTTGCCACACCAGGTAGATCCGGGAGCCCGGACGATACTCCCACCGGAGCGCCGCGGTACCCCGCAGGGAGCGAACGTTGAAGTTCTGCTCCCTGAACGACGTGTCGACCTTCCCGTCACCGGTGTAGTCCAGGTGGATTCGCCCCTCGTCTCGACAGAACTCCCCTCCCACGCAATTCGTGCCCTGGGTGGTGGAGGTCGACTCCCCCTCTGAGAAGGTGATGAAGTCGAAGGTTCGGGCCGCCGCCAGCTGCCTGAATCCATCGAATCTCCCGGAAGAGATCAGGGGCTGGGCAAAGACCTGGAGGGAAAGGCTGGGCGAGAAGACGTAATCGATGCTTGTGTCCATCGAAAGTTGCTCGCGAGACAGTTCACCAAACAGGTAGCGGTTGCCAAAGGTGGGCTCGAAGTCCGCGGTGATGAACTGGGTGACATACTGGGCCGGATCGAACGAACGGCGGTAGGAGGGCCCGATGCTGAGGCTCAGGGCGTCCGAGGGTCTGGCGTCGATGGAGAGGTCGGCCTCGAAGGTATGTGCCCCCCGGCTTCCCCGTTCGTAGTCCAACCCGACCCCGTAGCTCACGTCGTCCCGCCGATCGGTGTTGAGGCTGAACCCGACATCCCAGGCCGCCGGCTCCAGCATGACCGGACCGCCGCGGGTCATCACGTCGTTGAGCGCCTCGGCGGAATGGCCCACGTCCAACCCCAGGCTCCACCAGTTCCGGAAGGTGAAGTTCGAGCCCAGAGTGTAGCGCCCGGCCTTGTGGGTATCCTGCCAGCTCGAGACCGAGAAGAGGTCCTCGCGTACCTCGTTGCTCCACCGATGGAAGGTAAAGAAGGAGAACCGGTAGTCCTGGAAGATGTCTCCGGGCTGCGGCTGCCGATACGCCAGACGCATTCCGGAGTGCAGCCGCTCGGTGGAGGTCGAGAACCCCAGGTCGTTCACCTCGAACCCCGGTGTCTGCTGTCCGGCCCAGACGGCGCCGGTCCAGTGGCGGCCACCCTGGCGAGCGAACTGGAGTCGCCACTCGGCCCCGGTCAATTCAGTGGCCTCGGGGTCCAGCGGCATGAAGTCCTGATCCGGACGCTGGAAGTAGTGGTTGGGTGAGCGTTGGAGTCGAAGGATGGCCTCGTTGCTGCCGCTGACGAGAGTTCCGGCCAGGAATCCCTCGAGGGCCCACTCCCGGTCGTGCCAGGTGTGCTCGAAGTCCATTCCCCCGGTGGAGGCTCGCCGAGGCAGGAAGTCGAGATCCCCGTTCCCCGGAAGGTCCCGTTCCGTGGCCGTCAGGATCGCCCCGATCCGGCTCTGACCCTCTCGGATCTCCTGCTCGGCCCGCACTGTGCCGTAGATGGTGCGAGGCTCCACTTCGAAACGGAAGATCTCGTCGGTCTCGGTGACGTACCCCCGTCCCCGTTCCCGGTCGGTGACGGCCACCAGGCCGCCCATGGAGAGTCCTCCAGGGGTGCGTCCGGTGACCTTGCCCGCACCCAGGATCGAGGTTTCACCGGGCAGGCTGGCGAAGTCCATGCCGTCCGGGGCCCCGCCCTGCGGGCTTCGCCCGATCCTCCTCGAGTAGAAGAGGTTGTTCTGGGGCCCGGAGAGCCCGAAGTCGAAGAGGGCGTCGTCGCGGGTGAAGAAGGGACGACGCTCGGGAAAGAAGGTCTCGAAGGCCGTGAGGTTGATCACCCGGGGGTCTACCTGCACCTGCCCGAAGTCCGGGTTGAGGGCCACGTCCAGGACGAAGGTGGAGCCGAGGCCGTATCGAATGTCGGCGCCCACCCGGCCACTGGTGTCCGAACCATCGAAGAAGGGGTTGCCCGGAGTCGAGGGCGCCATCTCGCCGCTGGCCAGTACGTAGGGCACCACCTCTGCGTATCTCCGGGGTTCAGTGAGCAGAAGCCCCTCCAATCGGCCCCAGCGGCTCACGTTGCCGTGCACCCCCTCCGGCACGAAGGCCCATTCGGTTCGCTCATTGTCGGCGATCCGCCGGCGGGCGAAGTTCACGCCCCAGACCTGCTCCCCGTCGGCCGGGTCGAAGCGGAGCTGGGAGAGGGGCATCCGGATCTCGGCGATCCACCCCTCGTCGTCGATGGTGACCGCAGACTCCCAGATCCCGTCCCAGGAGCCCTCGGAGCGGGTGTCCCCGTAGTCGTACTGGTCCCTCTGCACCCCGGCCGCGGTGACCCTGAACGTATAGCCGGTGCTCCTGTCGAAGTTGGGGTCGAGGGAGAACTCGAAGTACCCGGCCGCGCGGCCCGTGACCCCCCTCGGCGTGAGCTGACGGGCGATCCGGTCCGGGTCGGAATCGTACATCCGGGCCCCGATATAGAGGTTTTCCTCATCGTAGAGGACCCGGACCTCGGTTCCTTCCATCGCGGGTTGGCCTTCAAAGGGCTCGGACTGGATGAAGCCCGAGGTGGGCTCCGCCCGCTCCCAGTCGGCTTCGTGCAGGAGACCGTCGATCTCGATGGGGCCTGAGGCCCGCGTGGCTCGGACCGTGCGTTGGCGGGAATCGGGGAAGGCTTGCTGGGCGGCCAGCGTCGTCCCATCCGTGATGAAGTGCGGGAGTGGGAGCGCGCCGCCGCGCCAGGACGTCATCTGATCGGGCTGGAACAGTAGCGGAATGAGCAGGAGGAGGCCCAGGGCGAATCCAACGGAGCTGTGGAGCGTTGTCATCGACCTCAACGGGTTTCCAGCGAGGTGGAAAGGGTGGAGTGCGACGACGGACCCGAGACTGCGGACCGTGCTTTTTTTATCCACGACGGGGAGCATACGTTCCTCCGCCCCTTCCTTCCCCCAATCGTTCTGAGGAAGGGGGACTGATATTCGATGGGAGGGAGAAGTCAAACAGGCGCGTGAGACCCGCGCAAGGGGAGGTGGGCCCTCTGCCGGCCCCACTCGCCGCAGGGCCATGGAGTTGCCGAGTCCGTTGCCCAGGATGGGGATCTCCGGGTAGCTTCCATCTCCTTCATCAGGATACCTCATGGACCACCCCTCACCGTCTCCCGATCCCGCCGCGCCCGGCGCTGCGCTGCTTCGGCAGTGGAGCAGGCTTTCGAAGCTTCCAGGCGGACGGATGCTCTTCTCGAGACTCCTGGGCTGGAAGGTCCCCTACACCGGGGCCCTGGGGTCCCGGGTCCAGGCGTTGGAGCCGGGGCGGGCCGTGGTCATCCTCCGGGTTCGACGAGGGGTTCGCAATCACCTGGGATCGGCCCATGCCGTGGCCCTCACGAATCTGGGTGAGCTCGCCACCGGCTTGGCCGTCCTGACTCAGCTTCCACCACGAGTGAGGGGAATCGTGCTTCGCCTGGAGTCCGAGTATCTCAAGAAGGGAAGGGGAACCCTCAGGGCCGAGGCGAGGTGGCCCACCACGGCCGGCCCTCCTCCCTTCCCCGTGGAGGTCGGAGGGATTTCGGATGAGTGGGCCGAGGCGGTGATCCGCGACGAGGAGGGCGACGAGGTGGCCAGGGTGCGTGCGCTTTGGCGGCTGGGACGGAGCACATGAGCGAGACGCCCCTCACCCGAGATGCGGGAATCGAGCTCCCCCTCATCTGCGGCGCCATGTATCCCTGTTCCAATCCGGAGTTGGTGGCCGCCGTCTCGGAGGCCGGAGGCCTCGGGATCCTCCAGCCCATCTCCCTGACGTACGTCCACGGGTACGAGTTTCGGGAGGGGATCCGGAAGATCCGCTCGCTCACCTCCCGGCCCATCGGGATGAACGCCCTCATCGAAAGCTCGTCACGGACCTACGAGCGTCGGATGAATGGGTGGATCGAGGTGGCGCTGGAGGAGGGCGTGCGGTTCTTCGTCACCTCCCTGGGCAAGCCCGACTGGGTGGTGCGGATGGTGGAGCCTCACGGAGCCAGGGTCTACCATGATGTGACCGAACGAAAGTGGGCTCTCAAGGGCGTGGAGTCGGGGGTGCATGGGCTCATCGCGGTAAATCGTCGAGCGGGAGGACATCCCGGCGAGCGCACCCCCGAGGCCCTCCTGGAGGAGGTGGGTGATCTGGGCCTGCCAGTGGTCTGCGCGGGCGGGGTGGGGACCGCTCGGGAATTCGCCGAAGCCCTTCGGATGGGCTACGACGGAGTCCAGATGGGCACGCGGTTCATCGCCACGCCCGAGTGTCGGGCCTCGGAGCCCTACAAGGAGGCCATCCTCGAGGCGGACGAGGACGACATCCTCTGGACCGAGCGGATCACGGGGACTCCGGTGGCCGTCATCGCCACGCCGTACACCCGTGCGATGGGAGAGAAGGTGGGTCCTCTGGCCCGCCGCCTCCTGAAGCATCCCCGCACGAAGCACTGGATGCGGAGCTGGTACGCCGTGAGGTCCCTCTGGAAGCTGAAGCGCTCCTCCCTGGACGAGTCGGGCTCGAAGGAGTACTGGCAGGCAGGAAAGAGTGTGGCGGGAATCCATGAGGTGGAACCGGCCGCCGAGATCGTGCGTCGCTTCGGCGAGGCGTGGCGCGAGGACCGGGATCCCGGGGAGCGGCTCAGGGATTCAGCCAGTAGGTGAGCTTGAGGGCGAAGATGTTGTCCGGGCGGATCCCCCTGAGTTCGCGGACCTCCCGTCCGAGTTCGAACTCGCTGGCTCGCTGCCCTTCGAGGCCCCGCTCCATCCCGGTCAGCGTTTCAGCGCGATGCTGCTGCCAGACCAGGTAGAGGGTGGATCCGGCCCGCCACTCCCATCGCAACACCGCGTTTCCGCGCAGACTCCGGAGGTTGAAATCCGGATCTGCAAGGAAGAAGGTGGTGTCACCGCTTCCGTCGGGATCGATGCGGTACCCCCCGTCCTCCTCCCGGCTCACGCTTCCGTTGCCGTCCTCTCCGTACCGGACGAACTCGAAGCTTCGGGACGCGGCCAGCTCCATGGGGCCTTCGTAGCGTCCGGAAGAGAAGAAGGGCTGTGCATACACCTGCAGGGAGAGGGCCGGGGTGAAGGTCACGTTCATCCGGGTCTCCACCCCGAGGGTGGTCTGGTCGAGTCCGGCGAAAACGTACCTGTGGCCGTAGGTGTCCTCAGCCCGCTCGTCGACCACCGTCCTCAGGTACTGGGCGATCACATGGCTGCGGGAGAATTCCGGTCCGACCTGGAATTCCCAGTTCTCCCTTGGTTTGTAGGTCACGTCCAGGCTCACGGCTCGGTCCCAGGCTCCGGCCTCGTCGGTGGACCACCGTGCGGTGCCCCGCAGGGAGTGCGCGCTTCGACTGTCCGTATGCAGGCTCAGGTTCCCTTGCCAGCTCGCGGGCTCCCGGGCCAGCGGCCCCCCCCGGGTCAGACGGTCGTCGAAGGTCTCCATGGAATAGGAGATTCGCCCGGAGCCCCCCCAGTAGTTGGTCCACTGCCAGCGGCCGTTCAGGTTCGTGTTGTCCAGGAGGTAGTCGCCGTCGTAGTTCCAGTAGCCGTTCGGGCCTCCAAAGAGGGTCCAGCTCCGGAAGTGCCTTCCCGGCGTGGTCTGGTTGTACTGGAGGTGGGTGTCGAGGGCGATCCGGTCGGCGGACGTCTGGAAGCCGAGATCGTTCACCTCGTAGCCTGGGCTCGTGAGCCCCAGGCCCAGGCGGCCGGTCCACGAGCCTGCGAACTTCTCCACCATGCCCATGGCGTAGTAGCCGGCGAGGGAGGTGGCCTCGCGGTCCACTCCGACGTGGCCGGCGTCGGGGCGCTGGAAGTAGCGGCGTGAGGCCCGTTGGGTTCGGAGGAGGGCTGCGGGCTCGCCCGTGACATAGCTGGGGCTGACCGAGGCGTTGAAGGCCCAGCTCCGGTCGGCCCACTGGTGGACCAGGTCCAGCCCCACCGTGGTGGCCGACGAGTGGAGGAGATCGGCGAGAACCGGATCCGACAGATCCCGATAGACCGAGGTCAGGATCGCTCCGACCCGGGTGTCGCCCCCCCGCAGATCGCGACGGAGTCGTCCCACCAGGTAGTTCGAGGCGGGCTCCACCACGGCCCTCTCTTCGGCACCCTCCGAATCCATGAACCGAGTCGTCTCCCGGGCCGTCACGGCGTCCAGGAGCCCCACCGACCACCCGTCGCCCGTTCGTCCGGTCAGCTTCGCGGCTCCCAGGATGGCGGTGGAGGAGGTCGCCTCGGCGAAGACCGCCTCCGCAGGCACCGGTCCCTGCGGCGATCGGCCGATTCTCCGAGGATACAGCACCTCGGGTGCGGACCCCACCGACCCCCGGGGGGCGCCCTCGCCGAAACGGAAGATCTCAGCTCCCTCCACGAAGAAGGGGCGGCGCTCCTGGAAGCGTGTCTCGAAGGCTGTGAGGTTGATCACCGCCGGATCCACCTCCACCTGACCGAAGTCCGGATTGATGGTGGCATCCAGGGTCAGGTTCGGGCCCACCCGGTATTTGAGATCAAGTCCCGCCCCCGCATCCAGGTCCCCCCGGCCGCGATAGGGACTCGGGAACTCCACGGCGGAATCCTCCGCTGGGCGCAGGTACTGGGCCCGGCCGGTGAGATAGGGGAGCAGTTCCAACCTCTGGTCCGATCGGATTCCCCGGATCCCCTCGAGGTGGCCGAATCGGTGCACTCCGCTGCGCTCCAGGAGGGGGGTGAAGGCGAAGACAGCCTCCTCCTGGTTGCGATGGATGACCCGTTCCAGCTGAAGTCCCCAGAGCTGTTCTTCCTGGGGGCTGAAGCGGAGTTGACTGAAAGGGATTCGCATCTCCACCGTCCACCCTTCGTCGGTGATGGCCGCCGCCACGTCCCAGACCGGATCCCAGGAGGTGTCCCGCCCTCCGCTCGAAATGATCTCGTCGTACTTCATGCCCGAGGGATTGGTCGCGAAACGGTAGGCCGTCTGGTGGTCGTGACGGCTGTCGAGGAGGATGGCGAAGACGTCGGATTCCGACATCGAGGCATCCCGGCGTGCCAGAAGTGTCGAGATCCGTCCCGTGTCGAAGAGGGTGGCGCCCACGTAGACCGCGTCCTCGTCGTAGAGGATCCGCACCTCCGTCCGCTGGCTCACCGGTGCGCCTTCCTCCGGCTGGAGCTGGGTGAACTCGGAGATGATCGGCGCGCTGGACCAGCCCCCTTCATCGAGGCGCCCATCCACCTGGATCGACTCTTCTGTCCGCACGGCCTCTGCCCGCGGGGCGGACGCGATGTGGGAGAGGTCCACCTGGAGGGTGTCCACGGCGGCTCTTCCATCGGAGGATTGGGCTTCCGCCTGCACTGGAGGAAGGAGGACAGCGGCTGCGACCAGGAGGAGGGACCAGCGGGAACGGTGGTTCGGGATCATCGACGGGGTCAGGAAGGGGATGTGAGACGGAGCGTAATCAATCGATGGTGCGCAGCTCAGCCCCCGAGAAGCCGGTCCACCGAAAGGACTTCGAATTCCGGATGGTCCTCGAAGAACTGCCGAAGGGTCCAGAGATGCCCGGCCCCGAACATTACGAAGATTCGCTGCGTGTCAGGCTCGATTCGCCGGAGGATGTTAGCGAAAATCCGCAGGTTTCGCTTGTACCACTCTCCCACCAGGTCCGCACCGATGTGGTCGTCGGGAAATCCCACCCATAGTTCGGAACGGGCGACCGCGTACCCCACGAAATCCTCCATCTCCATGATCGGAATCTCCGCCTGTCGGGCAGCTTTCTTCATTCGTTCGCCCCCCGGGCCCGACACCAGGTAATCCGTTCGGGACGAGAGGGAATCCGCCACCACGACACCGGCGGAGGCCAAAGCCGTTCTCACCCGCTCCACCGGAAACCCCTCGAAGTCTCCAGACAGCACGACCTCCCTGCCTTCGAGCTCGCTCTCCATCCGGATCCTCAGCTCACCGCCCTCGAAAGTCCCGATCCGGACGTAGCGTTCCAGGTACTGGGCGTGGTTTCGATAGAGCTCCTCTTGGCGGTTCAACCAGCTCAGGTAGTCCACCAGGCTGTGTTCCGAAACGACGGTCGTGCCCCGCTCCACCGCCGTGCGCCCTGCCCGGGCGAGATCCTCCACCACCTCCGGCTGGTGCCGGGCGCCGACTTGTCGGGCCTGATCACCGAGCCACAGCCCCTCGGCATCGACGCATTCGACCCGGCGTCGGCTGGATTGGGCTGCGACCCTGAAGCCCAGTTGATGGATCTCGTTCCCAATCTGGGCCTCCGTCGGATCCCAAGCCCCCGACCGATACCTCTCATAGCGGTCGTTGAGCGCATCCTCGGAGGTCGGAAGGCACTCCAGGAAGACCCGTTCCGGATCGAAAGAAGAGAGGCGTCTTGCCACCTCCGTCAGCTGGACCTGCCGATGCGGCTCGAGGATGTCCTCGATG
>SL_3KL_010_SEDDRAFT_10003852_pt1 | contig 13597 bp, 9 predicted proteins | sample SodLakKL_010_SED_2_FD_10381 | JGI IMG/M metagenome (IMG submission 10381)
GCTATTTTGCGTTACCGCATTAATCAAGAATTATATCATAAAAACAGGGATAATAATTCGCGGATTATGTACTTTTTGGCTATTACCAGTTTGCTGAAAAGTCATGCACAACTTTTTCCTGTTAAAGAGTCTGAGTTTTCAATTCACCGAATGTTTTTTAAATTATTTTTTTTGACAAGAACTACCGGTGAGTTTAAAACCTGGATTAAAATCCTATTGATTCAATGGAACTTAATTGAGAATTAAATAGTATCTTATTTTAATTAAAAAGATTTTTTAAGTTTATATTTATTTAGAATTTATCAGTTTAGTCCTTAAACCATTTGTGAATGAATGTTTTTATACATAATCCTTACGGAAAATTAAAACAATCGGGCTGAATAGGCTATTGCCCAATTACTACTTCAATTTTAATATTTTCACATACGATATATTTTTGCTTAGCATTCGATTTAAAATTGGTAACCTTTTTCTGTTAGTCCTGGCATTTTTATACATTCTTCCTGTGAATAAAGCCATGTCTCAGATTAATTTACCAGTAAATGACGGGCTCGAATACTATTACCGCTTGTTACAGGTTTCCGATATTACAGATGATACCTCTTCTTTTTCACTCCGGCCGGTATTTTCTAAAACAGAAAATATAAGAAGTAATCCCTGGCAGTCTATTGCAGCTTACGAAAGTGATCCTGTAAATTATATGCCACTTAGTTTCGGGGAACTCAACTTTTATGAACCAGTTTGGTTCCAGTCATACAATACGAGGCTGCCAAGAGGCGGTCAGGATGGGGCAATTTGGCAGGGGAAAGGTTATAATACAGCACTTACAACTGGATTCTACTTGAGTTATGGTCCTGTTCACCTCAAATTTCGACCGCAAATTGGTGTTTCTCAAAATCTTTCTTTTGATTTGGGGCCTTATGATCCACCGCAAATTAGTACTTACTACTTTCGTGGAGAAGCGAGTGAGTTCGCTTATCGGGACTTTGGTGGACGGATAGATCAGCCGGTACGGTTTGGCCCCGACAGTTATTCATGGTTTGACCTGGGAGACAGCTCTTTTGAACTTCGGTTTTCTGATTTTTCAGCGAGTTTATCTAATCAGCGTATTTGGACCGGCCCGGGTATTCACAATTCTCTGCAGTATGGATATAACGGTCCCGGTTTTTTTCATCTACGCCTTGGCACATTCCGGCCATTTGAGACAAGAATTGGCGCATTTGAAATAATGTATGTTTTTGGCGGAATCAGGAAATCAGATTATTTTCATGAAGAGGTACGCAATCTGCATTCAGTAAATTCACTTGCATTCGTTTATTCGCCCCGGTTTGCACAGGGTTTATCCTTTGGTGCATTGCGAACGTTTATTCATCGTTATCCGAAAGATTTTTCAGAATACCTGGACCAGGTATCAAAAATTTATGAGTCAACAGTCAGGGTGGGTTTGCAGGATGAAGAAAATCCCACCGGCCATGACCCGGACAACCAGGTGGCTTCGATTTTTTCCAGATGGTACTTTCCCGACTCAGGTTTTGAACTCTATTTTGAGTATGGGAGAAATGACCATAATGTAGACCTCCGTGATTTTCGCAAGCAGCCAAACCATCATCGTGCATATCTATTAGGTATGCAAAAAACTTGGAAAATTGCTAATAACTCGTTGCTTGCTTTTGGTACGGAAATAATGCAATCTGAAACACCACGCAGTAGTTTGCTCAGGGGAAACCAGCATTTGGGCGGATGGTACGTTCATAGCCAGCAGGTAGTAGGTTTCACGAATCGCGGACAGATATTAGGCACATCCTTTGGACCGGGTGCAAATGTCCAGATGTTTACTTCCGACTTTTTTAATAATAATGGCCTAATAGGTTTAACTTTAGCAAGGGTTGTTTATCACAATTCACGGACGGATCAATATTTTAACCGTTTACTTGAAGCCAATAATCTTAATGTGGAACGTTGGGAGATTCGAAACGTAGAATTCATGGCAGGGTTACGTGCTATACTTTTCACAAAATATAATTTAGAAATAGGGGCTAAAATTGAACAAAGCTGGATATTAAATCACCATAATATTGCTTCAAACGACAAAGTTAATACACGATTTGAAATTACCTTACGAAAACATTTAAACGGATGGATTCGATAGGCTTTTTTTGGTGTAATAAGAATTATTACCTGGAAAATCTATAAATTATTTTTTGGAGCATCCAATTTAGTTTTTTTATAAATATCACTTTAAAAACTTCCGTGCTATCCCAAAAAATACCGTCTATGATACACCAGGCACGATAAATGTAACGTCTGTATCTAAATCGAATAGGTACTTTGGTAGTGAGTCTTTTTATATCTTTTCCCGGCAGTTCACTGTAATAGTTGTTATCGGAAGTGAAAACATAATTATTCCATTCCAGGCAGTTTAAGGATAACCCTCTGTCCAAGAACGCGGAACTGAGCCCAAGTTCTCCCTCCAAAATCACGTCTTTTTTATTTTTCCTTCCTGCCCCGGGGAAATCATCAACAATGTTTTTGAAATGCTTCCACTGCGAAAGATAAACATAGGTTTGAACGTGTGTATGTACGCCATCCATATTTACACTTGGCAGGCCGTTTTGATTAATTGTACTGCCTGTGAGTCCGCCACCAGACATTTTTTGATTTTGCCGTACATAAGCCAAATACCAGTGATTGTCAAACGGCCCATAACCGGAACGATTTCTGATCAATACATAATCATCATCCGAACAAAATTGAGAAAAATATTCCAGACATTTCTGGGCCGAACTGAAATCTCTGCCAATATTATCCTTTGTAATAATTTTGACATTTGAAATATGTTTGGCTTTCAGCAAAGTTCTTTTAAGTTGTTTAATTTTCTGCCTATCGCGATTATTTGTCCCTCTTACTTTTGAAACCGATATGCAGACATGTAGAGGTGAGACGCCCGGATCATAACGAACCATGTTTTTGATATTAAGATAATCTATCAAAAACGAAGGATCGTCATTGGCAGTAAGGTATCCTAAATAATAATTCTGTTTATTTTCCTGTTTTTTCATTTTGAACAAAAATACAAAAAACAAATATTACAGGATATAAATACTTTTAGTGTATTTACGACAAATTTTAAATTTTAATAATTTAAAGCCATAACTTATTACATTTGAGTATATTTTTTACCCCGTATCATATCATTCTGATTTCCGATTCCGACTACAGAGTTTTTATATGAGTTGTATCAATAATCTAATATGCAGAAATTCAATCAAAATAAAGCTGTTTTTGGTAGTGGTGGCACTCATCACATTAAGTATTGGAATTTCTGAAAATTTATCTGCTCAAAGTCAGCTTGACCGGATTTCTGTTGCCGAACGGTCGGACGGTCAGGGTTTCGTCGTTCGTTTTCATCTGACGGAAGCTGTGGATTCATTTGCATTTGCTCATATAGAGCAGCAGCGTATGCAATTGAAGCTTTACAGTGAAGAAATTTACACAAATGAGCCTTTGCTACTACCTGATTTGGATGTAATTCAAAATTTTAAAATCATCCGGGTGAATGGCGGTCTTGTTTTTGATTTATTACTGTATGATAAACGACTTTTTTCGGGAGTTTCTTATCCGGATGTTAACCAGCAAGATCTTTTGTTAGCTTTAACTTACACAGTTGAGCGATTGAGGGAAGCAGATTCACCTTTACTTGAAATTTCAGATAAAAATGAAGAATTCACTGAAATAAGTAAGGATGCTGAAGCGGTTACAAATGAAGAAACACAAGAAGAAGAGCCAGGAGAAGAATTATCAGAACCTCCCAAACCCGGTGATGTTTCTGAAGCTGCATTAAAAAGGACGCATCGTGTTTCTCAGGGAGATCCAATGGAACTTTATCTGAGATTTATTGGAGAAGAGCCTCAGAATGCACGCAAAAGTCAGCATATTAGATATTCCGGTTATTCGGGATCAACGGAATATGCTTTAATGGAACATGATCATCCCTGGAGCAATCATCCATTTTTTTCAGGTGTGGAGCAAGAATCGTTTCATTCAGATTTGACTTTCTTTAATCCCGTTATTTTCACCTCTTATAACAGCGACTATCCTGTTGGCGGCAATGATGGTGCACTGTGGCAGGGAAGAGGGGTGAATTACAAATTCTCGATGGGTGCTGGTTATGAAAATGATTTTTTGGAAATTGTTTTCCGGCCGGTTTTGGTAAACAGTAATAACCGTGATTTCGAGCTATCCCCCGTACCGCCATACGAAGGTCTATCAGAATTTGCCATGCCGTTAACCCATAGTGATATTCCTCAGAGATTTGGAACAGATAGCGTAAACCGCCTGGACCTGGGGGATTCGTATCTGAAAGTTGATTATCAGGGATGGGCAGCAGGTATCTCCAACGAAAGGTTCAGAACCGGCCCTGCGATTCATAACCCCTTGATTTTCGGATATAATGCGCCCGGCTTTTTTCATACTTTTATTGGTACGGATGAACCATTTGAATTTTTAAAAGGCCGGTTTAACTCCCGGCTTTTTTGGGGGAGGCTTCAGGGATCTGATTATTTATATTCGGATGATCAGATGGACGATTTGCCGAATACCAGATTCATTACAGGGATTTCAATAAACTATAACCCTGATTTTCTTCAGGGATTACATATTGGGTTTACACGAACTTCGCTCTCGTATTTACCTGAATCCGGCTTTGAAATCGGGGATATGTTTAAGGCATTTCGACGATCACAGAAAGATAAGTATGAGGCAGACCCGTTTGATGCCCGTTTGACAAAAACGTCACTATTTGTTCGCTGGCATTTTCCCGAATCGGGATTCGAAACCTATGCCGAATGGGGTAGATATGATAACCGCAGGCTTTTAAGAGATATGTTACTGGAGCCGGAATTAAACAGTGCTTATATACTGGGTTTTGTAAAGAGATTTAATGCAGGCCCCGGTCGTCGCGTTGTAGTAAATGGAGAGATAACAAACCTGGAAAATTCTGCTGTAACCGCACAATCGAGGGATTTTAATATCTGGTACACACATCCGGTAATAAAGCACGGTTTTACCCATCGGGGACAAGTTTTGGGAGCACCTATCGGACCGGGTTCAAGTACACAGAGGTTGAATGTATCCTATTACGACAGATTTGGAATGGTTGGTTTCTCACTTGGCAGAATTGCACTTCATAACGACCGGTTCTTTCAAAACTTAGATTACTACAAGGAGGCCCGTGCACGCCCCTGGATCCCTCTTATCTTCCTTCATGAAATAGAAATGTTTGGGGCATTTCATGCCCTAGTTTTTACTTCTGGAGGTTTTGAAATACAGGCAGATGTGCGATATGGTATTATAGAGAACCGAAATAACCAGTATGATATAGATAGGTCAACAGGGGAGCTTCAAAGAATTTTATTCGATGAACCAAACTGGAATGTGGCGTTTACTTTAAGATATCTCTTGTCAAGCCGAAAACGGTAGTGATTAAATTGCTTAATTATCATTTGTATTTATTACTACAAATCATTAGAGTCCGGTTGAAAATGAACTAAGTCGAATTTGGGACAACTTATTCCAGAACGGGACAACCATATTTAAAAAAGCTCATCTTCGACAAAGCTTTTCTTGTGACAACCAACATCAAAATTTGTACTACCTTCTCTATTATCTTTTACCAAGCACAACTTATAGTGAATATGTTATAACAATATGTTAAAAACAGTCATATCATGCTATAATTCTAAAGATTCTTGTAATTTACCTTAAACAGTGTAATTAAGAATAAAAAAGATGGTTAACGATCCAGTAATCATTGTTCCGGCATTTTCCAGATCTGAAGCATTATTTCGGCTTTTGAATTCAATAAACAGCGCGGTTTACCCGGACAGGAAAATACATTTGATTATTTCGCTGGATGGGGGTGCAACCCCCGATGTGAAAAAAGTTGCTGAAAACTTTCATTTTAAACACGGAGATTCTTCAGTAATTCAGCGAGAGGAAAATCTCGGTTTAAGAAAGCATATACTTTGGTGTGGAGATCAGACAAGTAAATATGGATCGGTTATCATTCTGGAAGATGACCTGTTTGTAGATAAATTTTTTTACAAATATGCAATTCAATCTCTGCAATTTTATGAAACTCACAACAAGATTGCGGGCATTTCTCTTTATTCACCACGTTTTAATGTAATTGCAAAGCTCGGTTTTGAACCGTTGAATAATGGCTATTCTGCGTATTTTATTCAGTTACCTTCATCCTGGGGACAAGCCTGGAACTCCTGTCAATGGAGCAGATTTCGGAAATGGTACAGTTCCGCTAATGAGCATCGAGTGAAAAATAACCCGAATCTTCCTGAAATTATAAGTAACTGGCCGGAAACATCCTGGAAAAAGTATTATGCTGCCTACATGGTTGAATCCGGCACCTATTTTGTTTATCCGTACTGTTCATATACAACAAATTGTGCGGATCCAGGGGGGGTTCACATGTCGGGCGGATCCTACATGTATCAGGTTCCGATGGGATCTGATGACAGGCCGAAAGATGAATTTACATTTTGTTTTCCCGAACAATCAGCGGCTATTTATGATGCTTTTATGGAACCGCTGGCAGGTGAGATATTTCGATCCATTAACCTGCAGCCAAAAGATGTTGAAATCGACTTTTATGGAACAAAACCTGTATCGTTGCTTCAAAAAAAAAGATACGTTCTAACGTCAAAAAAATGTATAAATCCAATGCAGGTTTATCGGTATTCATTTAAACCGATAGAAAAAACGGTAATTAATTCTGTTCCAAAACCAAAACCGGGTTTGATTGGATATACTGATCATATTTATGTTGCAGAATCAAAAAACATCACGTCTGTTAAACGTCCTTTTTTTCATCAGGTAAATTACACATCTTATTTTCAGTTTGAGAATAAATATGTTTTCAGACGATACATCTTGTATCGAATTACATCATTCCTGAACAAATTGAAAGATAGTGTCAGGCAATAGAAATCAGAATCTCAAAGGGTACAATTATTTTTGTTATGAGTGAACAGTTATCTCAAAAGGTACATGTTATTGTTGTAACTTATAACGGAATTGAATGGATTGACAAGTGCCTTGGCAGCCTTGAAAGGTCTGTCTATCCTGTTGAAATAATTGTAATTGATAATGGTTCAGAAGATGGTACTCTCGAATTTATTGAAAAGAATTATCAAAATATTGATTTGATTAAAAGTAACAAGAATTTGGGATTTGGAGCTGCAAACAATATTGGTATAAAGAAAGCACTTGAAAATGGAAGTGAGTACATTTTTTTGTTAAATCAGGATGCGTGGATTGAATCAACAACTATTAGAATATTAGTTAATATTGCGGAGAAAAACACAAAATTTGGAATAATTAGTCCAATGCACCTGGATAGAAATGGAACGGCTCTCGATTATCTATTTTCAACGTATATTGATTCCAGTCAATGTCCAGATATGATATCAGATATATATTTAAGGAAGGAAAAAGAGCTTTATTCTTTAGATATGGTGAATGCTGCCGCATGGTTGGTCAGTAAGAGTGTTTTTCGAGACGTTGGATATTTTGATGATTTGTTCTTTATGTATGGAGAAGATGATAATTTCGCAGACCGTACAATTTATCATGGGTACGAAATTGGAGTTACTCCGAAAACCTGTATTTATCATGACCGGGAAGATAAAATGATTAATCAAAAAGAGGCTCGGCTTGATTATTCGACTCAATTGAAAAGAATGAAACGAATCGTGTTAAATCCAAACATAACATATTTTGGAAAACAGTATCTTTTATTTCGAAAGTCAATGAGTGATGCACTTCTGAACATACAAACAGGACATCTGAAAGCCTCTCTTAAGAATTTAAAAATCTTCTTTCTTGGGTGTTATTATAATATCAGATACCATAACCACTATAAATAATTTCGCAGTTTTATAATTGCTCGTCATTAAAGTAATGACCCCATCAAAAAAAAATCTATTATTCTATATTGGTACCCTGGAAGGTGGTGGTGCGGAACGGGTTTTGATTGAACTGTTAAAAAATTTGAACCGCGATAAATACAAGTTATTTATTGCACTCAACCGGCCTGAAGGCGCATTTTTTGATCGAATTCCGGATGATGTTAAGTTGCTTGATCGGTCTCCATTATACCGGAGCAAAACCAATTTATTTAAGCGGTATTTTGGTCTGGCATCGATAATCAAGCAAGAAAAAATAGATCTGGCGATGAGTTTTTTGCCGGGAGCAAACCGATCATTGTTGAGATCTCGTTTTTTGATGGATAAGAATGTTAAAATCCTATTGAATGAACAGAATAATCCTTCATTTATTTCAAGAAAGGAACAGTCCCTGTTCAGAAAAAAATTAGAACAAATGGAAATGTCGAGATACTATTCTAAAGCGGATGGAATGGTAGTATCGTGCGAGGGCCTGAAAGAATACTTCTTGAGTAAGCTGAAATTGTCTTCTGTTAAAATTCATGTAATTTATAACATGATTTCCTTAGATGAGATCTGGGATTTTGCTCATAAACCTGCTAATGGGGTTGAATTGGATGATAACCTGAGAACTATAGTTGCAGTTGGAAGGCTGACCGAGCAGAAAGCATATAATGATATGCTTTCTGTATTCAAGTCTGTGAATGAAAGAGTTCCATCCAGGTTAATCATTTTGGGAGAAGGCCCGGACAGGAGTAAGATAGAAGCACAGATTCAGCATCTTGCCCTTGATGAGTCTGTTTTGATGCCCGGTTTTGTGGATAATCCATTTTCATTCATGAGCAAAGCAGATCTGTATTTATCTACTTCCAGATGGGAAGGTTTTCACCTGACAATTGCAGAAGCCATGGCATGTGGCACAGTACCGGTGGCAACGGATTGTGATTACGGTCCTCGCGAAATAATTAAAAACGGAGAAAATGGAAGATTACTCCCGGTCGGTGATACTAAAGCATTAAGTAATGCTGTAATTGAACTGCTTGAAAACGAGAAATTGAGAAAGGAGATGTCTGAGAATGCAATTAAACGCGCCAGAGATTTTGATGCAAATCAAATAGTCAAAGAATATGAAAAAGTATTTGACGATTTCTTAAGCTCTATAATTAAATGATTTAACGGTCCCATTTTTATAAATGAATTTTTCTTCTGTTTGAATTTCCATACAGATAGCTTTTTTAGAAGAGATCCTGAACAGCCATTTTGATTAAGATATAGGGGTTGACATTACAACCGAAAATAATTGGATAAACAGAACTGGAATGTGGCAATTACTTTACGGTATCTTTTATCAGGCCGAAACCGTTAGCATAACCATCTGCGTGATTGAATGATAAACCATATTGAAACGATTATCTTTATCTCAGGGACCTGGCCGGATAAATCAAAAGGGTATTCGATTGCAAATCTTGCTGCATTAGATTTTTTTTCAAATCGCATAAAAAAATGTCTTTATATAGGACCAGGTGAAGAAAAAGGAGATCAGGACACATTTAACGAGTACAAAAATGTGGATTTTGTTCCGTTTGCTTTTGATCGAAAACCTAAAAGTATTCGTTTTTTTAGAAGTCTTTTTTCAAAGTTTCCTGCTGTTACCGAAAGATTTTGGATTAATACTTCCGGGATTGAAGTTGAAATTAATAAACGGTGTAAAAATTCAACCGATAAAATCTGCTTTTTCTATGAAGATCTACCATCTGCCTACCTTCTTTTCCAGTTAAAAAAACGATTTCCGGATTCCATTCATATTGTCAGGAGCCATAATGTGGTTTATAAAGGATTTCAGGGATTGCTTAATAACAGTAATCTTTTCATGAAACTGTTTTGGCATATCGAACTAAATAAAATAAAGGCTTACGAAAAGAAAATTTATACTACCGCTGATCAATTCTATGCCATTTCAGAAGATGATGCAGTTTTTTACAGAGATAAGATGAATATTGATCCGGACGGAATTATTGATTTCTTTCTCGATTTTGAACCGTTCGTTGGATTAACAAGCACTCAAAACAACGTCATTTATCTTGGTTCGGCCGATCTTCGGAAAGGACAGGCACTAACAATATTTATTCAGAAATCATGGCCTCTTATCCGTGATGCCTGCCCCGGTGTAAAGCTCCTGTTGGGTGGAAGAGGTACCGAACATTTTCATGATCCGTCAAACCGTGTTTTTGGATATGGATTCATTGAATCAGAGATAGAATTTCTGCAATCAGGTTCACTTTTTATAAATCCGCAGCTATCTGGTGCTGGCATAAAAATTAAAAGTTTGATTGCACTTGCAAGCTTAAAACTGTTAGTGGCCACAAAAATCGGGGCAGAAGGTACCGGACTTGAAAACCGTGTACACTGTATTATAGAAGACGATTTTTCGAAACAGGCAGAAATTATCATTCGGTTTTTGAAACAACAGGATGATTACCACAATATGATCGAAGCCGGGCATAAATTTGTATTTGACCGTTTTTCGAAAGAGAGATTTTATGAAAACATGCAGAAGACATTTTTTCCTGAATAGCTACCTCATGTTATCAGTTCATCATATTCCCTATCCACTCAAGAACTGCAGTAGCACGATCTGTTGAACTGCGTTGTTTTTGAAATTTAGCTGCTTTTTCTCCCATACTGGTTCTTAAATCACTGTCTTCCAAAATTTTTGATATAGCATCAGCCAGTTCATCAGGCTGATTTGGATTCACCAAAAGTCCCGCCCCATCCGGGACCTGAGACCGGATTTCAGAAATATCAGAAGATATAATTGGCAGTCCGCAAGCCATTGCCTCGTTGATGGCATTACAATGGCCTTCATTCAAAGTTGGAAGTACAAACAGATCTGCAGCATTCAGCCAAACAGGTAAAATGCTATTTGGTACAGGTCCTGTATGTATTATATTTTTGCCAACAGGTTTTTGCTTGCCTCTGCCGATAAAAATTCCTTTCAGGTTACTCAGTTTGGGATCATTCATAGAAGTTTGTACACGCAAAGGGCCTTTTCTTTCAATAAAGTGGCCTACAAAAATAATGATTGGCACAGTAAGCGGCAGGTTCAACCGTGCACGACAGGATTCTTTATCCATAGGGTAAAACCGCTTGAGATCCACTGTATTGGGATAGACAAAGACTTTACCCGGATCTGCTCCCAAATGAATAACTTCGCTTGCCAGCTCATCAGAAACACAGGCGATTCCATCCATAGCCTGAATAATTTTTTTTGCTTCATGAATATCAGCCTGACTCAATTCATCCAACAACAGATGTTCACCAATATCCACAAAAGCTGGGCGGTTTGTAATCTTTTTGGCTTCCAAAACGGCACCACCTCCTCGCATTAAGAATTTTCCGTAATAAAAATCAGGAACTTCTGCTTTTTTTATTCCTCTCAGAGCAGCACGTAAAAACTGTTGGCGGGAGATGGGCTCCAAATCCAAATATCCAAACTTTTTATTTGATACGGTGAGATAAATCGGATAAATAACCTGATTGCCAGCAATTTTAGCTTCATTCATTATGCCCCTGAAGCTGCTTCGGATGAGGTTGGGTACGGATCTTGGAGCCACAACATCTACATGCATGCCTTGTTCAATCCAGATGCGGACGAGATATTCAACAAAAGCCCCTCTTTCGATAAAACGCCTATCAGGATAGGTAGGTGTAATAACACAGGCGCGATTGAGCCGGTTTTTCACCATTAATAGTGTGTTTTTGGATTATATATTTTTATTGTAAGTCTAAAACAGATTTATTCTTTTTAAATTTATATGCGAAAGTTGAGTAATGTGTTACTAAAATCCGTATCCATACGCAATTCGTAAAGGTGCTACTATGATACGAACAATTGTTCGTTGAATGAGATTTAAACTATTTTTTCCTAATGCTCTATTCTTATCAAACAGCAATTTTTTTTCTTTACTTGTTGGATTACCGCGAACAGTATGCACATTTTTTGCAATTTTCTCTCCGTTTAAAAAAGCTTTCGTGCCGGACAAATCAATATTAATTTTCATTTCAATTTTTTCCATTTCATGATTCGGGAAATTACACAAGTCCTCATACCTGATTTTAACTTTTTTATTCTTTGAGTAAAATCCTGCGATTTCAATTAAAAGGTTCCCAAAAAGCCAGGCAAAACTACTAATTATCATGTATAAACTTTTTGCCTTTTTGTTGTAATATTTCTTTCTCATAAAACGAAATGGCCATCCCTTTTCAAAGTGATTCATAGTGCTTGATATTACTTTTAATGGATCGCGAATAATATGTATTATAAAGCATTCACTACACCCTCTTGAAAGTATAAGCCCTCTCGTTACCTCTTTTGATGAATCTATGATAATATCGGCACTGCAGGACCTTTTTTTTATTTCAATGATTTTAGAATTAACCCTTAAATATTTTTCTGATATGTTTTTGAAAAAATCATCATTTACCATGAAGTATTTTAAATAATTAGTCACTTTCGATTCATTTGCCAGATATTCAAAATCTTCAGTTCCGATTCCTGATTTTTCATTAAATAATTTGTTCCATTTATTGCATTCAATTAATTGTTTTCCACAACTACACTTTTCGTTCTGTTTCATGCCAACGATAAATTCACCCATACCCATTACATTATTAGATTGAGATAATGCAATATCAAGTATAGTACTTCCACTAAGCCCTCTGCCGGTTATATAAATTAACATACAAACTGTGTTGGAATAAGATGCATTGAAGTGCTTTTCAAAAATTTCTGAACAGATTATAAGTATTTAATGGCTTAATACACACCTGTTTTCAAATATGTTTTGAGCAATAATTGGAGAAAAATCTAACAAATTTATCTGTTCTTTTTCGTTTTTGACGAATCTCAGGGGGACATTACCATAGAAAGAAGCCCACATCGAAAAAGTGCTTGGCGGACCTATTATATAATCACATTTACTAAGTGCATAAAGGTCACGAATAGTGGAAGAATTCAGAATTTTTATTGTATTAAATTGTTTAAAATTATTCATATTTATGTCAGAGTCAGAACATAATAGAAAAACAGCGTTTTTATCCTGTTTTTGTATTTCTTTTTCAATTAATGACATGTAACCCTTATAAAAATCATCATTAAAAAAATACTTTCCATTCATAAAATACTTGTAATCACTTCTTCTCATATGTATACCAATTACGGCATCTCCAGGGCTTGTTATCTTACTAAATAGTTTATTTACATAGGTTATAGTTTCTTTGTTTGGCAAAAAAATTTGTTTTATTTCATTTTTGTATTCAGATATAACGGCAGTGTCAAATGGCTGATGCCATGCTTTTATTAAGTTGATGGTGTTATTTCTCGTCAGAAGGTGTTCTAAGTTTTTGAATGAATCTATTTTTTTGTTATAGACACATATTTTATTTGACAGCTTTTTTATTTTTGAAATTTTGAGCAAATTGATAAATGCCCGATATGAATAATAATTTTTAAAAAAACCAATGTTAATATTTTTATATCCATTTACATTTTCAAAGTAATCAGAGTAATCGTCAAAATGTGCAACATAAAGCCTGATTTTATATTTTAAACTCAAAGCAATAAACGGTGTAATAGCCCA
>SL_3KL_010_SEDDRAFT_10003853_pt1 | contig 13597 bp, 11 predicted proteins | sample SodLakKL_010_SED_2_FD_10381 | JGI IMG/M metagenome (IMG submission 10381)
CAATTCGGTCATATAGGCCTCAAATGTCGTTTCCCCTTTCCTGACACACCGTGCAAGAGCAAGTGAGTTCTCAACAAGGGTTACACAATCGAATACCTCGAGATTGACGATAAGTTGCTCTTCTTCGAATGCTTCCAGGGTATGTGCCTGATATGCAGACCCTTTGAATAATTTGCCGATCCCGATAACAACCTCCCCAATGGGACGATGTGCAAAATTTAAATCTGCAGCAGTTGCAAAAACGTTTTCGCAAATTTCACGGTGAACATTATGAAACATGCGGAATGATAACGCGGGCAGAGAGAGACCACCCGCTAATGTCACGGCGGTCGATGCAATGAAGGTTCTTCTTTTCATGACACCTCGTTTTCTGTTTTATGATTGACTTTTTTAGTATAGACCTTAAATCCATCCTGTGTATCCTCAATAAGATAGTTTGCCGGATAACGCTGTAATGTACGCAGACTGAGAAGGTCCCCCCCCGCCCCGATTGCATTAAATACAAACGGAACAATCAGCCACCATCCGAGTCCGAAAAACATACCGATTATACATATCAATGATATCATGACAAGCGGTGAAGCAGCTATATGCCGGTATGCACGAACGGAATAGTATCCGTCTGTCGTTGCGTACACGACCGGTCCGAGCCCCTTCATCCATTTCCAGCCGAATTTCGGGCGCCCACCGTATGCAATAATAAAAACGGCGTGCCATATCTCATGGACAACAACTGTTATTAGTAATGACAACAATTGAATGATAAGAAAAATTCCGATAGGAATCGCGGGAAATGGTGTGATTTGCATTGTGACACCGAGCATCAACAACGCAAAACCTGAAAGAAGGGTAAAAAAAACAAAGAGTTGTCGCGGCGGCCTTATTGAAGAATGGCGAGCCCAGTCATCGACGAGATCGTAAATAGTCCACGAACCAATCTCAGGCATCCCCTCGGGTAGTCTCCGGTAAAAATGCATAAATAACCTATAAACCACCCATCGACAGGATAGTATTCCAATAGATAGCTTTCACCGGCATAACCGAGAGTCTGGGGATTTTAATCAGGTCAAAGTCCTTAAACGTTTCATTGGATTTAATGTCGGCAAGCGGCACTGTGTGCGGCAGTTTTCGATCGGGTTTAATATTGACAACAACACGCTTCTTATCCTTCAGGTTGGGATCCGGATAAGGGTTCTTTATTACTTCTGCTATTCCCACAACAGCCCTTTCATTGCCGGTATGATAGAATAATACCTTATCGCCGGTTTTCATTTTTCTGAGATGCTGGAGGGCAAGATTGTTCGCGACACCATCCCAAACAGTCCTGCGATCTGCAACGAGTTGATCGAACGAATATTCATCCGGTTCGGTTTTAAGTAACCAATATGAAGGCATGGGCGTATCCCGCAAATTGTTGCTAATAGAAATATTTTTTTGAAACACTTGATAACGAACAATATAATAAATATTATTAGATTGAAAAACTTCTTTAGAAAATTCTAATAATTACTATGAATATACTTGTCGTACCTGACTCCTTTAAAGATAGCCTCCCGGCCGTCGATGTGGCGTATGCGCTGCAAAACGGGATAAAATCTGTACGAGGCGACCTAAACGTTATCCTTTTCCCCATGGCAGACGGTGGTGAGGGATCAACGGAAATTCTAAAGTATCACATCGGCGGGCTGTGGCATTGGCTCGAAGTTGACGATCCGTTGCAACGAAAAATGAACACGAACTATCTTCTTCTGAAAGACAGAAACAGTGCGGTTATTGAATTAGCGAAAGCATCCGGACTTGAGTTGCTTAAGCCGCACGAACGCAATCCCCTGCAAACAACGACACTGGGGACCGGCCAACTTATCCGCGACGCACTCGACCGGAAAACAGATGAAATTATACTTACAATAGGCGGTAGTGCGACGGTCGACGGGGGCACGGGTATAGCCGCGGCACTCGGATTCCGATTTTACAATAAAAGCGGGAAAGCATTCCTGCCGACGGGCGGGACATTATCCGAAGTCCATCGGATAGATGCGGATTACATCCATAACGCATGTACTTCTGTCCGGTGGACGATAGCATGCGATGTCCGGAATATTCTAAACGGTCCTGAGGGAGCAGCGAGAATATATGGTCCCCAAAAAGGGGCTGATCCTGAAGCCGTTGAAAAACTTGCTGATGGGTTAGAGCATATCAGTATGCTTATTAAAAATGAAACCGGTTTTTCGGCTGACAAACATCACGGTACCGGAGCTGCAGGCGGAGCCGCTCTATTCCTTATGGCTTACGGAAAAACGAAGTTGCAATCTGGTTTTGATATCTTAGCCGGTTTGACACACCTTCAATCGGTGATCGACTCGGCGGATATTGTTATTTCGGGAGAAGGAAGAATAGACGAACAAACAAAATACGGCAAAGTGGTATCATCAATCGCCCGTCATACGACTAAATCCGGGAAACCTCTGATTGTCGTATGCGGCATCGTGGAAGGCAATGTATACACGATTAAGAATAGTCTTGGTATTATTGAACTTTTTTCTATATCTTCCCGGGCTGCAGATAAAGCAGATTCAATGGGAAACGCAAAAAAATATCTTGAGGAAATCGGAAGCGAAATAACCCGAAAATACATTCCGCGGGATTATTCCTGAAGTTCCTCCGCCTCGATCAAAAAACCCGGTAGAACTTGAAGTTTTACCGGCATTCTGCTATATTGAAAAGGTAATTAACCGTACTCCGGTTTTTGCACTTTTAATTTAACTTTATTGCAGTTTAAGTTAAAAGGACGTTTCGGAGGTGGTCAGGAGTAAGAAAGCCAGAGCCGTCAGAACTATACGCAACGGACGCAACGGGTTCTGAAGTGCCGGTGTTGGGGTTATAAAAATGCAAAAATATATTCCTGATGGAATGCGGGTACATAATGTATAATTCCTTCGGGGAGGGAAACCTAATGGAAGAAGGTACTGTCAAGTGGTTCAATGCTTCCAAAGGTTACGGATTCATTCAACGAGAAGCAGGGGAAGATGTTTTTGTCCATTTCAAATCGATTGTTATGGACGGATACAAAACGCTGAAACAGGGGGATCGGGTGCAATTTGATGTTGAAGAAGGTCCGAAAGGCCTGCAAGCAACGAACGTAAAAAAGATATAGCGACATTGCATATGTACCCCGGCCGTTCACCGGCCGGGGTTTAAAAGAAACCAATCCTGGTAGACAATCTGAACTATTGTGCGGAGCCTCCCCCACAGAGACGATCCGCGTTATCTACGTACATACAGAGCTCATATTTCTGTTTTATTATCATTGTTTTTATTAACAAAAGGAGTAACGAATGGCTTCACAGTCGTCTATTACATTTTCTGAAGCAACCGAAATCGCAAGAGATATAAAAACTATAGCATATAATTTATGGTGGACATGGAACGTGGATGCACGCGATCTGTTTCGCGAACTCTCCCCTCAGACATATTTCAGGTGTAATCACAATGTAATAGCAATGTTCGAAGAGATATCCGATCAGGAGCTCGCCGCACGATTACTCGACCCGATACAAATGGACCGCGCTAAAAATGTCATCAATCAATACCGTGATTATATGGCTGAAAAAAACACGTGGGCGAATAAACATGCCAAGGAAATTATGAAGAACGGACCGGTAGCGTACTTCAGCGCGGAATTCGGCTTGCACGAGAGTCTGCCCATTTACTCAGGCGGTCTCGGGATACTTGCAGGCGATCATACAAAATCTGCAAGCGATCTCGGGCTACCGTATATCGGGGTCAGTCTATATTACCGCCAGGGATATTTCGAACAACGTATCGGTCCGGACGGCTGGCAGCAAGAGGAGTTTCCAAACACAGATCCGAAGAAATTGCCTCTGGAACTTGTTACCGATGAATCGGGTGAACCTATTGTCGCATCCGTGACGATCGGTCACAGCAAAGTAACATTTCATGCCTGGCGAATCAACCTCGGGCGTGTCTCGCTCATCCTGCTCGATACAAACCGGGAAGAGAACGAACTGCACTACCGGGAAATGATCTCACAGGTCTATGGTGGTGATATTACGACACGAATTTCTCAGGAGATCGTGCTCGGCATCGGCGGAGTGCGAATGCTTCGTGCCATGGGCATTAGCCCTTCGGTTTTTCATATGAATGAGGGACATTCGGCATTCCTTACCCTTGAACTTTACAGAGAACTCGTCGCCGAACAGAAGAAAAAAGAGAAAGAAGCAATTGAATGGATACGGCAACGCTGCGTCTTTACGACGCATACCCCCGTTCCTGCAGGACACGACCGTTTCAGTGAAGACCTGATGCGGTTCACACTTCAGAAATTTTGCACACACTGCTGGCAGGATGTCTCTGAAATAATGCATTTCGGACGGGTCGATCCGGAAAACAAGGAAGAACCATTCTGTATGACTGTGCTCGCAATTAAATTATCGCGATCCACAAACGGGGTCAGTGAACTTCACAGCAAGGTGAGCAGCGAGATGTGGAAAGATCTCTTCCCGAAAAAATCGGGTAATAAACATCCTATCGGCTACATCACCAACGGAGTACATGTACCGGGCTGGACATCATCCCGCGCCTATCGATTCTGGCAGAACAAATTGGGTTTAGACTGGCCGAATAACCTCGATAACCCCGCGTTCTGGCAGCGAATCGAAGACCCTGAATTTATCTCCGATGAAGAATTATGGGCACTTCGATATATCCTGCGCCGCGAGTTAATCGAGTTCGTCCGTACACGATTGCGCCAACAGAGTGCACGATACGGAAATAATCCCGGAGGAACATTCGATAAAGTTTTATCGACCGATGCGTTGACGATCGGATTTGCGCGGCGATTCGCAACATATAAACGCGCTACCTTATTCTTTTCAAATCCGGACCGGGCCAGAAAAATTTTATTGGATCCTCACAGACCGGTACAGATTATATTTGCCGGGAAATCTCATCCGCGCGACGATCAGGGAAAAAGATTTATCCAGCAACTCGTCACCTTCGCGCGTGAGCCGGAATTATTCAACAAGGTTGTATTCCTCGAAAATTACGATATCAATGCCGGACGCCTTCTTGTATCGGGATCCGATGTCTGGTTGAATAATCCGCGTCGGCCCCTCGAAGCAAGCGGCACAAGCGGTCAAAAAACCGCTATACACGGAGGTCTCAATGCGAGCATCCTCGACGGCTGGTGGCGTGAAGGATACGACGGCAAGAACGGCTGGGCTATCGGAGAGGACGATCATCCCGACTCACTGGAAGAACAGGACCGACTTGATGCCGAGAACCTTTACGATGTCATTGAGAATCAGGTTATCCCGGAATTCTACAGCCGCGAAGGCAACGGAGTGCCGAGAAATTGGTTGAACCGTGTCCGCCATGCCATGGCAACACTCATACCTCAGTATAATACCGACAGGATGGTCGAAGAATACGTGAGAAAATATTATTTAAACAATAAAAAATAGTGAGACAAACCCGGAGTATCAATGTGAGCGACAGAAAACAGCATTCTTAAACTTCATACGGATCCGGAGAACTTTATTGTAATTTACCTGTGGGTTCAACCGTGGGATCTGTAGCCTTATAAACCTCTATGATCAATTCTTATCTGCGAACGCTCTATAAACCTGACGTCTTTCACGGTCATGGCAAATCCAGGAAATTTTTTGAAGGGTGGTTTTTTAAAGTAGTCGATCCGGACGGTGAACATGTGTATTCTTTTATCCCGGGAACATTCCTCGGACAAAAGAGAGGCGATGCACATGCTTTTATTCAGATAATGAACGGGAAAACCGGGGAAACATTTTATCACCGATATACGAAAAACGAGTTTTCGGCATCCCGGCAGACTTTTGATGTTCAGATTGCAACAAATCGTTTTAATTCGGAAAAAATTATACTGGATATCGCCCGCGAAGATCAAATCATTCACGGTACATTGAAATTCTTACACACAATTCCCTGGCCGGTCACGTTCCTGTCACCCGGGATTATGGGCTGGTACTCGTATGTGCCATTTATGGAATGTAACCATGGTGTCGTCAGTCTTTACCATGACCTTGAAGGTGAGCTGACGATCGATTCGAAAAAAATAGATTTTACCGGCGGCAGAGGATATATCGAGAAAGACTGGGGTAAATCCTTTCCCGAAGCATGGATATGGATACAATCGAATCACTTCGAAACACCCCGCACATCAATTGTTGCATCCGTAGCGAAAATTCCGTGGCTGTTCAGCTCCTTCCGCGGATTTATCGTCGGATTTTATCACAACGACACGCTGTACCGTTTTGCCACCTATACCGGCGCAAAAATAACACAGCTGAAACTCATCGAAGAATATGTCTCACTTATTGTTGAAGATAAAAAGCATCGGCTCACGATAAAAACCAAACGCGGGAAAACGGGTATGTTATACTCACCTCATCGAGTCGATATGATGGAGCGCACCGCGGAATCGCTGGATGCGAAAACAGAAGTACAATTAACCGAAATCTCATCCGGTAAAATTATTTTCGAAGGGACGGGCAAACACTCCGGACTTGATATTAACGGGGAAATTCAGGAGATCCTGGACGAGGGTGCGTTATAGTACAATAACTATTTCGCCAATGTCTTCGCAAACGACCTTGCCAGCGACAGATCCTCTTTTGTGGTAATTTTAAAATTATGTGTTGATCCTTCGACATAGCCGACCTTTATACCATGCTCGATCGCTATCGATGCATCGTCCGTCGCGGTTTTATTGAGGTTCCACTTCGGCAGTATCTGTGTTATGGCCTTCCAGCGAAACGCCTGCGGGGTTTGTACGAGCAGTAAATGGTGACGGTCCTCTAGTCTTCCGAGTGATATTCGTTCTCCTTTACGGCGGACTGTATCGCGGGGTTCCACAGCCGGCACGACAACGGAAAATCTCCGGAGCCTTTCAATAATGCGTATTATGAGGTTTTCATCCACAAAAGGACGTACCGCATCGTGAATGAGAACGGCATCGGGAGGATTTTGCGAAAGCGACCATAGTGCGTTGCGCACCGAATCCCGCCGTGTCTGTCCGCCCGGTATTACCGATGTAACCTTTTTCAGCTTATGCCGCTTGACAAGCCGTTTTACGTGTGATGTGTATTCGTACGGCACGCACAAAACAACATCCGTAACGAGAGAACAACGTTCGAACTGACGCGCAGCCCACACGATAATCGGTTCATTCGTTTTTCGTCTTGGCAGTGTATGGAATTGTTTCGGGAGATCGTCGTCGAAACGTCTGCCTGTTCCCCCTCCTGTAATTATGGCTGAGATTCGCATTGTGTTTTTTACCGTGGTTGGTATAAGTTAAAATCAGTTACTATAGGTTAGTATTGGTTACGGTAGCTACCGGGTTCGCTTGTTTTTAAAACGTGATTTCCATTTACCTTCTTCATCTAACTTGTAGAGTGAATCCAAATAACGGTCAATCTGATATTTAGTTTTCCCACATAAATCCTTGAGCGTATTATAATCATTTTTAGTTATTAAGCCATCCTCAAAACAGTCATCCACATCCCCCTGTAATTCCTCAAGTGAAGCTCTGCTAATTTTTATAAATCGTGCGAATTCGCCTGCTGTGTCCCTGTTGTACCCTTCTCTGATATTTTGTTTGGCACTCCTTGCTGCGTCATTCATTTGACTGACACGTCTAAAATGTACTTTTGGAAAATTTTTTGTTATTCCAAATATTAATTTTCGTATCACACAGATATTTTGATAAAAAATCAATTTTTCATAAGGTGCCATAGCAATCCTTATCAACCGATAGTAACTATTAGTAACCGATAGCAACCGATATTAACCGATAGCAACCGATATTAAATTATCAACATTGCATCGCCGTATGAATAGAAGCGATACTTTTCCTTTATTGCTTTTTTATATGAACGCATTATGTAGTCACGGTTTGCAAATGCAGCGACCATCATAAGGAGCGTCGATTCGGGTAAATGGAAATTCGTTATCATCCGGTCAACAAGCTTGAAATCATACGGAGGAAAAATAAATTTATCGGTCCAGCCACGATTCGGCTTCAGATATCCCGTGGTCATAACATTGGCTTCGAGCGCCCGTGTGACACTGGTCCCTGCAGCAAAGACAAGCTTACCCGATTCGATAGTCTTATTCACGACTTCGACGGTTTCCATCGGTATTTCGTAATACTCCGAATCCATTTTATGCTTAGTGAGGTCTTCCACTTCTACGGGCCGGAATGTTCCGAGACCGATATGCAAGGTAATCGGCACAATCTTCACCCCTTTTCGTTTCAATCTGCTCAATATCCTCTTTGTAAAGTGCAGGCCGGCTGTCGGTGCGGCTACCGACCCGACCTTTTCCGCATAGACGGTTTGGTATGTTTGTTTGTCTTTCTCGGTAGCATCCCGTTTTATATACGGAGGGAGCGGCATCGATCCGATGCGTTCCACGACCTTATAAAAATCTCCCTCATAATGGAAACGGACCGTTCTTCCGCGTGAGGTCGTGTTATCGATAACCTCACACCATACCTTACCCTCGTCGAAATATGTCTTATTTCCGATCCGTACTTTCCTTGCCGGATCGACTATAACATCCCAGATACGTTCTTCAGGATTCAGTTCACGCAGGAGAAACACCTCGATCTTCGCATTGGTTTTCTCTTTTCTCCCGATGAGTCGTGCAGGGAACACGCGGGTGTTGTTGATAACCAAACAATCCCCCTTCTGAAAATAATCGACCACATCGGTAAACTTTTTTTCCTCGATACTTTCATCCGCTCTGTTCAAGACCATGAGTCGTGAGCTATCACGCGGAGAAGCCGGATGTTTTGCGATTAAATTTTTCGGTAGCGGATATCGGAAATCCGAGAGCTTCATCGAGTGTATGTCACCCAAAACGTTTAAGCTCGGATCAGAGGTTTTCCAGGCTTGTGATTTTCGTCTGGCCATTCGTCGGTATTACCTTTTTTATGATAGTTCATACAGTATCGATAACGGGAACCGATCGTTACGGTTCCCGTTATCTTTTTGTTAATTAAGGTCGTAAATGATATTCATGTACTTATTTCTTTCGTCCCGAAGTACCTTTCTTTGCTTTCTTCGGTTTCGATGCCTTTTTACGTGTGACTGCGGCCTTTTTTGCCGCTTGCTTACGTTTCTCCGCTTTTGCTGCTTTTTCAGCTAACTTTTCGCGGAGTGCACCTCTGGCTGCCGCCACCCGCGCAATCGGTACACGGAACGGTGAGCAGCTCACATAATCGAAATCGAGCCGGTGACACAGCTCGACGGAATTCGGATCTCCGCCGTGCTCACCACAGATCCCGATTTTCAGCTTCGGTATGACCGATCGGCCTTTTTCCGTGCCGATACGCATCAGTTCACCGACACCGTCAATGTCGACCGTTGCAAACGGATCCGATTCCAGGATACTATGGTCGTAATAATGCTGCAGGAAATTGCCTGCATCGTCACGTGACAAACCGAATGTCGTTTGGGTGAGATCGTTGGTACCATATGAGAAAAATTCCGCTTCTTCTGCAATCTGATCGGCTGTTAAAGCGGCGCGCGGAAGTTCGATCATCGTTCCGACCAGATAATCGAGATTGGTATCATATTCCTTCATAACTTCTTTCGCAACGCGATCAACGACCTTGCGCTGGTGCTTTAACTCGTTTTTATGACCGACGAGCGGGATCATAATTTCCGGCAGAACATTGACTCCTTCTTTCTTCACTTCACACGCCGCTTCGAGTATAGCACGTGCCTGCATTTCGGTTATTTCAGGATAGACAACGCCTAACCGGCAGCCACGATGCCCCAGCATAGGGTTAAATTCGTGCAAGCTTGCAATTCGTCGCTTTACCTGATCGACCGAAACGTTCATATATTCTGCCATAGCAACGATATCCTTCTCTTCGTGGGGAAGGAATTCATGCAACGGCGGATCGAGCGTTCTGATCGTAACCGGGAAACCATCCATAGCGCGAAATATACCGGCAAAATCCTCACGCTGCATCGGGAGCAGCTTCATGATCGCGTTCCTTCTGCCTTCGACCGTATCGGAGAGAATCATTTCCCGCACCCCGATAATACGTTCACCGCCGAAGAACATATGTTCCGTACGACACAAACCGATCCCTTCCGCGCCAAACTTGATGGCATTTAACGCCTGATCGGGCTGATCGGCATTTGTCCGGATCTTTAAACGTCTATATTGATCAGCCCACTTCATCACCGATTCATATTTCTGATACACATCCGAATCTTCAGGCTTCATGGTACCATCAAGTAAAACCTGCAGTACTTCGGAAGGACGGGTATCGAGTTTTCCTTCAATAACTTCACCGGTGCTGCCGTCGATCGAAATCCAATCTCCTTGTTCCAGGGTCTTACCGTTTACATACATCTTTCGTTCACGATAATTAATTTCAAGCGCGCCGCATCCCGCCACACAAATTTTACCCATCTGACGGGCAACGAGTGCGGCATGGGAGGTCATACCGCCCCTGGCTGTTAATATACCCTGGGATGCTTCCATACCTTTGATATCTTCGGGCGATGTTTCAACACGTGTCAGGATTACCGGATCTCCGCCCTTGGCCACTTCAACTGCATCTGAAGCATTAAAGACAATACGTCCACATGCTGCTCCCGGTCCGGCATTGAGTCCTTTAGCAAGTAAACGGTCACCTTCGACTGCTTCTCTCTTCTGGTCCATATCAAAAATAGGACGAAGGAATTGATTCAGCTGTTCAGGTTCAATTCGCATAAGCGCATCTTCTTTTTTAATCAACCCTTCTTTCACCATATCGACTGCGATTTGTATTGCTGCAAAGCCGGTTCGTTTACCTGCCCGTGTCTGGAGCATATACAATTTACCTTCCTGTATGGTAAACTCAACATCCTGCATTTCCCGGTAATGCCGGTCGAGTTTATTTCTGATTTGAATCAATTCTTTGTATACCTTCGGATTGATCTCCTCAAGCTGCTCTATGGGTAACGGTGTACGGGTACCGGCAACGACGTCCTCACCCTGCGCGTTCATCAGAAATTCCCCGTAGAATTTGTTCTCACCGGTAGCCGGATCACGCGTAAACGCAACGCCGGTACCGCTGTCTTCACCCATATTTCCAAAGACCATTGCCTGGATATTTACCGCGGTCCCCCACGATTGAGGGATGTTGTACATCCGGCGGTATGCAATTGCGCGCTCATTCATCCACGAATTGAAAACCGCACCGATCGAACCCCAGAGCTGTTCCATCGGATCTTCCGGAAAATCCTTTCCTGTCCGGGTTTTAATTTCGTCTTTGAATTCCTGTACCAGTTCTTGCAGATGTTCGGTCGTTAATTCGTTATCATTTTTCAGACTATGCGTCCATTTTTTCCGTTCGAGGATCTCTTCAAACGGATCGGTATCATCGTGCGATTCCGGTTTCAAGCCCATCACGACGTCTCCGTACATCTGGATAAAGCGTCGGTACGAATCGTATACAAATCGCGGGTTATCGGTTTTTTCAATTAAGCCCTTCACTGTTGCATCATTCAGACCGAGATTCAACACGGTATCCATCATACCGGGCATCGAAGCACGGGCACCCGATCTCACGGAAACGAGAAGAGGGTTTTTTGGGTCGCCGAATTTCATTTTCATTGATTTTTCGACTTTTTTGATAGCCCCCACCACCTCTTTTTCCAATCCGCGCGGATATTTCCGGCCGTGCTCATAATAATAGGTACATACTTCCGTCGATATTGTAAATCCGGGTGGAACCGGTAACTTTATATTTACCATTTCTGCCAGATTTGCACCTTTGCCACCGAGCAACGATTTCATCTCGCCGGTTCCTTCGGCTTTTGCATCGCCAAAATAATAAACGTACTTTTTCTTTGCCATTATTGATTTACCTCCATGTATTGATAGTTGATTAGTGTTTATATCTGTTCATTGTATTATGTATATATCTTCTTAATACACCCTCGTCCTTTTCGTTTACCCTGAACAAAATACGTAAGGCATAGAGCGGTGTGTTTTGAATGATAAATTTCTTTAGTACCGATAAACGCACAGCATCTTTTTCCGTTGTAAGGAATAGTTCGGCTCCGGATTTTTCACCTTTTTCCAGAAGACCATGAACATCTCCGCGGCTGAATCGATGATGATCCCCGAACCAACGGATACCGCATAGTTCAACCCCCAAAGTTTCCGCGGTTCTACGGAAATCATCGGTCTCTGCAATTCCGGAAAACAAAAAAGCTTTTTTCCCGCGGATGGTTTCTACCGGTAACACAGCATTATGTAAAACATCGATACACGAAGATGCCTCGATACTCGAACTGAGAACCGGAGCAGCCGTGTAGTTCTGTACCAGACTATCCATCTTTAAAAAATCTTCATCATCAGTGAATTTTGTAACTATAATAATATCTGCCCGGTTCAACGCCGACAAGCTCTCTCTCAGTCTGCCGACCGGAGGTGTACCCCGCATCTGTTCCCGTTTCGAAGCATTGACGAGCAGCACATCAAGATCCCGATGGATCCATCGGTGCTGAAATCCGTCATCCAGGATAACAACATCCGGGTGATAATTTTTTACCAGAAGCATACCTCCGCGGTAACGTTGTTCGTCAACGGCAACGACCGCACCCGGCAGGTTTTGCGCCAGCATAACAGGTTCATCCCCTCCCCGGCCTGCATCAACGAGCACAGTCTCACCGTCCGACACAACTACATATCCACGCGAATCTCGTTTATAGCCTCTACTCAAAATACCAACCCGGTATCCGTTGTCCTCCAGCAACCTGGCAATATAGGCAACGGCCGGTGTTTTTCCCGTCCCTCCCATCGTGATATTCCCCACTGAAATAACGGGGACCGGCAATCTTTTCGACCTGAACAACCGTATATCAAAAAACACATTCCTCAGACGGACAATAAAAGCATACAATAAGCTTACCGGATAAAGAAAATATGTGACGCTTTCCCGGATCACGTGCTGACAATCCCCGGTTTCATTCGCTTCTCAAAATCTTCACGATATTCATCCAGATCATCGCCGTTTAGTTCCGGATGAACCATTTCGGGTGCTCTATACGATACGATTATCCTGGTGAACGGCAGCGGTATGGTAAATTTATCCCAGGTATTTAAGAACAATGCCCGGTCTACCTGAAACGTTACCGAAACGATCGGCACTCCGGTTTTTTGCGCCGTTCGCAGGGCACCCATTTTCATCTCATATCTCGGACCCTGAGGTCCATCCGGGGTCACAACGAGCACATGTCCTTTCCGGAGAAGATATTCCATCCGTGCCCGGGCATCTTTGCCGCCTTTCGAACTGCTTCCGCGTATGACGGTATACTTCCATTGACGCAGAATCTCAGCAAGTAGGTCTCCGTCTCTGCTCATACTCACGAGCGAGCTATATTTCCGGTTACGGTGAAAATACCAACCCATTAACATGTCACCGTGCCAGAAGACTATGACGAAAGGTTTTTTCTTTGCCGTCAGATCATCAATATAAGCACGTCCATAAAACCGTACCCGCCAGGTTAACCCGACAGCGCCGACCAAGGAC
>SL_3KL_010_SEDDRAFT_10003854_pt1 | contig 13592 bp, 4 predicted proteins | sample SodLakKL_010_SED_2_FD_10381 | JGI IMG/M metagenome (IMG submission 10381)
GACTATTTCTACCATTATTTGCTCGTCAAGGAGGATTCCATCGTGGGATTGTGGACGGACAGTTTAAATGTAGCGGAAGATGCAGGACAATTTCGCATCTATGGAATTTCACTTTTGAAACAAGACAGTTCAGTACTTGACAGTGCTATTCAAAATTACACCATCTCTGAATTAATCGATGCCCTCAACCAAAATATTCCTGTCTTTTGCGCCAGTATATCGCTTGGTTTTGTAAACCTGACAGTAAATCCCACCTATGATGAACTCATTGAGGTGGTGCAGTGTGCAGGTGAAGGATTTCTGTTTGGAGATACTCTCCTCACCGAGCCCGGCTCACATTTTTTTCAATACCAAACTGTCCATGGATGTGACAGCATAGTGGAGGTCAATCTGCAGTTCGATTCGGTGGAAACCTCCATAACGGCATCGGATAGCATATTGAATTGCCACATCCCTGAAATTCAGTTGAATGGCGCCGGCTCTGTTTATCCCGGGGATGCTTTTTTCAACTGGTGGACCAGCGATGGAAATATCACTGGTCCTGAAGACAGCACTTCTGCCACTGTCGATGCAGCGGGAACTTATTTTTTGGAAATTGGAGTCGGTCTTTGCAGGGATACAGCATCGGTGGAAGTGACGGGCAATCCCGATGGGCCCTTGGTGGAATTTGAAGTAAATGAAATGAATTGCCTGGTTGATTCCGCGGAAATTTGGATTGAGGATACGACCGGCCTTTTATCTGCCAGTTGGACCGGACCGGATGGCTTTGAAGAAACCGGTTTTTCATTACAGGTAGCTGCTGAAGGCCTCTATTTTGCAGAGGTGATTGATGTGGACAGTTGTGCTGCCATTGACTCGATATGGGTGATGGGGGATTTTTCGCAACCTTCATTCGCGATCGATTCCATTGGGGCCCCTTGTGAAGGTGATTCCATCAACCTGACAGACGATACTTTCGATCCCGAATGGGAGATAAGTTGGTATTTCGAAGGGGATACGCTTGAGGGTAACCAACCCCTTGTCTGGGTACCCGGGGTTTACGTTGCAGATATAGTTGGGGTCAATGGTTGCATTGGTACGGATAGCATTGTTTTTCACCATCTGCATCCCAAACCCGAGGTAACCTTTGCGTCCGCACCTCTTGACTGCAGGGAATCAAGTGTTTTATTGATTGCCACCACAGGCATAAGCAATTCCAGCTATCAGTGGATGGGACCCGGTGGCTTTCAGTCAGGCAGTCAGCAAATTCAAGCGCCCGAGCCCGGACGGTACGACCTCAGCGTAATTACGCCCCAGGGCTGCGAATTGGATACCTTTTACAATTTGGTCTCACTAGGTAATTTGCCTGAGATCACTTTTGCTCTTTCGGATTCATCGGGATGTATCTCGGACAGCGTGCAGATAATCACCGATTCAGATTTCAGTCAATTGGATTACAATTGGAACGGCCCCGGAGGCTTTGAATCCACTGAGTCCTCGCCCTGGGTCTCAGAGGAAGGTTGGTATTTTTTGGAAGTGATTAGCCCCGGGAGCTGCGAGGTGTTAGATTCAGTATTTGTCCCCAATGAAATACCCCTGTCCGATTTTGTGATCTCCTCGGATACTCTCAACTGTGAAAGGGAAATGGGATACCTGAGGGTGGATGGACCCCCGGGCTGGGAATTCAACTGGAGCGGCCCGGGACTTCTCGATTCTTCGGGGGATTCTGTTCGATTTGAAGAGGCCGGTGAGTACAGTTTGACCATTTCCGATGCAAATGAAGAGTGTACAGGAACCATAAGCCACGAGACAGTGGGCGATTTCTCACTCCCCCTTGCATGGTTCTCCGCAGACTCACTGAGCTGTGTACCTGAAACTGCATTCATCTCCCTGGATTCAACCGACGGGTTTTTGCTGGACCTGACCGGGCCCGGAATTGTAGAGGTGGAATCGAATCAGGTTGAGGTTGACAGGGCCGGGACATACCAATTTTTTATCGGTGGAAATAATGGCTGTGTGGATACCTTTGATGTGGTGGTTTTTGGGGATACCCTGCCACCAGCTATTGATTTTTCCGCACCGGTAATCGGATGTGGACAGGATTCTGTCTTGCTGGAATACAATGCAACCGGAACAATTGCCTTCCAGGAGTGGTATGGTCCCGATGGGTTTTTCTCTACGGATTCAAGTGTTTTTACCTCTGTGCCCGGAGACTATACACTCATTTACGAAGGAATAAATGGCTGTGCAGATACGGTGCAATTCGAGGTAGTGGAGGATATGACCGCTCCGCCCATCACTATTGCATCCGTTCAGGAAATCAATTGCGCAAACGATCAGGTTGTGGTGTCCATTCAGGACCCATTGCCGGGTTTTGATTATTCCTGGACTTTGCCAAACGGCGACACGGTGGAGGGAGATAGTTTGACTACTTCTCAAAGTGGCTGGCATTTTGTGGATGTGGCTGACCTGGACGGATGTATGGGTAGAGACTCGGTGTTTGTGAATGAAAATTTTGAACTACCCGATTTTTCTATTTGGCTGGATTCCATCAGTTGTCAAAGAGACTCAGCCACAGTAGAAGTGATGACAGATACCGGAAGCTCATTCAGTTGGACCGGCCCCGGTGGTTTTGAGAGTGATAGCGGCATCATCCGGGTGGGCAATGCAGGAGTTTATAACCTCCAGGTTGTCGGCTCCAATGGCTGCTCAGTGGATACTTCCATTGCGGTGGTGGCCGACACCTTCCCGCCGGAAATCTCTATTTTGGGTGATAGTGTGTTGACTTGCACGGATTCTGTGATAGAACTCACTGCTTCCATTTCGGGCCATCATGAATCTCTGACCTGGACTTTGCCCGGCGGGGAGGAGCACACAGGGGTGACCCTCAATGCCACTCAAGCCGGACTTTACTCGCTTGAGGTGCTAGGAGAAAATGGATGTATTGCTTTTGCCGAAATAACCGTGGAAATAGATACCACACCCATTGAATTTGAAGCCATCACCACAGAGATTAGCTGCCAGGAACCAACTGCTTCCATCCAGCTCGTTATTGACGGAGATTTCGAAGAAGTGCTATGGCCCACTGAAATACAGGAAGGAGCCAGCCCTGAATTGGGTTCTTCAATGGAAGGGGGAACCTTTTTGGTGGGAGTCAGGGGTGTTAATGGGTGTTTGTCGGAAAAAGAAATTGAAATAGCTGTGGACACTCTTCCGCCCATTGTCGATATTGAACTCCTCTCCCAGGATTGTATCGATATGCAGTCAATTCTTGTGGCTGTGGCGGATACGACCGTTGCTGAGTTGCAGTGGTTTGACGAATCCGGTTTTCTCACTTCGGACGACAGCGTAGTGGTGGAGGGCAGCGCATTGCTCACTCTTCGCGCAATAGGTGAGAATGGTTGCATAGCTGAGTTGGATTACGTTCTGGAACCAGAGTACGATTTGCCCTCCATCGAATTTGAACCTGTTGAGCCGATAAGTTGTGACCGGAATGAGGTTGTAATCAATGCCGGTGAATCCGATTCGGGACCCGGATTTATTTTTTCCTGGACCGGCCCGGGAATTGTGAGTGGGGCGGATAGCTCGGTTATCGTGGTAGATGCTGTGGGTGAATACACACTTGAACTTTTGGATGAAGAAAGTGGATGTGCAGCCTCTGAAACTATAGTTGTTGAAGGGGATACTACACCACCCCTTGCCAACGCTGTTGCACTTGGTGAAATAAGCTGTGAAAATGAAGAGGTCAGCCTTGTCGCAGAGGGAAGCAGTGAGGGTGATAATATTCTGTATGAGTGGTTGCCTATGGACGAAGAGGGAAATGTCGTCTCAGGTCAAAACTCTTTTGAAGCCGTTGTTGACCGGGCCGGTTCGTATGTGCTAATTGTTACCAGTGCAGATAATGGATGCTCAGCCGCTGATACAATCTTTGTGGAGGAAAGCGGTGATCTGATCCGTGGAATTGAATACAAAATCACAGAGCCGACTTGCTTCGGTGAAGTCGATGGTGTGCTCGAAGTGGTTTCTGTGGATGGCGGTACTGCTCCCTACACCTTCTCCTTTGATGGAGGTGATTCGTTTGATGAGTTGGAAGTCATCGGAGGTCTTGCTGCCGGTGATTATCCTGTGATAGTGAGAGATGCCAACGGTTGTGAATACAGCCAAAATGTGCTTATTAGTGAACCTGATGAATTGCTCGTCTCTTTAGGTGGAGACCGTTCGGTGGAGTTGGGCCAAACAGTGATTTTGACTGGTGAGCTCAGCCCGGTAAATGCTGCCATTGAAGAGTGGCTTTGGGATCCCTTGCCGGACTTTGGTTGTGTGGATTGTCCCGAAGCAGAATTCGCACCGGAAGATGACATACAGGTGCAGGTGACAGTTGTAGATTCCAATGGGTGTAATGCGTCCGACCAGATCAATATTTCAGTAACGGTGACAAGGTCGGCCTATTTACCCAATGCCTTCAGCCCCAATGAGGATGGTGTGAACGATTTCTTCGGAGTTTACGGAGAACCGGATCGACTGACTGAAATTTTGGAATTCAGGGTGTTTGACCGCTGGGGCAATCAGGTGTTTGTTAGACAAAATGTGGAGTATATTCCCGAACTGGATGAGGCCACAGCCTGGGACGGAACATTCAGAGGAGAAGAAGTGCCTCCGGGGATTTACACCTACTTTGTGGTGCTGCGGTTTATGGACGGACAAAAAGAGCGAATGCAGGGTGATGTCCTTTTGGTTAGGTAGTGGCGGCTGCTGAAAAAAACTTTTAAGATCTTTTTGAAGGTAGAATTTTTTGAGACAACAGCTTTCAAATTGATAGTCGCCCTTGATTCGAGCTCTAAAACCACCGTCACTTTTTGTAACTTTGTTCCAAATGGGTAACATTACAAACCAACGACTAAGTAGGACTACAAGAAAATGGCAGAAAACAGAACAAAAATTTGTTTAATTAACAAACAAGTCATAATTTTGTCTTTGACCAAAAAACATTTGCTATGATTGCCAAGCCTGAAGAGGTCCTGGAATCGGTTTTTGGATACAGCGAATTCCGGGATACCCAAAAAGAGATAATCGATACCGTCCTGAGTGGAAAGGATGCACTTGTGCTGATGCCCACCGGTGGAGGTAAATCGCTTTGTTACCAAATACCCGCACTTTGTAAACCCGGAACTGCCATTGTTGTCTCGCCCCTGATTGCACTGATGAAAGACCAGGTCGATGCATTGAAGCTCCACGGAGTGAAGGCCGAGTTTCTTAACAGCACGCTTGACCCCATGGAGCAAAAACGGATTGTGAGTGATCTGAGGCGCGGGGATGTCGATTTGTTGTACATATCACCTGAGCGTATCAATGAGAGCTTCTGGAATTTTCTCGAATCGCTGGAACTGAATCTTTTTGCGGTTGATGAAGCCCATTGCATTTCTCACTGGGGCCACGATTTCAGGCCGGATTACCGAAAGTTGCAGGTTTTAAAGCAGAGGTTTCCCGATGTCCCGCTGATTGCACTTACCGCCACAGCCGACGAATTGACACGCGACGATATTTTGGGCAATTTGAGAATGCGATTTCCCGAAGTATTTGTGTCCAGTTTCAACCGTCCCAATATCAAATACCTCGTAGAACCCAAACGGCGTAGTTTTGATAAACTGGTGGAATTTTTGCGTGAGCAAAATGGCGAATCAGGTATAATTTACTGTCTGAGCAGGGCATCTACTGAAGAACTGGCGGAGGATTTGCGAAGTCTGGGCTTTAATGCCATCCACTATCACGCGCAACTCGACCGGGCAGAAAGAGCCAAAAATCAAGAGTTGTTTTCCAGGGATGAAGTTCAGATCGTAGTGGCTACCATTGCTTTCGGAATGGGAATTGACAAATCGAATGTCAGGTTTGTCGTACACATGGACTTGCCCAAAAATATTGAGAGTTACTATCAGGAAACCGGTCGGGCCGGTCGCGACGGATTGGACAGTACCGCGCTGCTTTTTTACTCCTATGCGGATATGATCAAGCTCAAGTCCTTTGTAGAGTTGGACGATAATCCCGAACAGTCCGAGGTGATGCTGGACAAGTTGGAAAAAATCTCGGCTTTTGCGAGTAGCAAAATCTGTCGTCGAAAATTCCTGCTCAATTATTTCGGGGAAAAAGCACCCTCATACTGCGGGAATTGTGACGTTTGCCTGGCTAATTTTGAAAGGGTTGAAGCAACCAAAGAGGCCCAAATAGCACTTTCTGCAGTGGTTCGACTCAACCAAAAATTTGGTGCGAACTACCTGATTGATTTTGTCAAGGGATCAAAGTCCGAAAAAATCAGAGCAGCACACAAATCCCTGCCCACTTATGGAGTGGGTAGCAACCTGACAAAGCCTGAGTGGAAGGGAGTTTTGGGGTCAATTGTAGAACAGGGTTATTTAAAGCGCTCGGCAGGGGACTATCCCGTCCTGGAACTCACAGATAAGAGTTGGGACATTCTAAAGGGAAGATCAAAGTTCTTCTACACCAGACGGAAGGAGAAATTAGAGTCCTTTTCAGGCCGCCCTGTTGTTTCCGAAAACTGCGAAACCGAATTGTTGGAGAGATTGAAAAAGTGGAGAACCGGCAAGGCGAGAGCGGAAGGAGTGGCGCCATATATGGTTTTTCACGACAATGTGCTCAAAGAATTGGCCACCTACCTTCCACAGGCTGACGATGACCTCTGGTGTATTTCGGGAATAGGGGAGGTGAAAAAGAAAGCATACGGGGCCGAAATTCTCAAATTGGTCAACAATCATTGCCGGTTGAAAAACCTCACCTTCAGACCACCTGCGGGGGCATCCTCAAAAAGAGTGAAAAAATCTGCCAGAAGGAAGGCAAATACAAAAAATTCCACCTATCAGAAAACCAGGAAGTTGTTGGAAAAGGGACTGTCGATTGCAGAGGTAGCCGATGAGCGAGGGTACTCTGAGAGCACCATTTACGGACACCTGGCCCAGTTGATCGAATCCGGAGAAATTGAAGTGGACCGATTTGTGGATAAAAAGGCCAGAAATGAGGTCGAAGCTGCCATTACTCAACACGGCTGCGAGCGACTATCACCCATCAGAACCGCCCTGAATAACGCATACACATTTAATCTCATAAAACTGGTTGTCGCCGGATGGAAAGCACAACAGAACCGGGAAAAAGTGGGATGAGAATTAAAGCTTTTCGTCCACCTCCTGGAGGTCCCTGGGATTGTACCTTTTGCAAAAAGAAGAGAGTTGTTCTCTGGATTTTTGTCTGATGTCGTCATTGATGTATCCTGCAATGGAAACCAGGGCGAACGAAAGTACACCAAGATCATCCGTATATCCCACTATTGGTGTTACGTCAGGGATTGCATCCACTGGACAAATAAGGTAAACCAGTGCTCCGGTTATTACACTTCTTGCCCAATGGGGGGTCTCCTTTCTCAAAAAGGCATTGTACATCAGAAGGGCGCTGTAGGCGAGTTGCACACCCGATTTTTTCACCCCTTTTTTTATGGCTGAGAATAATTCCTGTTTGTCCATGACTCTATAACTAATTCTCCCAGGGTCTTAGTTCGCTTTAGTTCCAAAAATTCCGGGGGCTGACTAATTCCTCCGGTATTCTAAGTGGCCAATTAGGTCAATTTTTATCAGATATATTCTCCTAAAAACATCTCAATCTACTGCTTGACCACTCTTGTCACCGACCGGTGTCTTCCATCGTACAATTCTATAAAATAAAGGCCCGGTGGCTGCGCACGCATCTGATGCAATGAAACATTGGATGTTTGATTGGACCCGAGGTCTATTTGTTGCGTTCCGGTCAGCCTGCCGGTGACATCCCAAATCCGGATTTCAAATCGACCTCCTGTGTGACCTTCGGTTTCAATCCTTAACTGGACATCGCTTTCAAAGGGGTTGGGGTATGCTGTCACATTGAATCCGGGATCAGGATCGGTCTCCACCACTGTATTGGGGCATTCCGTGAAAAGTATATGAGACATTGAATAATCGCTGGTATCAAATGGACAGATACTTCTGACCTGAACCTCATAAGGCGAACATGGACTTAGCCCGTCGATGGTATAGAATGTATCGGGGACTGCTACTTCGTCCTCCCATTCATCACTTCCAAGAGGTCTGTACCGGAGATTGTAAGCCAGTCCAAAATCCAGTTTTTCCCAGGTGGCGGTAAATGATTCGGGGGTCTTTTCCTCAGCAACCACTTCTCGCACTTCGGGACAGACAATGTCGGGTCTGTAGAGGAATACACAAAAGTCGTACACCTGCCCAAATTCAAAAGACTCGCAGGGGTCAGCGGGTGGAATGCTGTCCGGGTTCTCCATGTACTTCATCTGAATGCGCATGGTCGCGTGGCCGGATTGAATCATTGGGTCATCGGGTAAGGATAGCACTGTGTCAATTGCTTCGGATACGGATCTTCCGGCATCAAATACCAATTCACTGTAGCCGTTAATGCTATCACTGCTGAAAATTCCATCTCTGTTAAAATCAATCCAGATTCTAAAATACTCCGGCCATGGTCCTCCTACATGACCGGGAACCAACCTGAGTTCCATGGTCTCCCCTAAATTCAATATTCCGGCCAATCCCTCACCGGTCATATCTACATATCCGTCTCCAGGGCCGGTATTGAGTGTTACATCGCCAATCTGTGCCGAGTCTATCCAGTCAAAATCCGCGTCAATATCCATCGGCTCGCAGAAATCAGGTTCAGTACAGTCAAAGCAATTGGGTGTTTCTATGATAAGTATCTCTGAAAAAGAGGTAAATCCGGTATCACACCTGGATTGCACCTGAAATTCATATATGTGACAGGGCAAGAGGTTGAAAAAGGTGATGCTGTCAGGTATCCACAGGTCTTTTATCTCCCAGAATTCTTGTCCGAACTCCCGAAACCTTACAGTGTACTCAAAAGCCGGAATTATATCATTCCAAAAAATCGTTGCACTTGCACTATCAAATTGGATCTCAAATTGGGAAGGCGCTTCACAGCAGCCTATGGAGAGGAAAGAATCCAATTCTACCCATGGACTCTCCCCATCCGTGCAAAGAGCCTGGATTTCAAAGTCGTATTTGGTACACAATTCGAGGTCTATTTCAAGTGGAGAGGATACATCTTCCAGTACTTCCCAAGCTCCACTGTCCCGACGCACTCTTACATTTGTTTGTTCAGTCCCGATCACATCTGTCCAACTAAAAGTGACGGAGAAAGGAGTGAGCGTATCCCGCTCAAAGCTTCCGGGAGGTGGGCAGTCCATACAGGTTTCGGTTAAGTCATTGACTGTATTGTACGCATTGAGTCTTCCTCCGTTTTTGGTTTCTTCTCTGAGTGATTCTATGGGGTCAACACCTTCTATTATGGCTTCTTTGATCATGGTAGCACCCCTTTGTGGATCGGATTTGACTATATTCATAAACCCTGTACAATCAATGGAATAAGCCAAAGCAATGGTTCCTGCAACCAAAGGTGCGGCAAAAGAAGTGCCGGACTGAGTGGTGTATCCACCGTTGTCTCGCATGGTTAAAATTCCTGCACCGGGCGCTGCCAGGTCTATGGTTGTCTTTCCGAATCCTGTATTTGCCCTGCTGTCGAAAATGTTGGTGGATGTGACAGAAATTAGAAATGGGCTATTACAGGCTGTGGGCATGTCGCTGACCACATCCACATTGTTATTTCGATTGGTGGTTGCACCCACATTCAGTATGCCGTGCTCACCCATCAGATCATAAAACGCACACCAAAGGGGTGCATCCTCCGGCCTGAGGCCATCTCTTCCCCAACTGCTGTTAGTAGCCACGACAAAAGCACCGCGTTCACCATTCGTTTCATTGTAGATTTGACGTTGAACCAGGGCATATGTGTAGGACTCAATGGCATTGGACTCAAAGCCATTCCCCCCGACGATGGTCATTATTTTAACATTCCAGTTCAGCCCTGCAACCCCCAAATCGTTGTTGGTCATTGCTCCTATCATACCGCTTACAGGGGTTCCATGAAATCCACCCTCAATATTTCCCGTATTGGAAAAGGTGTTCCAGCCATAGACGTCATCGATATATCCGTTGCCATCGTCATCCTCACCGGTTCCTTCAAGTTCGTGCCGATTTACCCATATATGATTTACCAAATCCGGGTGATTTATGTTTATGCCGTCATCAATTACGGCTACAACTATCGTATCTCCATGAGCAGTCACCCCTCCTGTGGTCAACTCCCAGGCATCCAGTGCGGAAATGTCTGCTCCCGGTATCCCACCGTTTTGTCCTGTATTGTGGAGGTACCATTGATCTTCAAAAAGGGGGTCATTTGGAATGTGGTCTTGCCTCAGTTCGAGGCGGTGGTTAAGCTGAATATTGATTATTCCTTCATCTCTCCTCAGATATTCTAAAAAATCCCGCTCGTGGATGTCCCCGTAATTAAAGGTCATCAAATAAATATTGAGGTGTGGAGAGAGCTTCCGGTCAACCTTTAGATCCGTGGTTTGATTGCGGAAAACTGCATTCCTTTTGGCAATCTCTTCCACATTGTATCCCTCTTTCACCTGAACCAGATAATCGCCTGGGCGGTGCTCCAGTTTTTGCGAAAAGAGCGGGGTGGTGGCCGCCATGAGAAATATGAGCAAAACGGTCGCCCAATAGGCTTTGAGTCCCGGAAAAGTTGATGGTTGGCTTTCTGACATAGTTTTCAAACTGTTTATTTATTTACGGAGTGTTCCCCAAAAAGTTGTTTCTACTCCCAAAAATAGTATTTCTATCTGATTCTATGGGTACGCAATCGCAATCTTTCCCATTTTTTATAACTTTTTAGGGTTTATGACACCTTTCATCATCTCCTTTGCCAGCTCAATCTGCATCATTTTTCCCAGTAGTCTCCTGAGATTGATTTCCAAAAAAAGGCACTGTGTTTTTATATTTAATCACCTGGTATCTCCGACTTTAGAAAGTATTACCCCATCAGAATTCTGTTGATTGCCAATTCCTGCTTACCGGATTTTTACTTATGGCCACACACTCCAGTCCCTAAGTAAGATTTAGTAAAATACTGAATGAAAGTTCAGTAAATATTTTTTAAAAAATATATGTTAATAAGTTTGGCTGTCAAGTACTTTCATATTACATTTGTGTTTAATATGTATAAAATAACTTGCATTATGAAGACATTGGACATTTTTGTGGGATTTATCGGAGTGGTGACATTGTTGCTCTTACCCGGTTTGGTTTTGGCCCAGGTCAGTCAATCTGTTGCAGACAGGAAGTTTGAAATGGGTTATTACACAGAGGCCGTGGGTCATTACGGTCAACTTGCAGAGCGTGGTGAATTATCCCTTGAGGGTTATTTAAAGCTCGGAAAGGCCTTTCTCTTGTTAAACGAGCCTTTTACTGGAGAGAGTTATCTTTTGGTAGGTCAGCGAAAGGACACGGATGAAAAGTTTCCCGAATTTTATCTTCTGCTAGGTCATGCCGCCATGCAGCAAGGAAATTACAGAGGAGCACGGGTTCACTACTTGAATTACTCAACTAAAGATCCGGTTGCATCCAGACAGCTTGCCTCCAACGCCCGAATAGCTGCGGAATTGGTAAGGTCTGAACCCACTGCACGGGTATTCAACATGCCGTGGAATTCTCCCGGTGCTGAAATGAGCTTAAGTGTGTTTGATGACCGCCTGGTATTCGTTTCGAGGTCCACTCACGATATGACGAACTGTCAGGCATGGGTTTGTGATCCGGACGGGGCCTTGTTAGAGACCGCAGAGGGCAATCACTACGAAGTCAATGGTCTGCTCCGCGCTGAGTTGAGAAGAGACCAACCTGTAGCCATGATTTCTTATTCGGACTGTGGTTCCAAAGTTGCATTTGTCCGAGACGTTGGTGATCCTAATAGTTCAAAAGCAGACCCAGTTTCCAATGCCATGTCAATTTATTTGGCAGAGGTGGATGAAAATGGAGATTGGGATAAGGTGTCGTCATTTCCCTTTAATTCACCCAATTTCAGCAGTGGTTTTCCCCATTTGAATTCCGATGGCACTTCTCTTTACTTTGCCTCCAATAAACCGGGTGGTTTTGGTGGGTACGATCTGTATGTGAGTCATTATGAGGATGGTGTTTGGACTGAACCGGAAAATTTGGGACCTGAAATCAATACTCCTGGTAATGAGGTGAGTCCTTTTATCGCGGAGGATGTTTTGTTTTTTGCTTCCGATTATCACCCCGGTATGGGAGGCCTCGATATTTTTTACACTTCTTTGGACAATCCTGTAAATATAATCAATGCCGGACGGGGAATCAATAGCGCCCGAGATGACTTTGGAATTTGGTTGAATGAGGATGGTAAATCAGGCTACTTTATTTCCAACCGCCCGGGTGGACGTGGTCTGGAGGATATCTATGGTTTTACAGCTGAAGAAGGACTTATCGACCTCAATGCGCTGCCGCCTGCATTGGCAGAGGTTGAAGAAACAGAAGAAGCAGAACAAGGAGATTGGATTAGTTTCGTGCCTTCGGGAATTTCGACTGCCGACTCTAAAGAAGAGGTAGAGGAGCAGTCAGTAGATCCCCAATTGGAGTTTGTTGATGATTTTGACTTCACTCCAACAACGGATACTAAACTTGCAGAGGCGGCCGAAGTAGCAGAGCCGGCAACGAGGTACGAATTGATTGAAATTGATAGAAGGACCAACAGGCATCCTCTGGTTCAATTTGCCTCTCACTTTTTGAAAAGCAATGGAAATTCCAATGATCAAACTTCTAATTCAACGGCCAGGCTCAGGAATAACTACACCATTCAGGTGGCTTCTTTAAAGGGCGAGTTTGACGATCAGCAATTCGCTCGAACACTAAAAGATGTTGGGGATGTGTTTAAGGTGTTTTACAACTCTGATACAAAAATAAGGGTGGGAAGCTACAATACGCGAGAAATGGCGGAAGCTGCCCTGCCTCAGGTTAGAGAACGCGGTTTTGGTGATGCCTTTATCGTACTTGAGCAAATAGTAGTTAATCCCGCTCAGGGTAGCCAACGTGCGGAATCCGGACAGCTCAGCAGTTTGCGGGACAGTGAAAAACCCGAGCAACCTACTCCTGATAAAAAGGCCGATGATTCAAACTTGAAAACCCCATCTGCCACGTATTATGTCAGACTTGGCGCATTTAGGGATATGCGGTTTTTTGATGATTCGGTTTGGGAGGGCTATACAGTAGAGAAAAAGCAGGAAAATGACCTTACAGTGGTCATGGTCGGAGGATTTGACCGGATAGAAGATATTGAAGATGTGCGATTAAAGGCCGTCCGAAATGGATTTTCCGATGCCTTTATAGTAATTGAGTACAATGGAGAACGAAGGCGATATTGATTTTAGATAGACTGTTTTAATGGTTTTAAGTTGACAAAATACCCTTCGATGGAGCAACCGGAGGGTATTTTTTTTTTGATGTTTTTGTAAAGTGACCAATATTGATAGGTCCTTACATCTGGTTCTAATATTGCCACCTTCTAAAGGTTTTGTAATCCAATGTCTCCCGGAATGGAGTACCCAATACCTCCCTTCCTCAATTGCACAAAACGGCTGTCAAAATCAGGAGCAGGCTTTTCGATGGTATTTTCGACTATGA
>SL_3KL_010_SEDDRAFT_10003855_pt1 | contig 13591 bp, 14 predicted proteins | sample SodLakKL_010_SED_2_FD_10381 | JGI IMG/M metagenome (IMG submission 10381)
GTCCGGGCGAGTTTCAGGGACACCACCTACACTTTGGAAACAGTACCGGGGTTCACGCCGACTGCCTGCTGCCTGACCGCCGAACAAGGGGGGCTGGCGCCCGGGTCCGCCAGCATGCGGCAGCGGATCCCGCGACCGTCGGCCAGGCGCATGGCCCCGGGCAGCCTGCCCGGCGGGCAGGAAGGAGCGGATTGCGCGCCGCGATCTGCATCTTGACAGGAAGGGGGGTGGACCCCCGCCGTGACACGGCGGAGGCGTGACGATTGCAATGGATATTGGTCATGACGACACCCGAGCACCGGGCCCGAAGACAACCTTCCACCAACCGACCGGCGAGCACCGCCGCGCGGCAGACCGGCGCGGCATCCACGATAGTCCCGCTGCCGGGCCTGCCGGAGGGCGACGGGCCGGAGATGCGCGATGTGGTGTGGCTGGATGCCGATGGCGACGGGAACGGGCCCGCCACGGGACTACCGGACTGCTGGCGCCTGCATCCCGTCCGGCCGGAGAGCAGCACCCCACCCCCCGTGGCGGCGCAGGCCGGTCTGTTTGATCTGCGCGAGGACACGCCAGCGGCGGTGGTGGAGTTCGTTCACGCGAACCCGCGGATCAAGTGGATCGCGATGGTGCGTCCGGAGGCGCTGGGCAGCGAGCGGGTGCGCGAGGTGATCCGCGAGTGCTGTCACGACTTCCACACCCTGCCGGTGGACCCGGGGCGTCTGGAGGTGATGCTGGGCCACGCGCTGGGCATGGCGGCGCTGGACACCGGCACACGCTGCCCGGTGTCGCTGGGCTGCTCCGGCGACGACACCCCCCTGGTAGGCGACAGTCCGGCCATGCAAAGCCTGTCGCGGTGGCTGCATCGGGTCGCGGCGGCCGAGGTTCCGGTGCTGCTGCAGGGCGAGAGCGGCACCGGCAAGGAGCTGGTGGCAAAGGCGGTACATCGCCATTCGCACCGGGCCGACGGGCCGTTCGTGGCGGTGGACTGCGCCTCCCTCCCCGCCCAGCTGATCCAGTCGGAACTGTTCGGCCATGAGCCGGGTGCCTTTACCGGGGCGGTGCGACGCAAGACGGGACGCCTGGAAACCGCCGATGGCGGCACGGTGCTGCTGGACGAGATCGGCGACCTGGGACTGGAGCTGCAGGTGAACCTGCTGCGCTTTCTCGAGGAAGGCACGCTGCTGCGGGTCGGCGGGACCCAGCCTATCCGGCTGGATGTGCGGGTGGTGGCGGCGACCCACGTGGACCTGGCCCGGGCGGTGGAGGAAGGCCGCTTCCGCGAGGACCTCTACTACCGGCTGAACGTGGTGCAGCTCGACATCCCGCCGCTGCGCGAACGCGGGGACGACCTGATGGTGCTGGCGCGTTTCTATCTGACGCGTTTCGGTGGCGACCGGCCCCGCCTGCGCGGGTTCAGCCGCCAGGCCATCCAGGCGATGTATGCGCACCCCTGGCCCGGCAACGTGCGCGAGCTGGTCAATCGCATCCAGCGCGCGGTGACCATGGCCGAGGGCCCACTGATCCAGCCCGCGGATCTCGGCCTGAAGCCGCGCCCCCACCGGAGCCGGTGCCAGACCCTCGCCGAGGCCCGCGCCCGCGCCGAACGCGAATCGGTGGAGGAGGCCCTGCGCGCGAGCGCCGGCAATGTGACCGGCGCCGCCCGCCTGCTGGGCGTGGGGCGCGTGACCCTGTACCGGCTGATGAAGAAGCACGGGATCTCCTGATCACGACCGGCGGCCGGGCCGCTCAAGGGGGCCGGCCGGCCGCTTCCAGACGGCCCGACACCGGGCCGGGAGCACGACGATGCAGCCAAGAAAAGGAGTATGGGTGGCAGCGGGGCTTGTCCCCTTCTGCCTGGCGGCAAACCCGGCGGCCCTGGCCCAGGAGCCACGCCCGGAGGTGGGCGAGGCACCGGAGGACACCGACCCGCAGGTGGCGGTNTTCGACGAGCGNACCCTGCTGACCCCGCAGGGGGGCTGGGTGGTNGANCCCTCGCTGTCGTATGTACACAGCAGTTCGCTGGATGTCTCCATCGAGGGATTCACCATCATCCCCGCNCTGGCNATCGGGCTGATCGACGTGAGCCAGACCGAGCGCGACACCCTGACCGCGGCGCTGGCGGTCCGGCACGGNCTGACCGACCGGCTGGAGGTCGGCATCAAGCTGCCCTTCGTCTACCGCGANCAGCAGGTGCGGCGNCGCGACATCCTCGAGGACTCGGAGCTGGAGCGGGTCACCAGCTCCGACGGCTACGGCCTGGGCGACGTGGAATTCGGCCTGCACTACCAGTTCAACACCGCCGACCGCGGGCGGCCGTTCTTCATCGGCAACCTGAAGGTGAAAAGCCGCACCGGCAAGGACTCCTTCAGCGTGGACCAGCGGCGCATCGTGGACGATGACGGCAACCGGGTGGGCGACATCCTGCTGGAACAGCCCACCGGGTCCGGCTTCTGGGGCGTGGAACCCAGCGTGACCATGATCTACCCGAGCGACCCGGCGGTGATCTTCGCCAACCTGAGTTACCTGTGGAACGTGGAGCGCGACGTGGGCGGCGACTGGGGCCGCGTGGACCCCGGCGATGCCGCGGGCGGGAGCTTCGGCGTGGGGCTGAGCCTGAACGAGCGCACCTCGATGAGCTTCGGCTATGACCACAAGGTCCTGCAGCGCACCCGGGTGGAGGAAGCCTCCGGGCTGGACGCGGACTTCAGCCGGCGCCAGGTGGGGAGCCTGCAGTGGGGTGTCTCCCACCGCCTGACCGAGCGCACCAACTTCAACCTGTCGGTCGGGATCGGGGTGACCGACGCCGCCCCGGACCTGGATCTGAGCGTGCGGCTGCCGATCCGCTTCTGACGCCGGCCGCCCCGCGGCCGGGTGTCAGAACCCGCTACGGGCGCCTTCGGTCAGCTGGCGCTGCAGGGCGCGGCCCATGTCGCTGGATGGCATGCGCACGTCGCCAAGCTCCAGCTGCATCCGGGTCTCGTGGCGGATGTCCTGCCCGTCCAGCTGGTTCTGGATCGAGGTGACCCACCCGAAGCCGTCGCCGAGATCCCCGGCGCCGAGGCTGCGGACGCTGTGGCCGTCGACCCCGGTGCGGATGGACACGCCCTCCAGGCGCGGGCCGTCCACGCCGCGCATCGGCTTCAGCGGCCCGAGTTCACGGATGACGGTGTGGTTGACCGTCTCGCCGTTGATGGTGGTGGACTGTTCCAGCCCGAAGGCGATCTGCATCCCGTCGGTGCCGACGAAGCCACCGCGCTGGGCCTCCAGCACCTCGTCCGGAACCACCCGCCAGTGATCGGAGGGCGGCACCGCATCCAGCGCGATCGCCGCCGCGGGTAGCAGCGCGAACACGCCCGAAACGAGGGGTACGAGGGAGCGGTTCATGGCGATGATTCCTCCGGCGCTCACCATTCGCTGGCACGCGGCAGGTTGAGGGTGAAACCGGCGAGGCCGTCGCGCTGGACGCCGCGCTCGACCGGCGAGCGGGTGACGACCTGCCAGGTCTCCGGGTGGTTGAAGCTGGCGCGGGCAGTGGCGACCTCGTCGCGGATCAGGAACAGGATGTCGTTCACCCAGACTTCCTCGAAGCCGTGGCGCGTATACGCCTTGACCCCCAGCGCGGGATCTCCGACCAGCACCCTGTCATCCTCCACGCCCTTGATCACCACGAAGTGCCGGTAACCCCGGGTCTCGATCATGGCGATGGCCGGGATGCCGAGTTCATCCAGCTCCGCCAGCCCGATCCGGAAACCGTCCGAGGACATGCCCTGTTCCCGGGCCAGATAGTGCTTCATGTCCAGCATGGAGAAGCCCTCGGTGCGGATCCTGTCCTGGTCGCCGACGCGGAACATGCCGTCGAAGGTGTCCGTTTCCACCGTGGGCCGGCCGTAGTGGTAGGTGAGCAGCGTGGCGAGTGCCGCCGAGCCGCAGCTGAAGTCGTATTCCTGCGGCACCACGGACCGGAACCGCAGGTCCTTCATGCTCTCCACCGACACATCCAGGCTGCCGACGGCACCGGGCACGCTGACACTGCCCGCGCCGGCCAGCGGCGGCAGCAGGCACAGCAGCAGGCCGGCAAGGAAGCCACGCACCAGGGAGAAAGTGCTCCGGCGCATGGCGGGTCAGTGATTGATGGAAATGTTGATGACCGTGGACTCCTGAATACCGACGTTATGGCCGGTGTTCTGGATCAGCGTCGTGACGCCGCGGGCGTGGCCGAAGGCCCCCTGGCCGACGTAGTTGCTGCCGCTGTGCCCGCCGATCACCTGGTTGTCGCTGAGATCGAGCTGCGACTCGATCTGCCCGATCTGCAGATGATGGCTCACGCCCTGCCGGGCGCGCTGCTCGTTCAGGGTCTCCGGGGCCACGGCTTCGGGCAACCCGCCCATGGTATCCCCCGGCGGCGTCGCGGCCTCCAATGCCATCCCCGCCGGGCGATCAAACGCTCCGGCCGCGCCGGCGGAAAACACCAGCGGAATGGCCAGCATCGCGCCCGCCATCACCCGACCCAGGGGCCCTTGTGCATGAAACATCGATCAGTCCTCCATCGCAAACAAGGGAGGCGCTCAATAAAGCCTTCCTGGCTTTTTCAGCGCACGCTGCACTGCAAACGCGGTTCGCAGCTGGCTTCAGAATCACCACCGTAGGTGGTTAATTCCGTCGGCACATCCGTGTGCCGCTCGGAAAGAAAAGGCGGCGGGCACACCGGCCCGCCGCGTGACTATCGCGACCTGCAGCAATCAGTCGCCGCTGCCAAGGCTCATGTGGGCCTGAACCGAGACCTGCTGCTGGGTCAGGTTGTTCGAGCCACTGACCTGGGACGCCTGGGTGATGCCGGACGGAGACACGAAGGAATCCGAACCGATGTAGTTGGACGACTCGTAGTGCGCATCCTTGGCCACGTGCACGTGGTTCCCGGTCACTTCGCCGGCCAGCACCGCCTCGCTCTGCACCGCGTTCATCTCCACCGCGGTATTGAAGCTCTCGCTGATGGTGGAGTTGTCGTTGTACGAGTCGGTGACGTGGGTGCTGTTGTCCGAGTTGTCGTTGCCGGAGTCGGAGACACTGTTGTCCGAGCTGTCGTTACCGGAGTCCGACACGTTGGTGCTGTTATCCGAGCTGTCGTTGAACGAATCGGACACGTTGGTGCTGTTGTCCGAGCTGTCATTTCCGGAATCGGAAATGCTGTTGTCGGAGTTGTCGTTGCCGGAGTCGGCAATGCTGTTGTCCGAGCTGTCATTCCCGGAATCGGAAATGCTGTTGTCGGAGTTGTCGTTGCCGGAGTCGGAGACATTCAGACTGTTGTCCGAGCTGTCGTTACCGGAATCCGAGGTGTTGCCCGAGTCCGACACGTTGGTGCTGTTGTCAGAGCTGTCATTCCCGGAATCGGAAATGCTGTTGTCCGAGCTGTCGTTGAACGACTCCGACGCGTTGGCGCTATTGTCGTTGTTCGAGTCGGACACGGTCTGATCACCGAATTCGCCTTCGCCGGTGTTCGACTGGGCCAGCACGGTGGCGGAGCCGAGGCCGAACATCACGGCGATCGCGGAAGCAAGCAGGGTCTTCTGAACGTTCATGTATGACATCTCCATGGTTTGGTCACTGCAGTTGGTGGTGCCAGCGCGATGCCATGCAGCCATCGCGCCGCACTTGACCCCCCAAGCAGAAACCGGGCCAACACGGAGTTTTCCCGCAGAAACATGAACTTGCCGCGATCACGCAGCAGCACCATCGTGCCATGCTGTTCCACTCGTGATACGGCTCCCGCAGCCCGAACGCCGCGCACAACTGCAAGCCGCTGAAATGGCGGTGCAAACACCGATTCTGATGGGTGTTCCACTCGCTACACAGCCGGACCGGTAACAGCCTCCGGATCCGCCCCCCGGGCAAAGGGAGACGGCGTCCGCCTCGCCCACCGCGGGCAGCGACCCGGGCGCGGCGCACCGCAACCCGGATTGCGCCGAGAGAGGGGAAATGCGCTTGCCCGATGTGGTCCGTCCCGCACGCCACACAGGCCCCGCCGCTTCCCGGCCCAGCGCCCCGGGCCGACAGCGCATTGCCCGCACGGCCCCAGGCAATCCGCAGAATGGCGTCCACCGGGGCCAGATCGCCGTACCGACGCAGCCAATCTCCGGCGACCTCGACTGCATGGCCGTACCGCAGTCCGCGACCCCGACTTCCCGACCGGTCACCCGCCACCGGATCCGGCAACGCGGACTGATGGCCTCTGCCTCGCGGTCTCCGCTTCAACCCGCGTTTGACTTGCTTTCGCGCGCTCAACAACGCCATACAAAGGCGACCCCGAAAAACTAAATACAAAGATATCGTCCATTATGACTAATACCAATATATTGCCTTATCGAGATCTTTTACGCCGCACACCGAAAAAACCATGAATCGCGTCGGCTTTGTTTACATCTGAACCTTGTGCAAAAACAAAAGGCCCGGCGCAACCCGTTGATGCGACGAAACAAACAAGAACATGGAACAACAATTGCCTTGACTCTCCATGCCAACCGGCAAAACATGGAGGAGCTATCATGATTCATCAGAAGACCCGATTCCGGCCACTCGGCCACGGCACTGCTGTTCTCTGCCCTGGCCTTCTCGCCTGCCCATGCAGCGGTACTGGAGGCCGAGAGCGAGGGCCTCGCCATATGGGCAGACATCTCGCTGCTCGGTGACTTCGCGTCCCTGGAACTGGGGCCGGTGGCACATTCTTACGGGACGGCACCACCTCCCTATGACGAGAGCGCGACCGTACTCGAGGTGGAAGCCAGCGCCGGACCATTCGGCCGTGGCGCCAGCATCGAGAGCGGGACCCTGTCCTCCAGTGCGAGTTCCGATGTGGATGGCACGGCTGGCGTCCGGACCACGGAGGCCAGCGCCCTGGTGGAGGATCTCGGCATCACCCTGGTCAATCCGGTCCTGTTGCCGCCGCTGCTGCAGCTGACCGCCGATGCGGTCGGCTCCGAAGCCGCGGTCACCGGGGACCACGGAGCGCTCGAGGCCAGCGGCGATTCCTGGCTGACCAATCTGGCGCTCGAGGTCATGGGGCAGGAGGTCGCGATCGAGGCCGATGCCAAAGGCGAGTTGTCGCTGAATCTCCCGGCGGGTCTTGCCGGCCTCTCGCTGTTCCTCGACGAGCAGACCGAGACCGGCGACGGGATCGAGGAGAAGGGAATCGACGTCAACGCCCTGCGCCTGAGCCTGGAGGCCGTGCCGCTTGACCTGCTGGGCCACGAGGGGCTCGCCCTGGATGGCGAACTCATCATCGCGCACGCCGGCGCCCACATGAGAGCGGCCGCCAGCCCCGTGGCGGCGCCGGCCACCGTGCTGCTGCTGGCCGCGGGCCTGCTGGGACTCGCCGCCCTGCGGCGCGGTGGTCGCCTGCAGGTCCGCTCCCGCCGGCCGCAGGACCGGGCGGGCTGACCCCCTCCCGGCGTCAACTGCCGGTGCCGCGGCGCCATCGCGTGACGCGGCACCGGATCGTGCGCGGCCAGCCCTGTGCCCACAAAAAAGGCCGTCGCGGGCAGGCGACGGCCAGGAGGGTCCCGTGTGACGGGATTGATGGCGCTTGCGAATACCTCAGTAGACGGGGACCAGCGCGTAGCCCTGGTTCTGGTAGCCCATCACGGCGATGAAGCCGCTGCGCACCGGCCGGATCGCGTCCAGTACCGTGTCATTGTCCACGCCATAGGCGCGGGTAGCGGCGGAACAGACCTCCATCTGCACGCCCAGTTCGTCCAGGTGCTCGATCGCCCTGGCAATCTCCTCCAGGGTGTCGCCGTGGTCGATGTCGACCTCGGGCTGCGGATCGGTGGTGATGAACTTCACCGCCTCGGCGATGAACACCATGCGCAGATCCGGCTCCACCCCCTCTTTCCGCAGGTTCTCGTGATTGGAGGCGATGCCGCGCAGGTAGGCGAGCATCACGTCCGGATCGGATTTGCGCATGTCGTAGACCGCGCGCATGGTCTCGATGCCCTGGGTCGCCTCGCGGTTGTCCAGTCCCCCCGCCGCGGCCGGGAACGAAAGCCCCAGCGGCAGCAGCAGGACCATGGCCAGGATCAGCATTCGGTTGCGCATTGGTTCTCCTCCAGTGGTGGTGATACCCCGGGNTCTCCGGGGGTGGTNTCGGCACTTCCGGCGCGCTGCGGCAGGCGCTGCGCGGCCCCGCTCGGCACCCGGCACGACGCCTGCCGAGCGCACACGCTCCGGCTTCCCGGGCGCGTGGCGGGGATCGCTTCAGTAGATCGGGACGACCGCATAGCCCCGCGCCTGGTACCCGGTCAGGGACACGAAGGTATTGCGCACCGGCTCGATCCCCGGCAGCAGGTCCCCGTGATCCACGCCAAACAGGCGGGTGGCCACGGAGCAGGACTCCATGTGCACGCCCTTCTCCTTCAGTGCGGCGATGTGCTCCTCGATCGCGTCCAGGTGGTCGAACTCGGTGAGTTCGAAACGCTCGCGGTCCTCGGTGATCATGGTCACCGCCCGGCCGCGGAAGGCGAGGATCATGTCGGGCTCCACGCCCTGGTCCACCAGGTCCTCGTGGGTCTCGCGGATCACCATCAGGTACAGCGCGAGCATCTCCGGATCGTTGTTGTTCAGGTCGAACACTACCTGCCCCTGCTCCACGCCTTCGAGCGCACGGGCATCGGTGGGCTCCCCGGCCACCGCGGACAACGGCGTCAGCGCGAGGGTCAGCAGGAGCAACAAGGCGGCGAGTGCAGTTTTCATGGGTGGGTCTCCTCGGTGGTTGGTCACGCCGGTCGGTGCGGATCGGCGTCGGATCTGGCGATGGCCCGCCAGGTGGTGTCCTGCACGGACTGCAGGTAGTGCGACAGCGGCTTTTCCAGCACGCCGTCCAGGTGCAGGTGCAGCAGCCGGATCGCGCCGCCGAACGCGGCGGTCGCCGCCACCGGCACCTCGATCGGGCGCAGTTCGCCGGAGGCGATGCCCTGTTCGATGCATTCGCGCATGCGCTGGAAGGGCTGCGAGGAACATACCGGCGGCTCGTCGGGCAGGAACTCGCGATGGCGCGCCTCCAGCACAAAACGCATGGCCCGCGGGTCCTCGCTCGCGGCCTCGAACAGGAACGCGATGATGCCGTCGCAGCGCGCGCGGCAGCCGGACTCGCGCTCCATGACCTCGCGCAGCCCCGCATCCATCCGCTGGAGCAGGTCGTCGTACAGCGCCCGGGCCAGCGCCTCCTTGTTGCCGAAGTGGTGGTAGATCGCGCCGATCGACACCCCCGCCTGACGGCGGATGTCGTGGATCGACGTGTTGAAGTAGCCATCGGCGCTGAAACGCTCGAGCGCCGTCTCCAGCACGCGCTGACGCAGGGCCGTTCCCCGCAGCGGTTTTTCGGCGGTCGCCGTCATTGCACCAAAACCATACCGAACGTTCGTTCTACTCTAGAACGAATCCTTCGCCCGTGCCAAGCCTCCCGGAAAACACCCGCCCCCACGCCCCTCCCCAGGGGCAGCGCGGAGAAAGCCGGGATGGCTTTATTCGGCGCTGCCCTGGCCGGGCTTCGGGTAGCGGCCGGCGAGGCGGCGGTAGACGGCGAAGCCGGCGTCGCGGTCGGCGCTGCGCAGGATGGCAGCGCGGCCGGGGTTGGAGGGATCGGGCTGCAGGTCCACGCCGGCAGCCGCGGCGGCGCGGTAATCGGCGTGGGTCAGCTCGACCTCGCCGAAGATGGAGAGGATGTAGCCGCCGGGGATCGGCGGGGGTGGCGTGAACGGTTCGCCGTCCGCCAGCGCGACCCAGGCGGGGATGAACGCCGGGCCGTAGAAGTCGAAGAAGCCGTTGGAGCCACGCAGATGGGCCTCGATCGGTCGCTCGCCAATCAGCTCGATATTGCAGATGCCGCTGTAGCCAGCCAGGTTGCGCCGCACCCAGTCGGCGATCCACGGCTCCACCTCGGGCACGGCGGCACCGACCTCCCAGTAGATCGGGCGCGCGGCGTCCTTCTCGTCCGACCCGCGGGTGTGGGCGAACCAGCGCACCTCGCCGTCCTCCACCAGGCAATCGGTGCTGGTGTGCGTCCCCTCCAGGCGCTGGCACCAGAAGCTGCCGGGCTCGGCCGGCACCTCGCCGGCCGGCAGGGCGCGGGCATTCAGCCCCATGCCGGCGAGGTTGGTGATCGGCTTCACGAACACCGTGTCCTCCGCCGCCAGGCCCAGATCCGTGGGCGCGACCCCGCAGGGCGCGGCCGTCAGGCCCGCATCCAGGGCCAGACGCAGCTTGTCGTACACATGACGATACGCCGGGTTCAGGCGCCAGGCGGCGGCGTCCGACACCGCCACCTCGCGCCGCGGCTCGGGCCGGAAGATATGCCGGCGCTCGGGCAGGACGCCGACGAACGGCAAGGTCAGTCCGCCTCCGGCGGGCGTTCTTCGTGCCCGGCGCGCAGGCGCTCCACCTCGCACAGCAGCGACTTGAACGCGGGGAAGCCGCTGATCGGGTCGAGCTTGCGGTCGTCGGTCAGCTCGTTGACGTTGGCGTGGTTCCAGCCGTGCTGGCAGTGCGCCACGCCGGGCTTGATGCGGTCGGTGACCTTCGCCACGAAGGCGACCCGCCCGCGCGGCGAGCGCACCTCCACGGTGTCGCCATCGGCGATGCCGCGCGCCGCGGCGTCCTCCGGGTTCAGCTCCACCAGCGGCTCCGGCATTGCCCGGCGCATGCGCTCCAGGTACTGGTGCTGCGAGTGGGTGGCGTGCTTGTGGCGCGCGCCGCTGGTCAGCACCAGCGGATAGTCGCGNGCCAGCTCCGGCGTGGAAACCGGGCTCTCGGCCGGTTCACGCCAGACCGGCAGGCCGTCGTGCCCGGCCTCGCGCAGCTCGGCGGCGTCGAATTCCACCTTGCCGCTGACGGTGCGGAAGCCATGCAGGCGGTACTGGCGGTCGCCCTCCTCGAAGCCGTGCTCGACCATGTCGTCCAGCGCCTTGGCGAATACGGTGACCCCGTCCGGGTCGTTGTACACCTGCTCGCGGATGGTCTCGGGGATACCCTCGGCGGCCTCGGCCCAGCTGGCCTCCAGGTCGCCATTCCAGAACTGGTCCGCCATCCCGAGGCGCACGCCCAGCTCGAGGAACACCTCGGCGTCGGCGCGTGCCTCGCCACGCGGGGCCACCGCCTGATGCCGGTAGCGCAGCTCGCCGCGGAAGTTGCAGCCGGGATAGGCGATCAGCGCCGGGCGCTCGAGGCTGGTGGCGGCCGGCAGCACGATGTCCGCCATGCGCGTGGCCGGGTTGTGGAAGAAGTCCGACACGGCGAAGAAATCCAGCGCGCCCAGTGCCTGTTCCATGCGCTTCGAGTTCGGCCACATCGCGGTGTTGATGCCCATCGCCAGCAGCGAATGCACCCGCTGCGGCCGACCGTCGAGGATCGCGTCCGGCAGCAGCATGCTCTGCGCCGCCGGCCAGTGGGCCGTCCACACCGGGAAGGTCTCGTCGCCGATGCGCGGCGGCAGGTTCTGTTTGCAGTGGTCGAACAGGTCGATCGGCTTCGGCGTGACCTTGTCGTTGAAGAAGCGGTTGCCGCCCTCGCGGTCGATGTTGCCGGTGACCGCCGCCAGCAGGGTCACCGCGCGGTGATTCTGGAAGCCGTTGGAATGCTGCACGGTGGCGGTGGGCGAAAGCATGATCTGCGCCGGGGCGCGGGTCGCGTAGAGCTCGGCGGCGCGCTGCAGGTCGGCCGCGTCGATGCCGCAGATCGCCGCCACCCGCTGCGGCGGGAATCCGGCCACATATTCACGAAAGGCCTCCACCCCGTTGCCCCATTCGTCGAGGAAGGCCTGGTCCTGCCAGCCGTTCTCGAAGATCAGGTAGTGCATGCCCAGCGCCAGCGCCCCGTCGGTGCCCGGGCGGATCTGCAGGTGCACCTCGGCCTGCTCCGCCAGCGGGGTCACCCGCGGGTCCACCACCACGGTGGCGCAGCCGGGGCGCGCCGCGGCCAGCGCATGCTGATGGAACGGCGGGATGGACCCGCGCGGGTTGGTGGACCACACCAGCAGGCAGCGGGTCGCATCCGAGGCCACGGTGGAGGAGGTCTTGATCCTGGTGCCGAAGGTCACCTCCTCCGCCACCTTGGTGGCGGAGAAGCAGCAGCCGCTCTCGGTCAGGTAGTTGGGCGAGCCGAAGGCATGCGCCAGGCGCTGCAGCTGCGGCCGCGCCTCCTTGGTGTAGCCGGCGAAGAACGCCGCCGCCGGGGCGCCGTGCTCCTCGCGGGTCGCGCGCAGGCGCTCGGCGATGGTGTCCAGCGCCTCGTCCCAGGAGATGCGCTCGAACTCGCCGCTGCCGCGCGGTCCGGTGCGCCGCAGCGGGTACAGCAGGCGTTCCGGGTGGTTGCGGCGATCCAGCTGGACGTAACAGCGCGGACAGTCGGGGCCGTCGATCTTCACCGGCTCGCCGGAATCGTCCAGGGTGACGTCGATCGCACAGTTGGCGTCGCATTCGTAGCAGGTGCTGCGGACCGTGGTCATGGACCCTTTCCCCGGGCAGGAGGTTGTGAATTCGGTCGACTTCCGCGCCCCGGTTGCGCTGCGGATGCGCAGTACCCAAGCCCGGCACTAAGGATTATCCGCAGATGCTGCCGCCAACGCCAGCAACGGGGTCGCCACCATGGAAAAGCCCCGTCTCTTCCCGCAACAGGGCCGCAACCGCGGCCAAAATGCTACCCTGCGCGCCGCAACGCGCGCTCTTCGCCGTAGCGCTTCGCCATATCGGAACCCTGCACCGAGGTCGCACCATGAAATTCTTCCGACTCGTCAGCCTGATCGAGGGCCTGTCCCTGCTTACGCTGCTGTTCGTGGCCATGCCGTTGCGCAGCTGGGCCGGCATGGACGAGGCAGTAACCCTGGTCGGCTGGATCCACGGCATCCTTTTCCTGCTCTACGGCGCCGTGGCGCTGGTGGTCAGCCACCTGCACAAGTGGTCGATCGGCTACTGGCTGCTGGTGTTTCTGCTGGGTGCGGTGCCGTTCGGCTTCCTGTTCGTGGACTATCAGCTCCGGCGCGCCATGCGCGCGGAACCGGCAGCGGAAACCGCCTGAGGCACCCCCGCCCTGCGTGACAGGGCTCAGACGTACTTGAGCACGCAGTCGGTGAGATTGCTGTAGCCGCGCTTTTTCAGGAACTTGAGCAGCGCCCGGTAACCGGCCTCCACCTGCTGCTCGCGCGGCAGCGCCTGCTCCACCGCCAGCAGGTCGGCATAGATCTTCGACCAGGCGGCAACCGCCTCGCGTTTCGGCCGGATGCGCACCGAACTGTAGCCGGTGATCTCGCCCTGGGCGTTCTTGCGCGGGGCCACCCGGGTGAACACCCAGTAGTTGTCGCCGTTCTTCGCCCGGTTGTTGACGAACCCGAAGAACTCGTCACCCCTCTGGATGATCTGCCACATCGCGTAGAACACCCCGCGCGGCATCGCGGGGTGGCGCAGGATGCTGTGCGGCGCCCCCAGCAGCTCCTCGCGCGAATAGCCGGAGATGCGGATCATCGTGGGGTTGGCGAAATCGATCACGCCGCGGGTATCGGTGCGCGACTGGATGGTGTCGTGCGGTTCCAGGATGATCTCGTGCCCGGTCA
>SL_3KL_010_SEDDRAFT_10003856_pt1 | contig 13591 bp, 8 predicted proteins | sample SodLakKL_010_SED_2_FD_10381 | JGI IMG/M metagenome (IMG submission 10381)
CCCGGGAGGTAGCGGCCGACTGGTCGAAGAGCTGCCATGATCGGCGCCTGAGGGCGTCGTAGCCCGCGTCGAAGCGGGCCCGGGCCTCGGGGTCCGAGAGTACGCGGTAGGAGGCCACAAGTTGGGAGAAGTGTTCCACGCTCCCGGACTGGGCGTTGTCGGGATGGAGGCGCTTTGCCAGATGCCGGAAGACCCGTTCAATGGTCTCCCCATCGGCCCGGGGGCTCACCTGGAGCACTTCGTAGTGATCGATCTGATCCTGTTCGGCCATGCTATTTCCAGTTGAATGTCTTCCACCATGGACATGGTTTCGGTAGGGTCTGGGTCATATGTGAGGAATCCGCAAACCAGGCCTCGCAGTATGATTCCTCTCGCTCGGCACGAAATGATCCCCCTTGCCCGGCACGCCATGATGCGCCTCACCCCAGTTCCCTCCGTGGCGCCGGCTCGCCACCTCCCCAACCCCATCGCCGTACCGACGGGCAAGAGGACAGGTCGTATGGCCCTCCTGGTCCTTCTGGCCGCTCTGCTTCCTGCCTGCGAGAACAGTGTGGCTGGAGGAGTGCCGGGTCTTCCGGAGTCTGATCCGGTGATCACGCCCCTTCCAGATACACCGGGAGCCGCCTGGCGGGATCAGGTCCACTTCCGGGAGACCTTCGTCGATGCCCGGTTGGACGATCGGGGTTGGTACGATATGGGAGAGCCCACACTGGTGGAGGGTGGGGCACCGGGGACGGGGAGCCGCCATGCCTTTCTTTGCCGGTTCGCCCAGGGCGCCTCCGGGTGCCGGGGAGGCATCCTGGGCCGGCGCGCCTTTCCCGAGTCCGACGCCGTGCACCTCACCGTGCGCATCCGGTATGACGAAGGCTGGGTCGGCTCCGGTCGCCCGTACCACCCCCACGAGTTCCACTTCCTCACCAATGTGGATGACCGATTCGTGGGGCCTGCCCGCACCCACCTGACCCTCTACGTGGAGCAGATAGGCGGCACCCCCCTCATCGCCCTCCAGGACTCCCGGAACGTGAACCCGGCGTGCATCCGGCGCAACGATGGGGTTTCGCTGGGGTGCGGAGGTGGTACCGTCGATGACTTTCCCTTCGGCGAGGACCGATCGGTGGCGGCGTGCAACGGGTTGGTGGGAGAGGTGGACGGAAGCGACTGCTATCCAACGGGCCCCGACCGATGGTACAGCTCTCGTGCATGGCGCGCGGACCGACCGGTCTTCCGGGAGCCGGCGCCTGAACACGGGCCTGGCGGCGGTGACGGGTGGAGGGTCGTGGAGGCCTACCTGGCCCTCAACTCCATCCGGGATGGTCGGGGCATCCCCGACGGTCGGATCCGCCTCTGGGTGGATGGGGAGGAAGTGGTGGCCTCGGATTCTGTGCTCATGCGCACCGGCCGTCATTCGGAGATGGCCTTCCAGCACCTCCTCGTGGCTCCCTACATTGGAGACGGCTCGCCGGTGGATCAGTCCCTCCGTATCGGAGAGATCACGGTGGCTCGGGGCATCCCCCGGGATTCGGTGCCGCCTGGCGACGCCGGCCGCGAGGTTCCCTGAACCGATGGCGCATGGATCATTGCCAAAATCCCAACACCGCCACAACATCCCCATAACCCCACAACATACCCATGGCCAAGAACCATTCCTTCGACGTCTCCACCGGGGTGGACCTGCAGGAGGTGGACAACGCTGTGAACCAGGCTCGGAAGGAGGCCGCCCAGCGCTACGACTTCAAGGGAGCCGACATAAGCCTGGACTTCGATCGGGACGCCGGGGCTGTCAAGCTGGACGCCGACGACGAGTACCGGCTGAAGGCGCTCTACGAGATCCTCGTTTCTAAGTTCGCGAAGCGGGGGGTCCCCTTGAAGAATCTAGAACCAGGTGACGTGGATCACGGCACCATGGGGCGGGCCCGCCAGGTGGTGGCGCTCAAGCAGGCCATCCCCCAGGATACGGCCAAGGAGATCGTCAAGCGGATCAAGGCCCTGAAGCTGAAGAAGGTGCAGGTTCAGATTCAGGGAGATGAGCTCCGGGTCATGAGCCCGGAACGGGATGCCCTGCAGCAGGTCATCGCCTTCCTCAAGGGCGAGGACTTCGGAGTTGAACTCCAGTTCGGTAACTACCGGTAGACAATGTTGGCACTCACGACACCAATCGAGGAGGCAATCCCCTTGGACCGATTTGACTCGCCATCATCCCACTCGGCTTCCGGTCCCACCGGACCTGCTTCGCCCGGCGCCGCCCGCCCACCCCTGGCGCTGCCAAGGCTCAATGAGCCTGCTCCCGAGTTCGAGGCCAACACCACCGACGGGGTGCGCCGTCTCTCGGATTATGAGGGGAAGTGGCTCATCCTCTTCTCGCATCCGGCCGACTTCACCCCTGTCTGCACCAGCGAGTTCATCGCCTTCGCCAGGGCGAAACCCCAGTTCGATGCCCTGAACACCGAGCTTCTCGGTCTGTCCATCGATAGCACCTTCGCACACCTTGCCTGGATCCGGAGCATCCGGGAGAAGTTCGGGGTGGAAATCCCCTTTCCCATCATCGATGACATATCCATGCGGGTAGCGAACGCCTATGGGATGATCCACCCCGGGGCGTCCGACACCTCCACGGTGCGGGCTACCTTCATCATCGACCCGGAAGGCTTCCTGCGCTGCATCATGTACTACCCCACGACCAGCGGTCGCTCCATCGCGGAGCTGATCCGACTGATGAAGGCGCTCCAGACATCCCGGACCCATCGGGTGGTCACGCCGGAGGGCTGGCAGGAAGGAGACCCGGTGATGCTGCCCCCTCCCGCCACCTTCGAAGAAGCGGAGGGGCGGTCCGCCGAAGGCCAGGAGTGCAGGGACTGGTACTACTGCACCCGCACCCTCTCCTGATGCAACCGAGTCCTGCCTCGATCCCCCGGAAGGAGCCGACCATGAGATTGCCCACCCGGAGCGCTTTACCCTCCACCCTTCTCGCCACGCTGGTTCTTGCCTTTCTCGTGACAGGATGTGGGGAGGGGTCGCCCGGGGAAGACGTTCCCGCCTCCCCGACCCCGGAGGGAGTGGGGTCGGAGGTCGAGGGACAGCAGAGCGATGAAGTCCTGGCTGGAGCAGAGGGTCCCCTGGTCATTGGCGCCACCATGTCCGAGACCGGGTCCTGGGCCACCCAGGGGATCCCGGCCCGGGACGGATACCTGCTCTGTGGGGAGCACCTGAACGCCGAGGGAGGGCTTCTGGGTCGGCAGGTGGAGTTCCGGATCCATGACGACGCCTCGGATCCGGCGCTGGCCCCTGAACTCTACGAGCGTCTGATTGTGGAGGAAGGGGTGGACCTGATTCTGGGTCCGTACGGCTCCACCCTCACCGAAGCGGTGGCGCCGGTGACGGAGCGGCATGGGCGGGTCCACATCTCACCGCTGGCCGCTACCACCTCCATCTGGGAGCAGGGGCGGGAATACCTCTTCATGGTGCTGCCCCCAGCCGAACTCTTTCTGGCGGGACTGGTGGACCTGGGGGCGGGCAATGGGCTCGACCGTGTCGCCGTGCTCCAGGAAGATCAACTCTTCCCCCGGGCGGCCGGGGCCGGGGCGGCGGAGCGGGCCCGGGGGCACGGGATGACGGTGGTCCTGGACGAGACCTACCCCAGCGGCACCGACGACTTCGGTCCGTTCCTGGAGCGGGTGGCCGAGGAGGGGGTGGAGGTTCTGGCCATGGCCGCCTCCGCCCTCGGAGACTTCATCACAGTGACCAGGCAGATGAAGGAGAACGACGTCCATTTGGCCATGTTCGGCACCTCTGGTGCCGTGACGGAGTTCAAGGAGGCGCTGGGAGCAGACGCCGAGTACGTGTACGGGCTCTCGGCCTGGGAGCCGAGCCTCCCGCACCCGGGCATCGATGACTTTACCGAGGCCTACCGGGAAGCCTTCGGACGGATGCCCAGCTTCCACGCCGCCGGCGCCTACGGGAGCTGCCGCCTCCTGGCCGAGGCGGTGGAAAGGGCGGGCACCCTGGATGACGACGCCGTCCGGGACGCGCTTCTGACGCTGGAGACCACCACCGTGTTCGGCCCGTTCGCCGTGGATGAGCGGGGGTACCAGACGGCCAATCAGGGGGTCCTGATCCAGTGGCAGGATGGGGAGAAGGCGGTGGTCTGGCCGGAAGAGATGGCGACCGCCGAGCCCCGCTTCCCAACGCCGGCGTGGGACGAGCGGGAGTAGGGGCGATCCGAGTCAGGGGCTGATTGAGGGGGGGAGCGGAGCAGGTTGAGGGAACCGACATCTACCCCCTGACGGCCTGTTCGTGGATGCTGTTTTGGCGGGGGGCGTCTGCAGCGGTACGTGTGAGGCCTGGGCTCTCCGACCAACACCCTCCAAGAACAAGCGCGAGGGGGGAGGCGGAAGGTCCTCAAGGCTGGGCGGAAGGCTGGATCGGAACGCCCGAGGATCCGACTATCCGGGATCCAATACCGTGGGATCCAACAACAGCAATTCTCCCCAAAAACCGAATCCAGATTCGGTTTTTGGGGGTAAGGTGCAGTCCTGGCTGGGGTGCGGCTAGCTGTCCGTCCCCCAACCAACGGCCACCTAGCTCTCTTCTTCCCCACGCATAGCTACCGATTCCCCACCCATAGCCACCGCGCTCCCTGCTGCCAGCCCTGCCGACCGCCCCGTGGCCCAGGCCCAGGCAAAGTTGTAGCCTCCGATGGGACCGAAGGCGTCCAGGATTTCCCCGCAGAGGTGCAGCCCTTGGGCCACCCGGCTCTCCATGGTGCGCGGATCCACCTCATTCAGGGCGACCCCGCCACCGGTGACTTCCGCCTTCCGGTAGCCCTCATCCCCGGTCCAGGGGAGGGGGAAGGCCCCGAGGAGTTCCGCCAGGCGCCGCCGCTCGTCCCGGCGGAGCCTGGCCAGGGAGCGATCCGCCGGGATCCCGGCCTCTTCCAGGAGGTGATCGGCGAGCCGTTGCGGGAGGGGACGGCGGAGCAGGGAAGTGACAGGGCCGGACCCCGCCTCCTGAAGCCGCCCATCCCACGTCTCCGCGTCGTCCCCGGTCCACGCCACCGTGACAGGCTGCGGCCGGTTTTGCTCCCGAGCCTGCACGGCGAAGTGGGACACATTCAGGACGGATGGCCCGGAGTAGCCCCGGTGGGTGAAGAGAAAGCCGCCTTCCGCCTCCGGTCTGCCCTCCCCGCGACGCTTTCCGGCGCCCGGCGCACGGAGGGTCACCGGTAGCGAGACGCCGGCCAGATGACCGTGAACCGGCGGGTCGGCCAGGAGGGGGGTCAGGGCCGGGTAGGTTGGGTGCACAGTGTGACCCAGCCCTTCAACCAGCCGCAGGCCGGTCCCGTCGCTCCCCGTGGCAGGGACCGAAAGCCCTCCGCTGGCCAGGATGACTCGCCGGGTCCGGAGGACTTCCCCCCCGTCCAGCGTGACCTGCCAGACGGCCTGAGCCGGATCGGTGGGCATGACATCCCCATCCCCGGCTCCCGCTGGATGGCCAAGCCCCTCCACCGAACGCTGGAAGAGCAGGTGGGCACCGGCCTCCCGGGCGGCATCCACCAGGGCATCCCTCACATCCCGGGCCCGGTTCGAGACCGGGAAGAGCTTGCCCGTCTCCGGTTCCAGCGCCAGGGGGATCCCCAACTCCTCCTCGAAGAAGGCGCGCTGCTCGGGAAGAGGCCACGACAGGAGAAGCTTCCGCAGGGTATTGGGAGAGGAAGCGGTGACGTAGTGGGCCGGATCCAGCCGGGAGGGGAGGACGTTGCAGCGTCCCCCACCGCTGATGAGGATCTTGCGACCTCCATCCCGGCTCCGCTCTACCACCACGATGCGGGCGCCAGGTCCCGACTTTCCGGCGAAGATGGCTGCCATGAGGCCGGCGGCGCCGGCACCCACCACCACGATGTCGAGAATTCCGGCGGATGGGATTCCAGCGGACCGGTCCCGGTCTGTCGGGGATGAGGCGGTTTCCAAGAGGAAGGAAGTCCAGAAAAGAGAGGGGTCCCCGGGGGCCGCATCGGCCCCCGGGGTGGGTGATGCGGGGGTCAGCGCCCTTCTGCTCCCGGCACTGGTGCGGTTCCGGAGCGGGAATCATGCCCCGATCCCAACGGGTCGCCAGAATCCTCCGATGCTGCCCCGTCGTCCTCCGCGGCGGGGGACTCACCTGGAGCCTGCCAGCCCTCCAGGGTCGAAAGAACCTGCTCCCACTGGAAGCCCTCGCCGATGCCCCGCACGTAGTAGTCCATCCACGCCATCTCACTCACCGACTTCAGGAGCCGGTTCCGGCGCTGGGTGATCCCGTGGGTCTGCCCGGGATAGAGGAAGAGCTCGGTGGGTACGCCGAGCTGCCGCAGCCCCATGTGGAGCTCCAGCGACTGAGCGCTGGGCACCCGTGGATCTCCCTCCACCACATGGATCATGGTGGGGGTCGAGGCGTTGGCCATGTACTTGAGGGGCGACTGATCCCAGTAGGCGTCGAAGTCGAAGTACGGGAGTTCATTCCCCAGGTAGTACTGACGGTTTCGCTGCACATCGCTCTGGGCGTACATGGAGATCCAGTTCATGGTCCCAGCCCCTGAGCTGATGGCCCGGAAGCGGTCCGTATTGACCAGGATCCAGTTGGACCAGTGGCCGCCGGCGCTCCACCCCAGCGCACCCATCCGGTCGCCGTCCACGATCCCCTCGGCGATGAGGTGGTCCACCCCGGCCATGATGTCCTCGTACCCCGGGGGGAAGTAGTTCCCCACGATTCCGGTGCGGAAGGCCTCCCCGTAGTTGGTGGACCCCCGGTAGTTGGGCTTGAGCACGGCGTAGCCGGCTCCGGCGTAGATCTGGGCACCGTAGCCTCCGTTGAAGCTCAGGACATCGGCGGAGGCAGGCCCTCCGTGGATGGCCACGATGAGGGGGGCCGGCTGGCCCGGCTCGAATCCCACCGGCAGGGTGAGCACCCCGCCCACCTCGACGCCGTCGCTGGAGGTCCAGGTGATCTCCTGGGCCTCACCGAGAGCGAACTCCCGCACCTGCGGGTTCACATCGGTGAGCTGGATCCAGGATGCCCGATTGCCCAGCGTCTGCGTGGACGGAGCCGTGAAGAGGGTGGAAGGCGTCTGCGGATCCTGATAGGTGATGAGGAGCATTCCGGTATCGTCATCCCGGGATACGGCAAGGGCCGCATCTTCCGAGGTGACCTGGCGCACCTCATCCGTCTCCAGGTCCAGCGCCATGAGCTGGCGGGTGGCCCGGATTCCCTCATTGAAGTAGACGGTGCGACCATCGTCCGACCAGAACGACACCCCCACATGCCCATCGAAGCCCGAGCCCATGATCCGCCACTCGCCGCCCCGGTCCGTCACTTCACGGACGTGGAGCCGGCGGTTGGCCATGGAGTAGCGGGTGATGTCTTCCGGAGCCGAAAAGGCGATCCAGCGCCCGTCCGGTGAGAAGAACGGACCGCCAAAGCCTGTTTCAAAGGAGACGGTGAGCCGCTCCACGTCCCCGGAAGCCGTCTCCAGGAGGTATAGGTCGGCGTGGAGCCCCTGCTCGGTGATGTTTCGGTGGTAGCGCTCCGACGAGATCCCCTGGAATCCGACCCAGCGGCCATCGGGCGAGATGTTGAAGCTGTTCACCGTGTAGGCCGGATCCCCCGCCACCCGCCGGGTCTCTCCGGTGGTGGCCTCCACCACGAAGAGGGAGGCCAGCGGCGTCTCCTGATTCTGGATGTTCACCGAGAAGCCGTGCCGGAGCCGCTGCTCGTTCAGCGTGTCCACCTCGTCGGGTCCGATGAAGTAGATGTGGCGTCCGTCAGGGGCCCACTCCCACGAGAGCACCCCGGGCTCATGGTCCGTCACCGCCTCATGGGCATCGGGCTCGATCCAGCTCCGACCCCCTTCGCTATGGACCGGTAGCCGGTGGAGCTGCTGCTTCCCGGAAGCCCCGCTCCGGAAGACCAGCCACGCTCCGTCGGGGCTGAAGGCGTAGTTGGACACCCCGTCCGAGACGCTGGTGAGCCGCTGCGCCTCGCCCCCGTCCGTGCGCATGAGGAAGAGCTGGTTGCGGCCCGATTCGCCCCGATTCGAGAGGAATACGAAGAAGCTTCCGTCCGGGCCCCAGGAGGGAGAGGTTTCGTCGTGCTCTTCGGTGAAGGTGAGGCGACGTGCCCCCTCAGGGCCCAGTGCCACCGGCACCAGGTAGAGGTCGGTCTGGATACGGTCTTCTTCCCAGTCCGGCGTGGTCACGGTGTGAAGCACGTACCGACCGTCGGGGCTCGGCGCCGGCGACCCCCACGACCGGAGATGCTGGACGTCCAGGAAGGTCATGGGACGAAGGTCGGCGCCGGCCGACTCCTGGGCGGCCACACCGGAGGGGGCCACCAGGAGGGCAGAGACGGCGAGTCCCAGCCCCACTGCGCGGGCGGCCCCAGCGAAGCGAACCGCTGGGCGGCAGAGACCGGGGGTGGGGGCGGCGGATGTCCAGCGCCGCCGGTGGGGCGACGCAGCTGCGGACAGGGAGAATCCATCCATGGCTGGCTCCAGTCAGGAAGGATGATCGGTAAGGGGGACCCCATCGGATGTCCGGGAACGAGTCGGATGGTACCTCCCCGGGTCGGGCTCCACAAGTCGAGGGGGCCTGCGAGGTTGACGGCCCGGCCCAATCGTCTCCACCGCTTCTTGCGCAATATGATCGGCCCGCCTATTAGACAGGAACGAACCCGTCCCTCTCTCGTGAGACTCTTCGGCTCCTGATCCAGGAGACCAGGATCCTGTCGCAGGCGCGCGCTGCTCCCCATGGGGAAGGCGGGAGCGAAGTGGCGGATCATGGGCCGGCGAACTGGGGCTCCCACGGGCACGGGGCGGGTGGCGGGCGGGACCATCGACTCGTTAGGGGGTCGTCCCGCCAAATCCTTCTCTTCCAAGGAGGCGCAATGCGCAACTCCCTTCGTTCGTGGGCGAGAGGCGGCCTGTTGGCAGGTCTGCTTCTCGCCCCATTCATTCTCCCGGCGGGGCTCGACGCCCAGCAGCGGGAGATCACCGGTCAGGTGACTCGGGCCGAGTCGGGCCAGCCTCTGGTGGGCGCCGAGATCCGGGTCATTGCACCGGTAGCCGGGACCTCTGTGCTCTCGGTGGAGGCGGGCCGGTTCCGGATCCAGGCGCCGGCAGGTGAGGTCCGGCTCCAGGTCTCGGCCTTCGGGTACTCGGCCACCGAGGTGACTGTGCCGGCGGACCAGGCCACCATCAATGTGGCCCTGAGCCCGGACATGTTCCGCCTCGGGGAGTTGGTGGTGACGGGTCAGGCCACCGCCGTGGATCGGCGGAACGCCACCACCTCCATCTCCTACGTGTCCGGAGAGGACCTGCAGCGGGTCTCCTCACCCTCGGTCATGAACTCGCTCCAGGGGCGGGTCACCGGGGTGAATCTCCAGACCAATTCCGGGGCGCCCGGCGGTGGGATCCAGATGCAGGTCCGGGGGAACAGCACCCTCCTGGGTGGCTTCGACCCCCTCATCGTGGTGGATGGCGTCATCTTTTCCAACGCCTCCATCCCGAGCCCCCGAGGCTTCGCCAATGCGGCGGCGAGCCCGAGCCTGGAGGCGGACGCGGTGAACCGGATCGCCGACCTGAACCCGGCGGACATCCAGAGCATCGAGATCCTGAAGGGCGCGGCGGCCTCCTCCATCTACGGGTCCAAGGCCTCCAATGGTGTGGTGGTCATCACCACCAACCGCGGGCAGGCCGGAGAGCCGGTGGTGCGGGTCACCCAGCGCTTCGGGGTTTTCAGCCCCTTGCGGCTCCTGGAGACCCGGCGCTGGACGGAAGCTGAAGCCGTGGCACAGTTCGGTGAGGCTGCCCGCCCCTTCTTCGCCAATGACCCCAACCCGTATTTCGACGCCTACGGCGCCGTCTACGACAACCGAAGCCTCTCCCATGAGACGCTGGCCAGCGTCTCGGGCGGGACGGCGTCGACCCGGTACTTCGTGTCGGGGCAGTGGAAGCACGACGAGGGGACGGAGCGGGGCACCTTCGCCACCCAGCAGAGCCTGCGCATGAACCTGGATCAGGATCTGCGTGAAGGGATCGAGCTGCGGGTGTCGGCGGCCTTCGCCCGGAATGAGAACGACCGGGGCTGGAACAACAACTGCAACAACTTCGGGTGCCACGGCTACGCCATCGCCTACATCCCCAGCTTCGTGAATCTGGAGGCCCGGAATCCCGATGGTTCCTTCCCCCGTCCCACGGTGGGGGTTCAGTCCAACCCCATCCAGCTCACCGAGCTGGGGGTGAACCACGAGGAGACGACCCGGTTCACCGGGGGCGCGAACCTGGCATGGCAGGCCATGGACGGCGGGGAGCAGCGGCTCCGCCTGGTTGCCGGCGTCGGAGTGGACGCCTTCGATCAGCGAAACGATGTGTGGAGTCCCAACGAGCTCTTCTTCGAGCAGGTGAAGTCGCTCCCCGGAGAGTCGCTGGAGAGTGGCGGACGGAGCCTGTTCGTGAACTGGAACGTCAACGCCATCCATGAGTGGGTCCGGGACGCATTCACCGCGTCCACCTCCTTCGGGATCCAGTACGAAGACCGGAGCCTCCACACCTTCCGCATCCGGAGCCAGAACCTGCTCCCGGGAGAGCGGAATGTGAACCAGGGGACGAACATCACGGCGGTGGAGAACCTCACCGCCGAGCGGACCCTGGCGCTCTACGCCCAGGAGGCTCTCTTCCTCATGGACGACCGGCTCCTGGTTCTTGCCGGACTCCGGGCTGAGCGGAGCAGCGTGAACGGCGACATCGACCGCTTCTTCGTCTTCCCCAAGGCCTCGGCTTCGTACCGCTTCCCCGACCTCATCGGGGAGGGAAGCGAGTTCAAGGTGCGCCTGGCCTACGGTGAAACGGGGAACCAGCCGCTCTTCGGGCAGAAGTTCACGAACCTGGGCACGCCCCAGATCGGTGGTCAGCAGGGGATCACCGTCTCCACCACCGCGGGCTTCCCGGATGTGGAGCCTGAGCGGCTGAAGGAGTGGGAGGCGGGGATCGACGGTGAGGCGCTGGGCGGAAGGATGACCTTCGAGCTCACCGGCTTCACCCGGAACACCACAAACCTCCTCCTCCAGCGGGTGCCTTCGCCCTCCTCCGGCTTCACCACCGAGATCTTCAACGGTGGTGAGATTCGGAACCAGGGGATCGAGGCCTCCTTGGGCTTCACCCCCATTCTGCGGGACGACTTCCGCTGGGTGAGCCGGAACACCTTCACCCGCTACACCAGCGAGGTGTTGGATCTGGCGGGGCTGCCTCCCTTCTTCCCGGCGGCCTCCGGCTTCGGGAACCTGGGGCGGACCCGCATCGAGGTGGGCCAGCCCATCACGCAGATCGTGGGCTTCGGCGAGGGCCCGGACGGGAACATCACCTCATCGCTGGTTCAGCTGGGGAACAGCGCGCCCGACTTCCGCATGGGCTTCATCAATGACGTCACCTGGGGCCCCCTGAGCCTGAGCGTGGTGACGGACTGGCAGCACGGCGGAAACGTCATCAACCTGACCCAGTTCTTGCGGGATGCGGGGCGGACCTCCGATGACCACGGGACGCCTGAGTGGGAGCGGCGCAACGACCTCCGCGTCCGGGGGATCATCACCCCGTACATCGAGGACGCCTCCTTCGTGAAGGTGCGCGAGGTGGCCTTCGACGTGGAGGTTCCGCGGGAGTACACCGACGCCCTGCGGCTCGGGGCTCGGAGCCTCCGGGTGGGACTCACCGGCCGGAACGTCTTCATGTGGACCCGCTACAGCGGACTCGATCCGGAGGTGGCCAACTTCGGCGCGGCGGCGGTGCGCAACAACCTGGACATCGCCCCGTATCCGCCCTCCCGGAGCCTCTTCCTCAACATCTCCGTGGGGTTCTGACATGAATGAGATGAACCAGACCCCCTCTCGGGGGAAGACCTTCCGTCGCGGCGCGCTGACGCTGGCGACGCTGGGCCTCGCGGCGTTCACGGCGTGCGGGGACCTGGATATCGTGAATACCAACGCCCCAACGGTGGAGACCCTCACTGAGTCGCCGAGCCGGGACGTCATGGCCCGGGCCGCCACCGGAATCTTCGCCCAGAGTCTGAACGATGTGGGAACGCGGATCCAGTTCTACGCCCTGTACGGGCGGGAGGGGTGGAACCTCCAGGGGAACGACCCCCGGGAGACCGGGGAGCAGCTCCGCGGGCCGCCCGATCCGTCGGGGCGCAACTCTGCCATCTGGACGGGCCAGTACACGGCCATCCGGACCATCAACACCTACCTGGCGGCGCTGGAGACGGCCACGGGGCTGACGGACGCGGAACGCCGGGCCGCGGCGGGCTTCGCCAAGACCTTCAAGGCCTCGAACTTCCACAACCTGGCTGTTCGCACCGGTGAGTTGGGGATCCCCATCGATGTGGATCGCCCCATCACCGCCGAGCCGGCCCCCTTCGTGAGCTTCTCGGCGGCCATGGAGTACGTTTCGAACCTGCTGGACGAGGCGTACCAGGATCTGCAGGCCGGTGGGAACGCCTTCCCCTTCACCATGGCGCCCGGCTTCTCGGGCTTCGGCAATCCGGCGGCTTTCGCCCAGTTCAACCGGGGGCTGGCGGCGAAGGTGCTGGTGCACCGGGCCACCTTCCTGGGGTGCACGGCGTGCTGGGCGCAGGCGGCCACGGCGCTGAACCAGTCTTTCATCACCGATGGGGGACTCCCCGAGTCCCTCTCCACCGGGGTGTACTACGGGTTCTCGGCGGCGGCGGGTGAGCCGTCGAACCCGGTGAGCGAGCCCCTGACCAACAACCGGCTCTGGGTGCATCCGTCCATCATCAGCGGGGCCCAGCTCCGCGGCGACGGTACGCCGGACCTGCGGCTCACCACCAAGGTGACGGACACCGGGCGGGAGCATTCATTGGCAGGGCTCTTCGCCACCCACAAGCCGACCCTTTTCAACAATCCGGCCAATCCAGCCCAGCCCAACCTGGGCTCCCCCATCCCCCGGCTCATCAATGAGGAGCTGCTCCTTCTCAGGGCCGAAATCCGGTGGAACACCGGGGACCGGCAGGGGGCGGTGGACGATCTTGACCTGGTCCGTCAGTACGCCGGCGGGCTCGAGGCCTCCGGGCTAACGGCGGCCAGTTCCGACGATGCCTTCGTCACGGAGCTCCTCTACAACCGCCTCTACTCCCTCATGTGGACCCAGGGGACGCGCTGGATCGACGCCCGGCGGTACAACCGGCTGGATACGCTGCCCCGGGACCGGGACGGGGACAATGTGTTCACCAACATGATCATCCCTGCCAACGAGTGCTCGGCCCGGGATCTGCCGAGCCCGTGCCAGCCGTTGTGATGGGCTTGGCGCCAGTGAGGCGTTGACCGGCAGCACCGATTCAGGTGACCGGATGGTCCGAGGGTCATCGAGGCGGTGACCGCTGAGCGCCAGGCGCGCGGAGCAGGTGTAGGGATGCAGGACAGTGGAGGGGTCGGTCCCGTGGCATGCGGGGCCGGCCCCTTTATCTTTCCGTTTCGCTCGGTTCCCGTGGATTGGCTCCGGAGGCCTTTGGGTGGCCGGATCACCTTGAAGTTGGGATACCGTTACTCTCAGGGCTTG
>SL_3KL_010_SEDDRAFT_10003857_pt1 | contig 13589 bp, 10 predicted proteins | sample SodLakKL_010_SED_2_FD_10381 | JGI IMG/M metagenome (IMG submission 10381)
AAAGATGCCTTGATTTTTTTACGCAGATCCATCAAATGCGGATTTATCCCCCCACGGGCCCGGTCAATTACTGTTTGCACAGGCCTCCGCTGCTGAAGTGGCCTTGTTTTTTTGAAGCAGATCCATCAAAGGCGGATGGGCGGGTGTGTTACCGCAAGTTAAATGATGGTGGTTTTTTTAAAGGAGGATGATACAAAAAAATTTATCACGGGTATTCAATATTCATGTAACTTTAGCGCTCCGAAGCTTTATTTATGAACCAAATGACTTGCCAACATGAACCGTATTTTCATTATTCTTGCCTTGTTTTTTTGGAATGCTGGCCTGTTGGCTGCTGAAGGCACTTTGTTGTTGCGTCAGCCGGCCGTCAGCGACAGCCACATTGTTTTTGTCTATGCCAATGACCTTTGGGTTGTTGAGCGCGGGGGCGAAGATGCCTGGCGCCTGACAAGCAACGAAGGTTCAGAGAGGCTGCCACAAATCTCGCCCGATGGCAGCCTGGTTGCCTTCACTGCCCAGTATGACGGGAATGACGACGTGTATGTGGTGCCTGTCAGGGGTGGCCAGCCGAAACGGCTTACCTGGCATCCGGGTGCTGATCATGTGCGTGGATGGACACCCGACGGAGAAAACGTATTGTTTACCTCTGGCCGGGAAGGAACACCCACCCGCGAATCGCAGTTTTTTACCATACACAAGAACGGTGGTATGCCAGAACGTTTGCCTGTGCCCAGGGCCCAAACAGGACAACTATCGCCCGACGGACGATTTATCGCTTATCAGGAGGTGGGTTTTATTGACCCCGAATGGCGTAATTACCGTGCGGGGCAGGCGAAACCCATATGGATCGTCGACATGGAGGACTTCAGTCTGATCACCACGCCGCAGCTGGATGGTGAACGGCACATGAACCCTGTATGGATGGACAACACAGTGTACTTCATTTCTGAGCGTGACCATGCGGCCAACATATGGTCTTTTGATGTGGACAACCGGGTGCTGACACAGGAAACTTTCCATGTGGATTTTGATGTGAAAAATATTAACGCAGGCGGCGGGGTGATCGTTTACGAGCAGGGAGGGGCATTGCATATCCTGGATCCGGCAACCGGACACCAGCAACAACTGGTGATCAATGTGCGGGGTGATTTCCACTGGTCGCGTCCCAGGTGGGAGGAGGTCCGTCCCACCGCCCTGCAGAATGCATCGTTGTCGCCTACAGGTCAACGTGCCCTGTTTGAATACCGGGGTGATATTTTTACCGTACCGAAAGAACACGGTGATCCGAGAAACATCACCAGGAGTCCCGGCGCAGCAAACCGCTATCCGGCGTGGTCGCCTGATGGAAGCCGTATTGCCTGGTTCTCTGATGAATCAGGAGAGTATCAGCTGTTTATCGGTGACCAGTCGGGCATGGGAGAAACCACCACCATCGAATTGCCGGACCCTTCATTCTTTTTCCGTCCGGAATGGTCACCCGACGGGAAATACATTGCCTATACAGATACACACCTCAACCTCTATTATGTGGATGTGGAAACAGGCGAGGCTACCCTGGTCGATACAGACCGATATGTTCGTCCCGAACGTACAATGAATCCTGTTTGGTCGCCCGATAGCCGCTGGATCGCCTATGCACACACCCTGGAAAGCATGTTCAAGGCCATCATCCTGTACAATGTGGAAACGGGTGAACGTATCAAAGCCACTGACGGCATGGCCGATGCCATCACCCCTGTCTGGTGTGCATCAGGTGAATATTTGTATTTCCTGGCAAGCACTGATTACGGACCCAACACAGGGTGGCTCGACATGAGTGCATACGACAGTCCCATTAACCGCGTCCTGTATGTCATGGTACTTGCCGAAGATGGGGTTTCCCCCTTCCTGCCAAAGAGCGATGAGGAGCAACCCGATGATGACGATGAGGACACAGACAATGATGACGGGGAAGATGATCAGACGGTTCGGATCCATGCGGATGGCCTGATGAAGCGTATTGTAGCAGTGGATGTCCCGGCCAGAAACTATACCGGCCTGGTGGCAGGTCCTGAAGGATACGTGTTTTATCTTGAGAATGTTCCCACCCAGCCAGGACTGACATTGCATCGTTATGACTTTGATGCGCGTGAGGCAGAAAACTTTTTAACGCCGGTGCATTATGCTGTAACATCACACGACAGGCGTTCGCTCTTGTATCGCAGCGGGAGCACCTGGGGTGTTGTAGATGCCGGTGGTGGCAGTCGCAGTCCGGGCGATGGCCGCCTGGAAGCCATCGGCAATATGCGTATGCATATCGAGCCCAAAAAAGAATGGCAGCAGATGTTCAGGGAGGGATGGCGGTTACAGCGCGACTTTCTTTATGTTGACAATGTGCATGGCGCCCCGTGGGATGATATCTATGATTGGTACCGTCCATGGGTGGACCATGTTCGACACCGGACCGACCTCAATTATGTGATCGGTATCATGGGCGGCGAGGTGGCCGTGGGACATTCCTACATCTTCGGGGGCGACATGCCACAAATAGATCGTGTGCCTGTCGGCTTGCTGGGTGCCGATTACACCATTGAAAACGGACATGTCCGTATCACAAAGATCTACGACGGGGAAGACTGGAACCCAAACATCCGGGCACCATTGTCAGCACCAGGCCTGGATGTCCGGCAAGGGGACTACCTTCTGGAGGTCAATGGAGTGACCGTTGATCCCGGTGAAAACCTGTATGCTTATTTTGAAGGCACGGCCAATCGCCAGACCAACATACGGGTCAACGGGAGGCCTGAAGAAGAGGGATCACGTGTCGTGACGGTTGTACCTGTTACCAGTGAATACCTGTTGCGCATGATGGACTGGGTGGAAGGCAACAGACGACGTGTCGATGAATTGTCTGACGGACAATTGGCTTACGTATATGTACCCAATACCGGTCGTGGCGGTTACCAGTTCTTTAACCGGTATTATTTTGCCCAGCAGGACAAGCGGGGTGCTGTGATTGATGAACGTAACAATGGCGGGGGTTCTGCGCCTGATTATATGATTGACATTATGTCGCGTAAACTGTATGGTTATTTTAACTCCCGCGCTGCTGACAGAAAGCCTTTTACGACGCCCATGGCCGGCATCTGGGGACCGAAGGTGATGCTTATCAATGAGCGGGCAGGATCTGGTGGAGACCTTTTTCCTTACATGTTCCGTAAAATGGAGATTGGACCACTGATTGGCACGACCACCTGGGGAGGACTGGTGGGCATATGGGACACCCCTTCCTTTATTGATGGGGGCCGGATGATGGCGCCCCGTGGAGGATTCTTTAATACCGAAGGTGAATGGGCTGTGGAAGCAGAAGGGGTTGCACCCGATATCGAGGTCGAACAGCTTCCTGACAAAGTGATCCGTGGCCATGACCCACAGTTGGAGAGGGCGGTGGAAGAAGCTTTGAGACTTCTTGAAACAGAAGCCATCGAACTGAAACCTGAACCGGATCCACCGGTAAGGTACAAAAGACCGGAACGATGAGCGCGGGGTAAAATGATTCATGAGGGTTCTCTGAATCCGGACCATCCTCGTTCCAAAAAGCCAAATGCAAATAGCGGGTTATTAGAATAAAACCGTACCTTTGCACAGCTATTTATTTGATTGTTAGTATTTAAGTTTGATTTGCAGTTTCAAATCACCGACAGGTGCCCGCAATTTGTCTTTAAATCCATTGCAAACCTAAACCCAAACCCAAACCCAAAGAAGTATGAAAAGATTGTTTTTAATCCTAATCCCGTTGACCATGATGATGTCCGGTTGTGCAGACCACGCTCCGAATCCGTTTTTCACAGACTACAATACCCCTTTCGATGTTCCCCCTTTTGACCGTATTGATGACGAACATTTCCTTCCTGCCATAGAGGAGGGCATCAGGCAGCATCAGGCGGAGATCGATGATATCATCAACGATCCTGAGCCTCCCACTTATGAAAACACCATTGTTGCCTACGACCAGGCTGGGGGATTGCTGCGCATGGTGACTCCCGTTTTTAGAGGGTTGCGCAGTGCAGAAACAAATCCGCGGCTACAGGAGATCGCCCGTGAGGCTACGCCTATGCTATCGGCCCACAGCAATGCCATACGCATGAACCAGGACCTGTTTGCCCGCATTCAGGCTGTTTATGAACAGCGCAATGAGTTGGAACTGGACAAAGAGCAGATGCGGGTGGTGGAAATGTACTACCGTGACTTTGAGCGCAGCGGTGCCGCACTGGCGGAAGCAGAACGTGAGCAGTTGTCAAAACTCAATGAACGGATGTCGATGATATCATTGCAGCTGGGCGAGAACCAACTTGCCGAGACCAATGCTTTCCAGTTAAAGCTGGAGACGGAAGAAGACCTTGTCGGCTTGCCTGAAAGCGTGCGGTCTGCTGCTGCAGAGGCGGCTGAAAAAGCAGGAGTGGATGCCCTGGGCATTGTGACCCTGCACAATCCCAGCTGGATACCCTTTTTGCGTTACTCAGAAAGAAGGGACTTGCGCGAGAAAGTGTTTACTGCCTATTTCATGCGGGGCGACAACGACAATGAGCACGACAACAAAGAGCTTTTTTCCGAGCTGATGCAACGTCGCCAAGAGATGTCCCGGCTGTTGGGTTTCAACAACTATGCCGAATATTTCCAGGCCATACAGATGGCTGAAAAGCCTGAAAACGTTTATGACTTCCTGTATGAAATATGGGAACCCTCACTGGAACTGGCCAAGCAGGAACGCGATCAGATGCAGGCCATCATCGAAAGGGAAGGTGGTGATTTTGATCTTGAGCCATGGGACTGGTGGTATTATGCAGAAATACTGCGCAAGGAACAGTATGATCTTGAAGATGCTGAGCTGAAGCCTTATTTTGCTATAGAGAATGTGCGCGAAGGCAACTTCCTGCTGGCCAACAAACTCTTTGGCCTGACTTTTGAACCACGGCCGGAGGTTCCTGTTTATCATGAGGAGGTGGAAGCGTTTGAGGTGTTTGACCAGGATGGGAGCCACCTCGGGATCTTGTTTATCGACCCGCACCCACGTCCCGGCAAAAGAGGCGGTGCATGGTGCGGCACCTATCGTTCAGGTGCTTACGAGGACGGAGAAAAGATCCACCCCATCGTCACCATCGTGATGAACTTCAGTCGTCCGTCGGGCGGGAAACCGGCCCTGCTGACCTGGGATGAAACCACCACCTACTTCCATGAGTTTGGCCATGCATTGCATAACTTTTTTGCTGATGGCCGTTACAGAAGAACCAGCCGCAGCGTTCCCCGCGACTTTGTCGAGCTTCCTTCGCAAATTCTGGAAAATTTTGCCGGTGAGCCCAGACTGCTGAACAAGTATGCCCTGCATTATGAAACCGGTGAGCGGATGCCTGACCGACTGCAGGAAAAGATGCGCAACGCCGAATTTTTCAACCAGGGCTTCATCAACACCGAATACATTGCCGCCGCCATCCTTGATATGGACTGGCATACAGCCAGGCATGGAAATGAGATAGATGTGCGGGCGTTTGAGGAAGAGTCGCTGAGGAATATGGGCCTCATCAAAGAGATCAAACCACGGTACCGTACAACCTATTTCGGCCATATCTTCGGCACCGGTTACGCAGCCGGCTACTATGTTTATCGTTGGGCCGGGGTGCTCGACGCAGATGCTTTCATGGCATTCAAGGAGTCGGATGACCTTTTCAACCAGGAGCTGGCAGAACGTTTCCGTAAGTATATCCTTGCCGAAAATGCACTCAGGGACGGGATGGAAGCCTATGTGAAGTTCCGCGGACAGGAACCTGACATTGAACCCTTCCTGGTACGGAGCGGACTGAAATAATACCACCTCGACACATGGCATCCGATGCCTTTGGTGAGGTGTGTCCGGGTGTCATGCATCTGTTTATGGTTTTCTTGTCCAGGGCCCAGAGGCTGGGTTCCATGAAGGCAAAAGTTGTGGATTGCCCCGGCCTGCCTGACATCGAACACCAACTCCGGATCGGGCTGAACAGAACCTCAAAGTTTCGGCCCCGAGTGAGCATCTGATTTTTAAAAATCAAGTAACTTTGATGTTCATAAATGATCAGACGCATACTTTATGCGATAATAGAACCCGTTGATTATGGCCTTTGATACAATTATTGAATTACAGGATGTTTCGGTGTTTCAAAAGAACATCCTGGTATTGTCCAATGTGTCCTTGTCGTTAGAGCGTGGGCAGTTTTGCTACCTTATCGGCCGCACAGGATCGGGGAAAAGCAGCTTGCTGAAGATCCTTTATGCTGACCTGCCGATGGTGGATGGTTTTGGAAGGGTTGCAGGAACTGATTTAATGGGCATCAAAGACAAGGAGATCCCTTTTCTGCGACGGAAGATTGGTATTGTATTTCAGGACTTCCAGTTGCTGAATGATCGCACGGTAAAGGATAACCTCTTATTTGTGATGAAGGCTACCGGGTGGCGCGATAAGATCGCCATGGAGGAAAGGATGGAAGATGTGTTGGAAAAGGTCGGATTGAGTACAAAGGGTTTCAAGATGCCGCATCAGCTTTCGGGCGGAGAGCAGCAAAGGGTGGTCATCGCCAGGGCTTTGCTTAATGACCCGGATGTAATACTTGCCGATGAGCCGACAGGCAATCTTGACCCTGAGACGAGTGAAGGCATTATGGAACTGATGTTTGAGATAAGCACCAGCGGACGGGCTGTCATGATGGCAACCCACGACTATACCTTGATCAGCAAGTTTCCGGCACGTATCTTTAAGTGTGAAGGAGGCAAAGTGACCGAGAGCGAACCAATGAAACAGGAAACCTCCGGAGATCAACAATGATCAAGGGGGCAGGTGGCGAGAGCCATTGCCCGGGCTTCCGGACAGATTTTTCGGTCGGGAGGCAACGCTCTTTACAAATAGGCCTCATATATTTCCTTTACGATATTCTCTTCGTTTTCCCAGCACAGCTCTTTGGCTGCCTCCAGGGAATTGGCATGCCATGTTCTCCATTGTCCCCGGTCGGAAAGCATTTGGCGGATACATCTGGCAATATGCGCCGGTTCGTGGCTGCGCACAAGCATGCCGGTATTGTATTGGTTTATGATGCGTGCAAGTTCAGGCAAGTCGGATGCTAGCTGCGGTACACCGGCCATCATATAGTCAAACAATTTGTTGGGCAGGCTGTATCGGTAATTTAAATTGGTCCCTTTGTCGAGGGAAACCCCGATCCTGGCGTGGATGGTGTACTCGTACAGCTCTTCCGGCGGCATCTTTTCCAAAAACCATACCCGGTCGTGCAAGGCTTCTCTCTTCACCATGGCTTTCATACTGGGGATGACGTCGCCCGAGCCAATGACCAGCAGAAGCGCGTTCTTTATCCCGTATTCAGGCCGCATGGCCATCACCAGTTCTTCACCCCCGCGATCAATGTTGATGCCGGTGCCTTGCATCAGGACAATGTCTTTGTGCGGGGGCAAACTCAGCTCATCGGCAGGTATATGTCCCCTGGGCGTTTTGTAGACTGGCAGGTTTCGGACCACATACGGCTTTTTGCCATATTCTTTTTCATATAAGGAAGCGATCGACTCATTCACTGTGATGATGCATTGCTGGCGCGGGAAAAGGGCCTTTTCAAGCATTTTCCAGCAACGGTAAACCGCTGGCCGGCCCACCACTTCGGGTGTCCCCGTGAAATACTCATGGGCATCGTAGACAAGTGGCCTGCGTTTCAATCGGGCAATCAAATGGTTGGGCAAAAGAGTGTCCAGGTCGTTCCCCACCAGTATATCAAAACGCTTGAACAACAGGTGAAAAAACAATTTCAGATTATATTCGGCATAAAAAAGGAATTTTTTATGGAACATCAGGGGGATGCGTTTGATTTTGGCGTAGGGGGGATCAAAAGGCTTGCTGTCTTTTCGCCTTACACCTGTGATGGTGACCTTGAAGCCCATATCGTTCAATGTGCGGGCCATTTTGTTCACACGCTGGTCGGTGAGCACATCATTGGTTACCGAAAGGTTGATCTTTTTCATGCTGGTTTTTTCTCTGGGGTATCCCTCAGGGCTTGCTCTTTCCTGGTCAAACGGGAGATGCGGATATTCAGGTATGCGAACAATATGGTCATGAACGGACTGATCAGGTTAAAGAAGGCATAGGGCAGAAATGTGACCGTTGGTACGCCAAGTACTGCTGACTGGGTAGCTCCGCAGGTGTTCCAGGGAACGAGAACAGAGGTGACGGTACCACTGTCTTCCAGGGTCCGGCTCAGGTTTTGTGGTTTCAGGCCCCGCTTATTATAGGTGTCTGCAAACATCCTGCCGGGCACCACGATAGCGAGGTATTGGTCGCTGGCGGTCAGATTGAAGAACATACAGGTGCCAGCTGTGGCAGTTACGAGGGAGCCGGTGTTGTGTACAAGCCTGATGACGGACTCGGTGATGCGCTGCAGGAGGCCGCTCGACTCCATGATGCCTCCGAAGATCATGGCACAGATGATAAGCCATACCGTATTCAGCATGCCGCTCATGCCACCGGTTTCCAGCAGGCTGTTGACCATGGCGTGGTCGGTGACTACCGCGATGTCGGTATACATTGACTTCATAATGGCTACATAGGCGGCGACAAGAAAATTGGTTTCTATCCCACTCACCTGTTCGATGATGTGTGGCTGAAAGATCAGTGCAAACACCCCGCCGGCAAGGGTCCCTGTCAGTAAGGCGGGTAATGCCGGAACCCTGCGTATGATCAGTGTAATGACCAGTGCCGGCACCAGGAACAGCAATGGGGTTACACGAAAAGTATCATCTATGGCCGTCAAAACGGGCTGGATGTCCTGGATGTTGCCGTCCTGCGACCGGCTGAGCCCGATCACCATAAAAATGATGAGGGCGATAGAAATGGATGGTACCGTGGTCCAGGCCATATAACGGATATGTGTGAACAGGTCCGTGCCGGCCATCGCCGGAGCCAGATTGGTGGTGTCGGAAAGGGGAGACATCTTGTCGCCAAAATATGCTCCGGAAATGATCGCCCCTCCAATAATCCCCTCAGGAATGCCCAGGGTGCGCCCAATGCCAAGCAAGGCAACACCCAGCGTTGCCACTGTGCTCCAGCTGCTCCCCGTGGCCAGCGACACAATGGCGCTCACAACACAAGCTGCCAGGAGAAAGATCGTGGGATTGAGGATCTTTAAACCGTAATAGATCATGGAAGGCACGATACCGCTCAACAACCATGTCCCCGCCAGTGAACCGATCAAAAAAAGGATCAGGATGGCCGACATGGCCGACCCGATCGCTTTCACAATACCTTTATGCAGGGTTTCCCAGCGATGGCCCAGCCGGATCGCCACAATAGCTGCAACCGCAGCAGAAAGGATCAACACAATCTGGTTGGACCCCGCCAACGCATCATCACCGAAAATAAAAACATTGACAGAGATCAATATGGTCAAAAAGATCACAGGAATCAATGCTGCAAACAGTTTGGGGCGCCTGGTGGATCTGACCATGGGGTGAGTTTAAGGTTGAGGTTGGGATTAATATATTGAAATTATCTGGGTTGTAAAATAAGGTGATTTTTTTTACATGGGCAAATGGAGATCGTGATTTTCGTAAAGGGGGCAATCACTGTTTTGTAAGTTTAAGGAAGTGGGATTCGATCTGTTCTTCAGTGGCGAAATCTTGTTGAAGAGCCTTGTTTACGGCAGTAAGGTATGCTTTATCTGTCACCGATCGTTTGATATGTAGAAATGCCTCTGAACTGTTTTGCAAGATGCCCGACATGTAGTGCCAAATAGCCTTCATCGAACCAATGCGTTTTTGCTGGTTCATGGTTTTTGCCCTTGCATGTACCCACATCTCATGGTGAAAAGCGAGCAGCTTCACCCTTTTTTCATCAGTTGAAAGTGTTTTGCCCCGGATCTCTGAAGCGAGAAAGGGGTTGATCAGGGCACCCCGCCCCAGCATCCATTCACTTTGTCCGGGAAACAGGGTTTTAAGTTTGTTGTATTGTGCCAGGTTAAAGATGTCACCGTTATATATCAACGGGTGCTTTGATATTTTCAGGCATTCCGCGTACCATAGGGGATCTGCCTTGCCTGTGTATACCTGCTTGCCTGTGCGGGGGTGGACAACAACATGTTGGATGGGGAATTGGTTCAACACTTCCAATATTTTGATGATCTCTTCAGGGTGATGATGCCCAAGCCTGGTTTTTACAGACAGGGCAATATTCATTGCACCGGAAACCTGACTGAGTATGTGCTCCATTTTTAGCGGATAGGGCAACATCCCGCATCCTTTCTTTTTATTGGCGATACGCGCAAAGGGGCATCCAAGGTTCCAGTTCAGGTGTTTGTACCCATGGCTGGCCAAAACATTCCCCAGCTCAATGATCTCGCCGGCATTGTTGCTGAGGACCTGGGGCACTGTGTGTGCTGCATTTTCTTCTGCAGGCAAGATATCTTGAAGTTTGGAAGGATGGATCCGGTCCTGGCCACTTATGAAGGGAGCGTAAAAAACATCGATACTGCCTATATGCCTTGCAAAAGCGTTGCGGTATGCTTTGTGCGTGATCCCGCGGAACGGGGCGAAGAGCAATTGTGTGGTCATCAGGCGAAAAGCAGTATCTTTGGTTGTGGCTTTTGCGTTCATTTGGGGCTGACCTGTTCAGACAACAAAGATAACCAAGCATTTTAAACCTTTTCATGGTCGATGACCACCAGGTATTGAATCCCCCTTTTGACAGCCGGGAAATAATAATTATTTTCGTCCCCCTGAAATGGACATAAACATTTTTGATCATAGCCATACCCACTGGGCATGATTAAGAAGTTTATGGAAAAGCGCAGCGGTTCCATGTAACCGAAATATAAAAATTATGAACATATGAAATATACTATCCTGGTTTGTTGGTTGCTTGCATTGTTGTTTATTTCCGGATGCTCATCCAAAAGGCATTTGGACGGCTTGTCGCAGGAAGCGGAGGCGGCCTATGTCTCGGGTGACCATGCGGAGGCCCTTCTGGCCTATGAGCGTTTGATCAGTGCGTTGCAGGAGCGGGGACAGGACGTTGACGGAATGTATTACTTGCGGGCTGGTTTGCTGGCTTTTGAGGCAGGTGCCACAGGAAAAACCATTGAATACCTGGAGCTGGCCAGGCACCAGTCAGTGGCTGATGCACCAGCTTATGTTGCACTCGCCAAAGCGTACAGGGAAATAGATAATTTATCGAGGGAGATCACCATGCTGGAACACTATGTGCAGAAATATCCTGATGGTGATACATTCAAAGAGGTACAGCAAAGATTGTTTAAAACACTGGTCAAAAGCCTGAATTTTCAGCAGGCATATAAGCTTTGGCCCGAGCTGAAAGATGATTTTCCCGGCAATGAAGTGCTGATGACCAACTACCTTCTGGTGCTTCGGGCGATGGATCAGGATTCAGCGGCAACAGAGCTTGCCGGTGATATTCTGGATATCAACCGCAGCAATGAGGAAGCCCTTGAATGGCTTGCGAAAAGGCATTTCAGACATGCTGAGGAAAAATATCAAAAAGAAATGCAGGCCTATGAACAAAACCGGACACACAGGCAGTATGCCCAATTGCTCAAGGCCATGGATATCATCAATACCGACCTGCATATTGCCCTGGATTACTTCAAGCGGTTATACGCAAAAAATCCAACCGGTGAATATGCCAGTTACCTGGCAAATATCTATGAACGTTTTCAGGATGAAGAAAATGCAAGGTATTATCGTCGCAGGGCCCGCTAATTTATAAAGATCAACGTTGTGTATCCTTTCAGTTAGCTGTTTAATATGAACTTGCCGGCATGTTGAAAAGGTTTATGCCTGACGCCATGTTGCATTCGTGCTTTTTAAGGTTCTTGCGGTTGACCGTTGGTTGATTCTGGTGGGTGTGAATGCTTCAGGTTGTCCCCGGCGCAGGCGAATGATCGCCGGCAGGTGGTTGTGATCATTCACGGGGTTTGTTGCGGCCAAATTTTTCATGTGCTGTCACGAAGTCTCCTGCCACGATGGATGCGGCAAGTGAAATTTCACCTGCCATAACGGTTGCGGCGACCACTTCCGCAAACTTCATCACTTTGCCCTCCCCATGGCATCCGATGATCTGCAGGCATTCCTTTTGTGTGGGCAAAGATACACCACCACCTATGGTGCCAACAACAAGGGAAGGCAGCTGCAACGACACGTACAGGTCTTTGCCGATGGTTTCGGTGTAGATATACCCCACGCAAGATTCGCTGATATTTGCCAAGTCTTGGCCACAGGCAAGAAACAATGCGGCAATGCCATTGGCCACATGTCCGTTGGATCCCAATATGCCGGCCAGCTGGCCCCCGGTGACCCACCGGCGGTAGGCCGTGTCGATGTCTCGGGCCGTAGTGCGCAGCAACTTTGCGATTACCTTTTCTTTAAACAGCACCTCTGCCGTGACCGACTTACCTCTGCCCAGAATGGTATTGATATGGGCAGGCTTCTTGTCAACAGCCATATTGCTTTCAATGGCATAACTGACAATGGGGAAGTTCTGTTCAATATAATTGCAGACTGCCTGGGATGCCTTGGTGATCATATTCATCCCCATGGCATCGCCCGTGGAGAAATGCAGCCGCAGGTAAACAATGCGACCCTGTAAGTAACTGTTGAAACGAATGAGCCTTCCATGACTGGTGGTGCTTTCTGCGACCTCCCGGATGCGTTGAAAGTTGTTTTGAACCCATTTGGTGAATTCCTTGGCCTTGAAAACATCTTCCAGCACAAAAAATGGTGCCCTCTGGATCCCGTCGCTGGTTACAATGACATTTACCCCACCCGAGAGGGATATTGCGCGTGCCCCCCGGTTGTACGATGACACCAGTGCACCTTCTGTGGTGCTTAATGGAACATAAAAATTGCCCCGAGCATGCTCCCCGTTAATTTTCAATGGTCCGATGACCCCAACCGGGACCTGAGCAAAACCGATGATGCTTTCAATATTGCCCCTGGTAACTTCCGGGTCTATCCGGCTACTGGTTAGATGCTCAATGGGGTGTTTACTCTGTTTTTCCAAAAATTCAGTTCTGGCTTTTAAAGCCTCAATCAAATAGTCGTTCTCTCTGTTCTTTGGTAATTTCATTGTATAAAAAAGGGTTCAAATATTAATCAATTTTTTCAATTTCAGGGTCAGTGTTGCTTTCTTTGATATGCACGTCACGTTGCGGGAATGGTATCTGTATCCCGTGCGTGTTAAACTTTTTTAAGATGCCGATGTTGATATCGCTGAAGAACTTTCCCCTGCGGTGCATATAGGACGTGGTCCATACCAGCAGTTCAAAATGAATGCCGTTGTCACCAAATTTTTCAAGACGGATGGCGGGAGGTGGATCCTTCAAAACATGAGGATCTTCCGCTCCGGCTTCCAGCAATAATTTGATCACTTTGTCAATGTCGCTCCCATAAGCCACCGATACTGGAATACGGAACCTTAGTCTGTAATCGTTATGGCTCCAGTTGATTACACGCGACTGCACGAATTCAGAATTGGGTACAATGATCGATATATTGTCATTGGTGATGATGGTGGTAGC
>SL_3KL_010_SEDDRAFT_10003858_pt1 | contig 13588 bp, 7 predicted proteins | sample SodLakKL_010_SED_2_FD_10381 | JGI IMG/M metagenome (IMG submission 10381)
TGAGTTTTTTTGATTTTTTTCATGATAAATAAAATTTAAAGTTAATAAAAAAATTAAAAATAACCGCAAAAAATTTATAAAATAGTTAAAAAACTTTGCGTTCTCCTTGTAATTAATCGTTTCGCGTACTTCGCGTGAAACCTTTTTTCTTATAAAAAAAATAAATTTTAACCAATATTTAAAAATAATTAAAAGATAAACCAATAAAAAATTATAATTTTTACGCAAATCAAAAAAAAAACGACAAAACCAAATTTTTTGTAAAAAATATAAAAAAAAGTTTTTTAACAGAAAATATTTATATATTTAGATAATAAGTTTTGTTTTTGCTGATATGCGGAATAAGTTTAAATTGTTTTCTGGCTTGCAGATAAAAATTTTAAGTAAAAATATAATTATGAGATAATATGTTAGTTATTAGCTTGCACTTTGAAATATGGTTGTTCTATCCGGAAGTCAGAAAAAACCATTAAGAAAATTAAGGTATTAAGAACATTAAGACTATTACATTAAGCGGACACTTAATTAATCTTAATTCCTCTTAATTCCTTAATGTTTCCATTTTAAAAAACACTTTAAACAAGCTGAAGTTTGATAATCTCCGCTTATTACAATTAAAAACTTTTAAAATAAACTGCAGCTTAGTGTATTTTACAAACATTTTTTACACTTCACAGAAAAGATTTACTCTTTTTTTAATCTATCAAAAGATTTTTTTTTAGTTTTGTATCATTGTAAAATTATAAATAAAATAACATATAAAATCACAGAAATAAAATGCAAAAACAATTATTGTTAGGTGATGAAGCTATAGCTCAGGGTGGTATTGATGCCGGAATGTCGGGGATATACGCATATCCCGGTACGCCAAGCACTGAGATTACCGAATTTGTTAAAGCTTCTAAAGAAGCTAAAGAAAAGAACATATCAGCTAATTGGGCTGCAAATGAGAAAACTGCAGCAGAAGCAGCTTTGGGTATGTCTTATGCGGGAAAGCGCACAATGACATGTATGAAACATGTAGGATTGAATGTAGCTGCCGACCCGTTTATGAACTCCGCCATTACCGGTGTTAATGGTGGCATGATCTATGTTGTTGCAGATGACCCTTCAATGCACTCGTCTCAAAATGAACAAGACTCGAGAGTATTTGGCAAATTTGCTTTGATTCCTATTCTTGAACCATCAAGCCAACAAGAAGCTTATGATATGGTTCACTACGGCTTCGATTTGTCTGAGAAACTAGGAGTGCCGGTTTTAATGAGAATAACAACAAGATTAGCTCATTCAAGATCAGGAGTTCAAAGAAAAAATCATGTTAAACAAAATGATTTTAAACTACCTGAAGATCTAAGACAGTTTGTTTTACTTCCTTCTATTGCTCGCAAGCAATATAAGAAACTTTTAAACAATCAAGACAATTTCCTTAAAGAATCAAATAATTCAACATACAATAAGTACATAAACGGCGATGATAAATCATTAGGAATTATTGCTTGTGGTCTTGGTTATAATTATTTAATGGAGAATTATCCTGACAGAAAGGTGCCTAATCCTGTTGTTAAGGTATCTCAATACCCTTTACCTGTGGATATGATAAATAAACTTTATGATGAGTGTGATGAGATTTTGGTTATTGAAGACGGGTATCCTGTTGTTGAAGAAATGCTAAAAGGGCCATTAAATAAAGGGAAAAAAATTCATGGTCGTCTTGATGGATATATACCGAGAGATGGAGAATTAAATCCTAATATTGTTGGTGAAGCCTTAGGATTTCCAAAAACTAAAGGCGAGGAAATTCCATCATTGGTAGCAATGCGACCTCCCTCTCTTTGTAAAGGATGTTCTCACATAGACGCCTATTTGGCTTTGAATGAAGCATTAGAGCCATATACTAAGGGTAGAGTTTTTTCTGATATTGGATGTTATACTCTAGGAGCTTTGCCTCCTTTTGAGTCAATTAACACTTGTGTTGATATGGGTGCGTCAATTACTATGGCTAAAGGAGCGGCTGATTCAGGCATGTTTCCTGCGGTAGCAGTTATTGGAGACAGTACATTCACTCACTCAGGAATTACAGGTCTTCTTGATGCCGTTAATGACAAATCTTCTATAACTGTTGTAATAGTTGATAATTTTACAACTGCTATGACAGGAGGACAACCATCATCTGCATTAAACAGAATTGGAAATATTTGCAAAGGCTTAGGTGTTGAAGAAAAGCACATTAGAGTCATGAACCCATTAAAAAAACACCATGAAGAGAATGTGAAAATCTTCAAAGAAGAATTAGAATATGAAGGTGTTTCTGTTTGTATTCCAACAAGAGAATGCATCCAAACATTAAATAGAAAAATGAGAGCAAAAGCTAAAGCAAAAAAATAGATAATTAATATTAAATAATAACTTTTATTCACATGAAAAAAAAAGATATAATTCTTGCCGGAGTTGGCGGTCAGGGAATTCTTTCAATAGCTGCAACGATTGGTTATGCAGCAGTTCAATCAGGTCTTTATCTTAAACAAGCCGAGGTACATGGTATGAGTCAAAGAGGAGGAGACGTGCAATCTCACCTCAGACTGTCAGAAAACGAAGTAGCATCAGACCTTATACCGAAAGGGAAAGCAGATATGATATTATCAGTTGAACCTATGGAATCATTAAGATATTTACCATATCTTCATAAAGAGGGATGGCTTATAACTAACTCTAAACCATTTATTAATATTCCTAACTATCCTGAGGAAAATTTAATATTTGATGAGATTAAGAAAATTGAAAATCACGTATTACTTGATGCTGAGACAATAGCTAAAGATTTGGGAACATCTAAAGCTGCAAATATGGTTATATTAGGAGCAGCATTCCCATTTCTTGATTTAGAATTTGAAAAATTTGAGGAAGCATTAAAATTCATTTTTGGAAAAAAAGGGCAAGATTTGGTTAATCTAAATACTAAAGCACTAAAAGCAGGTAGACAAATTACTGAAAATAAGTTAGATAAAAGATAAATTAATATAAATATATTTTATTAATTATTTTTTTGTCTTTTATCAAACTTATAAGTGTAATATTTCATAAACAAAAAAAAACAATAAATATATGTTATCAAACAATTTTATTAACAGGCATAATGGAATAAGAAAGTCTGATGAGGAAAAGATGTTAAAAGCCATCGGAGTTTCTTCTATTGACCAATTAATTAATGAAACTATTCCCGAAAGCATTCGCTTAAAAGAAGAGATGGACCTACCGGAAAAAGGATTAAATGAATATGAATATTCTGACCATATAAAAAAGTTAGGTTCAAAAAATAAATTATTTAAGTCGTACATCGGCATGGGATATTATAATACTATCCTTCCCGGTGTTATACAACGTAACATTCTTGAAAATCCGGGTTGGTACACTGCATATACTCCTTATCAGGCAGAAATTTCTCAAGGAAGACTTGAGGCATTGTTAAATTTTCAGACAGTTATTTCTGATTTAACAGGGATGAAAATAACAAATGCTTCTTTACTAGACGAGGGAACAGCCGCTGCAGAGGCTATGGCTATGTTTTTAAATGTTCGCTCAAGAGCTAAATCAAAAGCGGGAGCTAATAAATTTTTTGTATCTGAAAAATGCTTCCCTCAAACAATTGCTGTACTTAAAAGTCGCTCCGAACCTATTGGGGTAGAATTGGTAATAGGAGATCATGAATCTGTAGATATTGATGATTCTTTTTTTGGTGCTTTAGTTCAGTATCCTGATGAATTTGGAGAAATTAATGATTTTACCGGTTTTGTTAATAAAGTTAAAGAGCATGATGTTAAGATTGGTGTTGTAGCTGATTTGTTAAGTCTTACAATCCTTACACCTCCCGGAGAATGGGGGGCTGATGCTGTTGTAGGCTCTTCACAAAGATTTGGTATTCCTATGGGATTTGGTGGTCCTTATGCAGGTTACTTTGGTACTAAAGAAGAATATAAAAGAGCCGTGCCGGGAAGAATAATCGGCATTAGCATTGATAAAGAAGGTAACAAAGCACTAAGAATGGCTCTTCAAACCAGAGAACAGCATATAAAAAGAGAAAGAGCAACATCAAATATATGTACGGCGCAAGCATTGCTCGCATCTATGGCAGGCATGTATGCCGTATATCATGGACCGGAAGGATTGAAAAAAATTGCTGAAAATATTAATTGTTTAGCTGGTTTGTTGGCTATAGAAATTGAAAAATATGGATATAAACAATTAAACAAGTCATTCTTTGATACGGTTTTAATAAAACTCCCAAGCGGAATTGATAACAAAACCATCAAAAAAATTGCTGAAGATAAAGAAATAAACTTCAGATATATTGATAATGATCTCGTTAATATTAGTATAGATGAAACAACCGATATTAATGACATTAATATTATACTTGAAATTTTTGCTAAAGCTAATAATAAAACTTTCAGCAGAATTGAATGTAATAAAGAGAACTGTAAAAAATCATCTACTTTTTCTAAAAATTTTGAACGCAAAACATCATATTTAAATCATCCTGTATTTAACTCATACCATAGTGAAACAGAGATGATGAGATATATGAAGAAGCTTGAAAACAGAGATTTAGCTCTTAACAGGACAATGATACCTTTAGGATCATGCACGATGAAGCTTAATGCTGCGACAGAGCTATTCCCGTTAAGTTGGCCTGAGTTTAACTCTTTACATCCTTTTGTTCCAAAAGATCAATCAGAAGGATATAATGAATTAATCACTACTCTTGAGAAATATTTATGTGCAATTACAGGATATGAGGCAATTTCTTTCATGCCTAACTCGGGAGCATCGGGAGAGTTGACCGGGTTATTGGTTATAAGAGCATATCATGAAAGCCGTGGAGAAAGTCATAGGGATGTAACTTTAATACCATGCTCGGCTCATGGAACTAATCCTGCAAGTGCTGTTATGGCAGGAACAAAAGTTGTAGTTGTTGATTGTGATGACCAGGGCAATATTGATATTGATGATTTAAGAAAAAAAGCAGAGAAGCATAAAGATACCCTTGCTGCTGTAATGATAACATATCCATCAACTCATGGGGTTTTTGAAGAGAGGATTTTAGAAGCAACAAAAATTGTACATGATAATGGTGGTTTAGTATATATGGACGGTGCAAACATGAATGCAAAAGTTGGTTTTTCAAATCCTGCTATTTGCGGTGCTGATGTTTGCCACCTTAACTTACATAAAACTTTCGCAATACCTCATGGTGGTGGTGGACCGGGCATTGGACCTATAGGTGTAAAAAAACATCTTATGGATTTTCTTCCGGGTCATCCTGTATATGAAACAGGTGGAAAGAAAGGAATTCATGCTGTCGCTGCAGCACCTTTTGGCAGTCCTTTAATTCTTCCAATTACTTATGGTTATTTAAAACTTTTAGGTAGAAATGGATTAATTGAAGCTACAAAAATTGCAATACTTAGCGCCAACTACCTGAAAGCAAAGCTTGAAGATCATTACAAAGTTCTTTATAAAGGAAATAAAGGACACGTTGCTCATGAGATGATTCTTGATTGCAACCCTTATAAAAGATCCATTGGTGTTGATGCAATTGATATAGCTAAACGACTTATGGATTACGGCTTCCACGCTCCTACTGTTGCTTTTCCTGTTCCGGGAACACTTATGGTTGAACCAACTGAAAGCGAGCCATTATCAGAGCTTAATCGCTTTATTGATTCAATGGTAGCAATCAGAAAAGAAATAAAAGAGATAGAAGACGAGAAAGCCGATAAAGAAAATAATGTCATAAAAAATGCACCTCATACTGCTCTTATGACAGCAAGCGATGATTGGGATAAACCTTATAGCAGACAAAAAGCAGCGTTTCCTTTGGAGTTTTTAAAAGAAGCGAAGTATTTTACTCCGGTTACACGAGTAGATGATGCTTATGGCGACAGGAATTTGGTTTGTACCTGCGACTCGCTTGACAGTTATGATCAACAATAATGTATAGTGTTGATATTCATTAAAAGTCTTTTATTGAAATATAAATTAAAGCTGATTTTTTAGAAAAAAATCAGCTTTAATTTATAAGAGTAATTTGATTTATAAGATTTACCATTTTATTTCTCATAGCTATGGAGGAGCCTTCATAATCATTAACAATTAAAACAAAAACTTTTAAGTCTCCATTTATAGTTGTTGTATAACCGCTATATGCAATAACATTACTCAAAAAACCACTTTTACCTATCAGGTTATCTTGCGAGGGTGTATTATGAAACAAGTGAGACAAAGTGCCGGTTTTCCCTGCAACAGCAAGGCTCTCCTTAAAAACTTCCGATTCAGAATTATTTGCCATCATCAAATATATTTTAGCCAACTGCCCTGGTGTTATTTTATTTTTTTGAGCCAAACCACTACCATCATACATGCTAAAACCATGAAGATCAACACCCTCATTCGACCAATACTCTTCGATAGCTTCAATACCGGCATTAAAACATCCTTTACCTTGTTCAAAAACACCAATTGTTTTTAATAAATTCTCAGCATAAGTATTAACACTATTGGTATTGGTTCTTCTAATAATATCAGAAATCGGCGGTGAATAATGATTTATTATTTCTATTGTTTCCTCAAATTCAAATTCTTTATTTTCGTTTAAATATCTGACTGTTGAAGGATCTATGGCAATACTAATACCGTTATTTAATAACACATCATGAAATTTACGGGCACAAAGGTAGGCGGGGTCAGGCATTGAGCCCCTTACTCCAAATTCTGCTACACCTGCAGGCACAGTTCCTGTTAATCTTCTTGTATTAGAATAAGGAGCACCTAAGATGTACACATTATCGCCGGTATTTCTTTCAGCGGTTGTAACTAAATTAACAAATTCCATCCACGATATATCCGGTTCTGTTCTCAAAACTTCAGCCGACTTGCCTACAGTTAAGTCAGGCTTGAAAAAAACAGTATATTTATTTTCATTTATGGTAAGACCGCATGACCCTGCAGCATAATAATTTCCAATATTCCTCCATGTCCATTCTCGGGGTACGATTTCATCATCAAAAATTGTTTCATCAACAATTACACGCCCTTTTACTTTTTTAATACCAATTTCTTTAACAGCATCAACCCACTTATCAAATATCTCATTCATACTTTCTGTTTCATCCATCAATGAAGAGCCAAATGTTGGATCACCGGAGCCAACTATATAGATATTCCCGTAAAGGGTTCCTTCTTTATCAATATCACCACTATACTTTAATGATGTTTTATATTTATAGTCTTTCCCTAAAATATTAAGAGCAGTGGCGGTAGTAACTATTTTCATGTTTGAAGCAGGAATGAGTGAAGTATTTAAATTAACAGACTTCATCTTCTCCCCTGTTTTAACATCATATAAAGCAAACCCCCAATTTGCTGATTTAAGTGTAGGATCCTGAGAAAAAACTTCAACCTCTTTTCTAAAAGAAGACAATTTATCCTTCTCTCCGGAAAAACATTCTGCTAAAACACTAAATAATATTGCTACTGTTAAAAATGATTTAAGCATAATCTTTTACAAATATTAATTTATTAATTTCTAATACGAGATGACAACCACTCTTTTCTCAAAGCTCTGTTGTATGGATTTAACCACATTCCCTCTCTTTTTGTTTTACTAAACATTTGTTGCAATGAAAGATCATCATAATTTGCAATATAATGTTGAGCAGCTTTTTTGCCGGCATATTTTTGAATATTTGAAACATTTCTCCTTGACACCTCTTTTTCCTTTAAAGCCAAAAGGAGTTTAAGAGCTAATTCGGGTTCCTTATTATCAGAATAAAAAGTAACACCATGCATTATAAATTCTATTTCCGAATTACTTATCAAAAACTGATATAAATAATTGTGTGATAAACCAAAATCTTCAATATCATTCTCATCATAAAAAATATCAGTTTGAAAATATTTATTCATAAAATCCTCATGATTATTTTGATTATGCAGCAAGAAAGCACTACGAGCTTCACTTATCATTTCGAGATATTCAGCAGCCGGAGATATTTTTTTCTTTTCATGTCTTATAATTTCGATATCTAAATCACAGTTTGATTTTTCCTTGTATAACTCTTCTGCTTCAGTCAGTTTTTTCTTTGCTCTGCTAAAAAGCTTATTATTAGATAAATTTGAATACTCATCTAACAGCCGTTGAAAATCTCTATTAGCAAGCTCACATTCCCTTCTGCTAATTCTTTCAGATAAAGAAGCCAATCTTTCGTTTATCAAAGAATCATTTTGGAATCTATATTTTTCAACATCCGCTTTAACATTTATATATATTTCTTTTGCATCATCTATTTCACCCGCCCATGCTTTCAAATGTCCCTGAGATAAAAAATCAATAATACTATTTCTTTTTTGTCTAAAAATATCTTCTTTGCTATATTTTTTTTCAGCAATTTCTTCTTCCCTTATCTCTTTTTCTGCCAAAAAAACTTCAATTGCATCCTCAGCCAAAGCTATATACTGAGAAATATTGCTGTCACAATTTATTTCCGAGTACTCTTTACATAATTCAAAAGCATTATTGAAGTATGTTTTAGCTATTAAATATTCTTCAGATTCATGCTTTTCATGTCCTTCGACAGTTAATCTGTCAACTAAATTTTGCAAATGATAAAATATTCTATTATGATCTTCGATAAACTTGTGGTGCTTTTGCTGATATTTAAGAGTATGGTTAATATATATATTGGCATAACTAATATTTTCTTTTGTCACCGCCCTGTTTATTACTTCAAGGAATGAATCATAAATTCCGGTATGAGCAATAGTATATCTTTTATTAATATCATAATTAAAATCTGCCAGAGATATCTTTTCATTATAGTAATCTGCTTTTTCAATAATGCTTATAGCTTCCGTATATTTATCATTTTCATTAAAACCATCAATTATATAAAAATAGTTCTCAAAAACTTTATCAATAACAGCTTTTGTACTATCAAGTACTTCATTATGAGGATACAAATCATTACTTACGAAAGCTAAAACTTCAGCTGCGGAGTCAATTTGTTCAACAGCAATATAGGTTTTCGCTTTAGCAAGATAAGAAGGAATATGAGCAGAATTAAATGTCGTTGCTTTTTCAAAACTATTTAAAGCAAACTTATAACTACCTTCATTATAATAATCAAGCCCTTGTTTGTAATACACATTATATAATCTGCTAAATTTTTCATTATAAACTTTTCTAAAATATTTAAGCGAATCATTAAGGGATTTATAGCGATTCTTGAAATCTATTGGGTCGGTTTGTTCAAGATTAAGAGTATTAATAAATGGTGAAAAATAAATTTGCCAATACATCCTTTCAGCATCGCATAAAGAAAACTCATCCATTATTATTCTATCAGGGTTATCAATAGAAAACCCTTTTATAATTTCATTAATACGTTTAATTGTATTGTTGGAATCATAATATGTATATAAAACATTCTCCCATTTTTTAAAATCATCTAAAAACTTTTTATCATAATAAAACAAAACATTTTCAAGTGATATATCAACATCATTTTTACTATTAATATCTACAAAAACATTATGACTATTTGAGCCAGTAATATTTGAAACCGGAATATTAAATTCTATTAAAAAACTATCATTTGTATTTGATGATACCATTAAAGCCATTTTTATTTTAGTAGGTTTTAGGTTATCAGCAATTTTAAAATCTTTGTAATAAATGTCACCGGTTAAATTAATATCAGTCAAATTAACTTTAAGATAATGTCTATCAATTTCAGTAATGCTAAATTCCAGCACATAATTTATATCGTACCTGGTAAAAGCTCTAAGTTTATTATTTGCTTCTGAGATCTTTTGCAAAACAACATTTGTAATTTTGTAATGGCCACTACTCCTGGGAGCAAACTCCACAGTCTGTGTACCTTCAACTTTTTTATTAAAAATAATATCTTTACCAAATGTTGATGTTGTCGGCAATAAAAAAAATATTATTACTAAAATAAATTTCAAAAAAAACATTACTTATTTTTTAGTTAATTCGTGCGAATATATAACTTTTTACCAATATATTCAGCGCTAATAAGAAAATTATTTATACCTATTACATTAAAAAACTAAATAAACTGTTATATTTGAAAAATATTTAAAACACATAATTTGAATTTTATATTATCTTAGAGATGAAATACGAGGATTTAAAAAAATTTGTAATAAATAAATTAAAAAAGGAATTAAAGCCTACTTTATATTATCACAATTATAAGCACACATTAGATTTATGCAAGATAGTCGAAGAAATTGGATATAAAGAGGGGGTTTCTGATGAAGAAATGGAAATTCTTAAAACGGCAGCTCTGTTACATGACACGGGTTTTCTGTGGCAATATGATGATAATGAAGAACTTGCATGCGACTTTGCTAAAAATACACTACCAGATTACAATTATAATAATGAACAAATAGAAAAAATATGCGATATCATTTTAGCAACGAAAATGCCTCAGAAACCAACAAACAAATTAGAAAAAATTATATGTGATGCTGACCTTTATTACTTGGGAAGAGATGACTTTTTCATTACAGCACTTAAACTACATAAAGAGTGGGGTGAAAACAGCACAAAAAAAATAACATTTAAAGACTGGTATTTAAAACAAAAGGCGTTTCTTTTATCTCATAACTTTTTTACAAAAACAGCAAAAGAAATGCTAAATGAAAAAAAACAAGAAAATTTATTACAAATAGAAGAGCTCTTATCTCTGCTTGAATCTTCAACAAATAAATAAACTAAGCCTCATATTTTAAAACTTTATCTGCTTTTTTACTTAAATAAATTTTACTTTATTTAAACTTTATTATAAATTATTCGTATAAGATAATAAAGCAAATATTAACTAAAAAATAAGAGTTATGGAGCAAGAAAATACAAGTAACAAAAATGTAATTTTAGTTCCAACAGATTTTACTAAAATCGGCGATTATGCTATAGAAAATGCTGCAGAAATTGCAAAAGAACTTAAATTTAATGTTTGCATTTTACATGTTATAAATAAAACAACAAGAAAAAAATTAGCCAAAGAAAACAAGCCGGTTGAGTATATCAATGAAAAGTTGGAAAAAATAACAAAAGACCTAGAAAAAAGTCATAGAATTAAAGCAGATTATTTATCCAAAGAAGGAAGTATATTTTCAATGATAGCTGAGGCAGCAAAGGACATTAATGCCTCCTACATTGTAATCGGCACTCATGGTAAAAAACCTATACAAGTATTTTTAGGCAGTTTTGCTTTGAAAGTTATAAAAAGCTCACCTGTACCGGTTTTTGTTGTCAAAAAACCACCTATGAACAACAAAATCGAAAGCATTGTATTCCCTTTGGATGTTACTATAGGCTCAAAGAGAAAAGTTAAACATGTTGTTAATTTTAACAAAACACATAAAACAAAATTTCATCTTTTTATCAATTCTCAAGGAGATGTATATACAAAGAGTCGCATTAAAGGGGATTTAAATCAGGTAAAAAAAATACTTGAAAACCATAAAATAGAATATATCGAAGCCTATAGCGAAAAAAAGATTCCTTATGCAAAACAATTGGTTAGTTACGCTAAGGAAAATAACTGCAATTTTATAATGATAACAACAGACCCTGAAAAAACTTCAATACAACCATTTGGCTCAACAGATGAAAGAGTTATTTATAATGAAGATGGGTTCCCTGTAATGTGTATAAACCTTAAAAGCTTAGGAATTCATACTAAATTAGGTATATAAACATTATTTTATACTTAGTGTTATAACTTTCTGTCAAGATTTAAATAGCTATGTCACATAACTAATAGCAGAACTTACCTGACTTTATTTATTTTTGTTTACCTTGTTATAGATAGTATGCTATATTAGAATAATAGTTAATATCTTTTATGCAATAATTAATTATTATTACTTATTTTTGCTATTATTATAAATAAATAAAAAGCAATTATATGGATTCTGATAAAGCAAAAAGCAGGATAAAAGAACTAACCAATATAATTAATCGCCATAATTACAATTATTATGTTTTAGCTGACCCTAAAATCAGTGACCACGAGTTTGATAATCTTATGGAAGAACTGATTTTACTTGAAAGAAAGTATCCTGAATTAAGTGATGATAATTCTCCTACAAAAAGAGTTGGCGGACAAGTTACCAAAGATTTTCCTACCGTAAAGCATAAATATCCTATGTTATCATTAGGTAATACATATAACCGAAAAGATTTAACAGATTTTGACAATCGAATAAAGAAGGCAATAGGAAATAGTTATGAATATGTATGTGAACTTAAATTTGATGGAGTTGCAATCGGATTAGTTTATAAAAATGCAAAATTAGTTAGAGCTGTTACTCGTGGAGATGGAACTCAAGGAGATGAAGTTACCAACAACGTAAAAACAATAAAAAGCATTCCTCTTAATCTTTTTCAGGATAATTTCGACAATAATATTGTTGATGAATTTGAAGCCAGAGGGGAAATATTTATGCCACACAAAAGTTTTATAGGGTTAAATAATGAAAAAATAAAAAATAACGAACAACCCTTTGCTAACCCGAGAAATGCAGCTGCAGGCAGCTTAAAAATTCAAGAATCAAGAATTGTATCTTCACGTAATCTTGATTGCTATATTTTTAGTATTATCGGAGAAAAACTTCCTTACGACAATCATTATGATAATCTTAAGTTGGCAAAAAAATGGGGTTTTAAAACATCTGAATTCACAAAGATTTGCAAAAACATAGATGAAATATTTGAATACATTGATTATTGGGAAAAAAACAGAAATGATTTAGATTTTGATATAGATGGAGTGGTTATCAAAATTAATTCAATTAAACAACAAGAACAATTAGGTTACACTTCCAAATCACCACGCTGGGCAATATCATATAAATTTGAAACAGAGCAAACAACAACGAAACTATTAGATATCAAATATCAAGTAGGGCGAACAGGTGCAATAACTCCGGTTGCAGTGTTACAACCGGTAAAACTCTCAGGTACAACTGTTAAAAGAGCTTCTTTGTATAATGCGGATAAAATAGAGGAACTAAATCTACATAAAAACGATACGGTAAAAGTAGAAAAAGGAGGAGAAATTATACCTAAAATTGTTGGTATTGACCAAGAACTAAGAGAAAAAAATTCGGATAAGATAATATATGCCACTCATTGTCCCGAATGTGGAACAGAACTAATAAGAAAAGCCGGAGAATCTTTGCATTATTGCCCGAACAAAAACAACTGCCCTCCACAAATACTTGGAAAAATCGAACATTTTATTAGCCGAAAAGCTATGAATATTGAAAGTTTAGGGCAAGGCAGAACAGAAATATTAATTAAGAACGGAATAATAAAAAATATTGCCGATTTATATGACCTCTCTTTTGATAAACTATACGGACTGGAAAAAACAATAACTAATGTGCTTGATGGCAAAACTAAAAAAATTAGCTTCAAAGAGAAAACCGTAAATAACATACTCAAAGCTGTTGAAAACTCTAAATCTGTGCCTTTTGAAAGAGTTTTATATGC
>SL_3KL_010_SEDDRAFT_10003859_pt1 | contig 13587 bp, 11 predicted proteins | sample SodLakKL_010_SED_2_FD_10381 | JGI IMG/M metagenome (IMG submission 10381)
TCGATCGCCGAGCGCTACACGCCGGCGCCGCTGCCAGCAGCGGCGAGCGGCCGCTTCGACGCGCTGCGTGGGGGGCTGGACGAGGCGAACGTGATCGTGAGCGACCTGCGGCCCGCGCTCCACAGCGCAGGCGCCGACGAGCCCGCCTTCCTGCGCACCGATACCCACTGGACGCCAGCGGGCGCCACCGCGGCGGCCGCGGCGATCGCGGCGACGGTGCGCGCCCAGGCGCCGTTCGAAGGCCTCGGTGAAACCCCGTTCACCACCGAGCACGACGAGCTGCGCGAGCATTGGGGCGACCTGACCGTGTTCCTCGACCTGGGCCCGTGGCTGGAACAGCTGGGGCCGCCACCGGACCTGGTCGCGGTCCCCCGAACGCGCAGCCTGGCTCCTCCGAGCGACGACCTGTTCGCGGAGGTAGAGGTGCCCGTTGCGCTGGTCGGGACGTCGTACAGCGCCGACCCCACCTGGAACACCGTCGGCGCGCTGCGCGTAGCGTTGGGCAGCGACGTGATCGACGCCGCCATCGCCGGGCTCGGGGCCTGGGAGCCGATGCACCGCTATCTGACGGGCGAGGCGCTGCGAGGCGCACCCCCGGAGGTCGTCGTATGGGAGATCCCCGAACGCTACGTGACACTGGAGGGCCACGTGCCCGAGGAGGCGAGCTGGTGAGGAACGCGTGGTTCGTGGCGCTATCCGTTCCGCTGCTGCTGAGCGCGTCGCTGGTGTGGGCGCAGCCCGGCATCGTGCTCGAGCTGGAGTCGCGCGGCACCTTCTCGCCGGGCGCCGTGAGCGGGCAGACCGCGGGCCGGTTCCGGAACGACGGTGTCGAGCCGTTGCCGGTGCGCAGCGCCGTGCGGAGCTACCTGCTGTGGTTCGAGACGCGGGACGCCGGCGGTGAAACGGTGCGCGCGCTCGCGCACCTGTTCGTGCCCGTGAGTCCCGTCGACGCCGGCTCGCTGCTGGCCTTCGCGCCTGGCTCGAACGGCTTGGTCGACGCCTGTGCTCCTTCGCGCGCCTACGTCCAGGGCGGGCGCCTCGACACATACGGTGCGTACGGGCTGGCCTATGCCGGCCAAGGCCTACCCACGGTGGTGCCGAACTACATCGGCTTCTTCGACCCGGAGCGCATGCAACCGTACTTCGTGGCCGATGCGGAGGGGCAGGTCGTGCTCGACGCCCTGCGAGCTGCCTCGACCGCGCTGGCCGACATGGACCCTGCCTTGACGCCGACCACGGCGTTCGCAGCCGGCTTCTCGCAGGGTGGCCACGCAGTGTTCGCGGCGGCCGACCGCGCCGCCAGCTACGCTCCCGACGTCGCGCTGGCGGGCGTCCTGGGCTTCGGGCCGAGCGGCGAGGTGGACGTGGTGATGCGCGCCTTCGCGTACGTGGCGCCCTGGATCCTGGTGGCGTACGCGACCGTGTACGACGCTGCGCTCGAGCCCGCCGCGCTCCTCCAGGAGCCGTTCGCGAGCCGCCTGGCGGATGACGTCCAGCGGCTGTGCATCGCCGAGGTCCAAGCGCAGTACCCGGGCGACCCTGGGGCGCTGCTCGTGAGCGACCTCGCCAGCGCTCTGCGTGACGGCACGCTGTCCGATACCTACCCGACGCTGCACGACCTGATCGAACTGAACCAGACCGGACTGCGTGATCACGGGCTGCCGGTGATCATCCTGCAGGGCGTTGATGACCCGGTCGCTCCCTTGGCCGACCAGGACCGCTTCGTCCTGCGGCTGTGCGATCACGGCAGCCCCGTGCGCTACCCGAACTACCTGCGCACCCGCCACGAGACGCGCTACATCGGCTTCGAGGAGGCACTCGCCTGGATGCGTACGATCGCAGCCGGCGAGGAGGCACCCTCGGACTGCGAATCCCTGCCTCGCCCTTGACCGCCCCGGGAGGTCCTATGCCGTCACTCCACCGCGCCCGCCCCGTCACGCTCGTCCTCACGCTGCTGCTCATCGCGCCCTGGCTGACCCAGGCGTCGGCGCAGACGCAGCCTGCGGCCGCGCTGGCGCTGCCGCCGGGCAGCTTGGTCGAGGCCGTCTACGAGGAGCGCCTCAGCCCCGCCGCCGTGCAACAGGCAGCCACTTCGTCGTTCGGCCGCTTCGGGATTCCGTCAGTCGACAACGCTGTCGACGTGTACCGCCTCCAGTACGTGACAACAGGGCTGGAGGGCGAAGCGGCGGTCGTGAGCGCGTCGCTGTTCGTGCCCGTGGAGCCGCCACGGGGCGCGGCGCCGCTCTACGTCTTCGGGTCGGGGACGACGGGTCTCGCCGGGGTATGCGCCCCGTCGCGCGAGGCCGAACTGCCACAACCGCTCGGCGACTATCGCGGCTACTTGGCGCCCTACGCTGGCCGCGGCATCGTGACGGTCTTCCCCGACTACCTCGGCTTCGAGGACCCCGCACGGCCGCAAGCCTACTTCCACGCCGCCAGCGAGGCCCATGTGATGCTCGACGCAGCGCGTGCAACACGTGTGCTGTTCACCGAAGCACCGTGGTTGGGGGAGTTGCAGGACGCCGTGCTGATGGGGGGCTACTCACAGGGGGGGCACGCCGCGTTCGCGGCCGCTGACCTTCGCCCTTGGTACGCGCCAGAGATCCCCCTGCTGGGCATGATCGGATACGGCGCCACGACCGACGTCCGACCGCTGTTCCTCGAGGGACCGTACTACTCGCCCTACGTGCTGGCGAGCTGGTCGGCGATCTACGGGTACGAACAGGTCGACCCCGCGGCGGTCCTGGCCGAGCGCTGGTTGCCGTCACTCGAACGTGAGGCGCTGAGCGTGTGCGTCGACCGCGCGCAGCAGATCTACCCGTTCGACGTCGACGCGATGTACACGCCAGCCTTCGCCCGCGCCCTGCGCGCCGGCACCCTAGCGCGAGACTTCCCCGGCCTGCACGCACTCTTCGAGGAGAACGACACGGGCCTGTCGGGACACGGCCTGCCCGCCCTGGTGGTGCAAGGCGGCCAGGACGTCATCGTCCACGACGCGACGCAGGAACGCTTCGTAGCGGCGTTATGCGCACGAGGGAGCGACGTGCAGTACCTCAACGTGCGCGACGCACGTCATCGCGAGACGCGACCGGTTGGCTTCGAGGCAGCGGTCACCTGGATCTGGGAGCGTAGTGCCGGCCTTCCGGCCCCATCCTCGTGCTCGCAGTGAGCTGACCGAAGCAATCCGCGCGGCTGCGCTCGCCTGCGGCTCACAGGCGTCCGGCGGCGGTCGTCGACGTGCGCAAGCGTCCCTGGATCGGGCTCGTAGCGACGGCCCCCGCCATCGCTGCGCGCTCCTGCGAGCAGCGCGTGATCGCTCGCGGCGTTGCGCACGGCACGTGGGCATCCAGCGAGCCGACGACGAGATCGCGTTCCCGCTGGCGCAGGAGCGCGGCCACCGTGTCGTGGAGCGCCGCAGCCAGGGTACCGACCACGGCGATGGTCACGAAGGCAGCGGCCAGGAGCGCCACGGCGTTCATGCGGGCGCCCCAAGGGTGGTGGGAACTGTGGTGTCGGTCGTGCTCACGGTGTACCTCATTTACTAAGGTAGCGCATCGTGGAGGCCGAGCGGTGAGGATTCCCACACCCGCACACCTGAGCGGGGCCTCCACGGTCGACCGTGCGCTGCGGCCAGCGCGGCTCAGCCTGGCAGCGCCTGGATCAACCCGGGGTCGTCGATGCGGGCGTTACCGACACGAGGGTCGACCGGGTAGGCGCACAGCCAGTCACTTGGGCAGGGTCCGAGGAGGTCGCTGACGTCGTCGGGCCGTTGCAGCGCCGGGTCGAGCCAACGTGCCAGATGGTCGGGATCGAGCACGACCGGCATGCGGTCGTGGAGTTCGGCCATGCGCTCGTTTGGTGGGCAGGTGAGGACGGTGGCGCTGGGACCGCCGCTGGGGCCGGCGCGCTCGGCGTAGAGCCCGGCCAGTAGCAGCGCTGCGCCGTCGGCTCGGACCACGTGGTACGGCTGCTTGCGCTGGCCCTCACGACGCCATTCGTAGAAACCGCTGACCGGGACCACGCAGCGAGCGCGGCGCAAAGCGTCGCGAAAACTGGGCTTCTCGGCGGCGGTTTCGGCGCGAGCGTTGAACAGCGTCGCGCGGAAGTCGGCGGGCTCCTTGACCCAGCCCGGCACCAACCCCCACCGCCCGGTCATGACCTCACGCGCGCCGTCGGGGCGCTGCCTGACCCACGGCACCACCTGGGTAGGCGCGACGTTGTAGCGCGGCATGAGCGGGAAGGCGCTCACGCCCAGCAACCCGCTGAGATCCTCCTCGTCGTGGTAGAGGGTGTAGCGTCCGCACATGCGCGCACCTCCGCTGACCGCTGGGCTCGGCTCAGCCGTCGTCGGCGAGTTCGGCCAGCACCCGCTTCCGGTCGTCGCTCTGGTACTCCTGCAGCAGCCCGAAGTGTTCGACGTACGCCGCGACGTCGCGCAGGTGACTGGGCAACGCCAGGAAGCCGTGGCTCACCATCACGTCGAGGCGGCTGATCTCGAACAGCGCACCCTGCCAGTTGTCGCGCTCGATGCGTTCGAGCGTGAAGCGGTGCAAGGTCGCCTGCATGAGCGTCCGCACGAGCTCCTGCTGATCCGACGACAGCTCGTCCCACACGTTCTGTGCACGTTGACGCCGATGTTGGTGGAAGCTGTCGCTGATGCTGGTCGCGATACCGCGAATCGCCTCCCGTGTGAGCCGCTGCTCAGCGGAGGGATCGGGCTCCGCGGCTGGCGGTTCGATGCCTTGCTGGAGCAGGCTGTGGACGAACCCGGGGAGGTTGAAGATCGGACGCCCCGTGGCCTCGGCCTTGCGCTGCAGCGACTTGGCGTAGCGCACGATGTCGATCACGCGGAGCGACCCGTACTGCTTCACGGTGGCGTCGGGGTCGACGGTCCAGCCGATGTCGAGCAGTGCGTCCCGCGCCTGCAGCGCCTTGAGGCGGACCTCTGCGTCGGCCTCGCGCGGCACCCTCTTGGCGATGCTGTCGGGCAAGCGAACGCGCGGCTTGAAGACGTCGTTCTTGCTGATGAAGATGTCGACCTGCTGATACTTGCGCCCGACCTTGACGCCCTCGTACGCGAAGGTGAGGCAGGTGTAGCGCGCGAACTCGTGCTGAGCCTTGTCGAGCACGTACGTGAAGTCCTTGAAGCGCTCGTACTTGCCCTCGAGGCCGAGGCGTAGCTTCAGGTCGTCGACGTCGAAGTGCAGGTGCCGCTTCTCGCCACCGTAGCTGGTGGTGTAGAGCACCTCGAACAGGCGCATGCTGTTGAAGCTCTCGAAGCTCAGGAGTTGCTCGGTGGGGATGATGCTGAAGTCACGCCGCAGCTGCAGCAGGTAGGGCTTGAGCTTGTCGTGGATCTTGAGCTCGATGCAGGCGAGCTTGTCGCGACTGTCGCGGCCACTGTCGTAGCGCGCCTCGGAGACCCACTGGAACATCACCCAATCGCCGTTGGCCTCCTTGACCTGAACCGTCTGCTCGAGCAGTTCGCGGGCCGACTCCTCGATGCGGGAGTAGATGCTCTTGCCGCGGATGTTGAAGATCTGCGAGTACTCCCAGGCGGTAATGCGGATCGGCTCGAGGTCGTGGTCCTCACGCGTGATGTCCGAGAGTGCCAGCACCAGTAGCCGCTTGGTGAGCAACCCCATCTCCTGCCGGCTCAGTGCCAAGGGGTTGGCCTGCGTCACCGCCACCCGTCCGCCGCGCCGTTCGAGCGCACGGCGCGTTGACGAACGCCCGCCCCTGTGCTTGGCCCCGCCTTTGCTGGTCGCACGGCCGCGCGCCTTCGCACCCCGCGCTGTACTCTGGCTCGTGTTCGCGCCGGTATCGTGAGCGGCGTCGTCGCCCAGTGGATCGCCCTGCTTCGGCCTCGCCATGTGTATGCGACCCTACCACCTCGAGCGGGGAAGTGTCCAGCGTCGTTCACCGCTTCGCACGAAGCGCGGGGAGTCAGAGTACCTCAACTTCCCCACTTCAGTCCCGCACGATCCCCGGTCGGTCCCCTCCCCTTCCCGCTTCGGTCCCGCCACGCTCCCCGACGGGTCCCGCAGACGTCCCGTGCGGGTCCCGCACGATCCCCGGTCGATCCTCACGGCCATCGTCCAGCACGCATATTCTACAGCTCCATAAAAGAGAATGTAAGGCAATGGGAAAGGAACAGCAATAACGAACCGCTGGTGTTGCCAACGAGACGCTGATGTTGCCTTGCCAGCGACACTTCGCCCTACCGCAACGGCTCCCGGAATCACCTCCCCCAGCGTAGTCCATGACGACCGGCGGCGGGCCGGGTACCGCAGCTTCCCCACTCGCCACGATCGCGTACCGCAGCTTCCCCAGCTGCAACCTCGAGGGCAGCACTGACCGAGGCTGCCGGAGGGCTCCCGTGAACGGCCGACTCCGGGTCGTGGTCTGAGTCCCTCCCCTTCCCCACTTCGTCGTTGCCGGCGGCATCGAGGCGCAGCACGGCGCGAGTCCCGCAAGTTCCCCACTCGCGGCGCAATCGGCCTTCTAGGGGGCGAGGCGACGTATGCGCTCAGTGACGTCACAACGTGCTGCGTGGCCTGGGCGAGTACCGCCACTCCCCCGGTTCGGCCGGCGTTCGGGACGTAGGTTGGACCCCCTGGGGCTCGACACGTGCTGCGGCGATGGTCTCCGCGGCGCCGAGCCTCACTCAAGCGCGAGGACACCGATCGACAAGCACCGGGCCGTGCACTTGCTGAAGAGGCGCAAGCGGGGAACCTGGGGTACTGTGATGCTGGCCGAGGGCCTAGCTCCCCCGTTTCGCCGCCATAACGTTATGGCGAAGTGGGAGCGCAGCGGTACTCATGTGCGGGCGAGTGTGATGAGCGTGGCCGTGACAGCCTTCGATACGCGAGAAGCGCGTGTGCGCAAGGCAGTTGGTGGCGTCTGCGCGCCCGCTGGTTACAATGCGGCACCGTGCGATCGATGGGTGCGAGAGCCCGGATCGGGGACGTGATGTGATGGTCGTGCTGACCTTCTTCAACCATGCCGGTGGCGTCGCCAAGACGAGCACGATTCGCGACCTCGGTTTTGTCTTGGCCGAGGAAGGGCGCCGGGTCTTGCTCATCGACATGGACCCCCAGGCGAACCTGACGAAGTGGCTCGGGGTGGACGACGACGTCGACTTGTTCGAGACCGTCTACCCGGCCATCATCGGCTCACCTGACGAGGACGGCGAGGTGGACGATGGCGCCTTGCGCTTGCCGACCCCACGCCGGGTGCACGGCATGGACCTGGTGCCGGCCCACCTCAACATCGCCATCATCGAGCGCGAGATCCTGAGCGTCTTCATGGGTGTGCTGCGGTTGCGAGAGGCGGTCAGGCGGCTCGATGGCTATGACTTCGTGTTGATCGATCCGCCACCGAGCCTCGGACAACTCTCAGCACTTGCCGTGGTGGCTGCTGATGGCGTGGTGGTGCCGCTGCCGACGAACCGCAAGGGGTTGGACGGGATCCAGACGGTGATCAAGATGGTGCGTGAGTACCGCAAGGCGTCGCCAGGCCTCGGCATCGTGTTGTTCGTGTTGACGCAGCACGACCGTCGGACCCGGCATGATCGTGAGAGCCATGACATCATCACCGCCCAATTGCCGGCGTTGGCACCCATCTCCTCTCCCCTGTCGAGCCGACCTGCCTACTACAGTGACGCGCAGGTCGAGGGCATGCCGATCCCGGTGTACGCGCCAGGGAGCGACGCCGACCAGGAAATTCGGCAGGTGGCGAAGGAGCTGTTGGCTGCCCTGGGGAGCCGCCGATGAGCGCCCGGCGGAGGCGTAGCGACATCGACCGGGCGGCGGTCTTCGAAGCGATCCTCGGTGACCTGGGCGGGAGCGAGCCCGAGGCCACCGTCGCCCCGGCCCACATCGCGATCGACGCCATCAGCTACAACGATCAGCAACCGCGGCACCACATCGATCCGACGGCGCTGGCGCAGCTGACGGCCTCCGTGCGCCAGCGTGGCGTGCTCGAGCCAGTGCTGGTGCGACGGGGGGGTGAGGGCTACGAGTTGGTGGCGGGTGAACGGCGCACGCGCGCAGCCCAGGATGCGGGTCTTCGGGTGGTGCCAGCGATCGTCCTTGACCTGGACGATCGCGAGGCGCTCGAGATCTCGATCATCGAGAACCTGCAGCGCGAGGATCTCAACGCGGTCGAGGAGACCGAGGCCGTGCTGGCGCTGCTCGGCTTGACGCTGGACCTCGATCGGCCCGGGGTACTAGGGTTGCTGCACGACCTCTACCAGCAAGAGCGTGGGCGTGCTAGCGACGATCGCTTCGACGATGACCAGCGAGCGGTTGCCGCGACGCTCTTCGAGCGCCTGGGGCGCTTCACCCCGGTGTCGTTCCTGGTGAACCGCGTGCCCATCCTGTCATTCCCGGATGAACTGTTGGACGCGGTTCGCACGGGCCGCCTGGCGTTCACGAAGGCGCAAGCGATCGCTCGGGTGGACTCCCACGCTGCCCGCGCCACGCTGCTGCGTGAGGCGATCGAACAGGATCTGAGCCTCAGCCAGATCCGGCGCCGCATTACCGAGATCCGCAGCGACGACGTTGCGGAGCGGCCGGTCGGTGAGCGGGTGGTGCTCGCGCTGAACGCGACGAAGCGGCTGCTATCGCGACGGCGCGTGGCTGCGTTGTCGGACGACGAGCGGCGGCGGCTGAGCGAGCTCCTCGAAGACGTGCAGCGTCTCTTCGAGGAGTAGCGTGTGACCGTGGCGTGAGACGCGTGCGGGCGTGAGCGCTCCAGCCATGCGTAGCGTTGCGGCGCCGATGTCCTCGCTGCGTGGGGCGCCGCCGCGCACCCCCCGGCGCCGAGGGCCACCAGGCGGAGGCGCACAGCGGGTACCCCAGGATTCCCACTCCCCGTTCGCATGCCTCGTCCCGGCTCGACCGTCACGTCGCACACGAGGCCGTGCACGGCTACAGAGGTGGGCCCTGACGGGCGCTTACGATCAGCTACGGAGGTACCGTATGCTCGAGGTCGGTGAGCAAGCCCCAGCGTTCGACCTGGCCGATCAGGACGGTCAGTCCCACACTCTCGACGGCTACCGCGGCCGCTGGCTCGTCGTCTACTTCTATCCCAAGGACGACACGCCCGGGTGCACCAAGGAGGCGTGCGGCTTCCGTGACGGAGCCAGTGAGTTGGCTGCCTTGGGCGCAGCGGTGGTTGGTGTGTCGGCGGACGACGCCGGCGCCCACCAGAAGTTCGCCAAGAAGTACGACCTGAACTTCCCCCTGCTGGTCGACCCCGACAAGGCCATGCTCGAGGCATACGGCGCCTGGGGCGAGAAGCAGATGTACGGCAAGAGCTACATGGGCGTGTCACGCATCACCTACGTCATCGATCCCGATGGAGAGGTGGCAAAGGCATGGCCGAAGGTCAAAGCCGAGGGCCACGCCGATGAAGTGCGCGCCGCGCTCACCGAACTCCAGACTGAGCGAGCGCGGAGTTAGATTGATGCACGGGTGGCGCGTGCGCGCGCACGTGTCGGTTTGGACAACCTTGGCTGCCATAACGTTATGGCAGCGGCGGCGACGTCGTGATGGGCCAGCAGGTGTCCGTGCGACGGTGGTGCGTTGTGGCACTGGGCCCGAGCCGTGCCTGGGTAATGGGCGAGTATGGCTTCGCTTTGTGACCGGATATTGGGCACCCGTCGACGCGGTCACGTGTCGCTGACATCGGCAAGCCACGCTTGTCGCTCGACGGCTGGCTTGTCCACCCTACGAGACGAAGCGCACGGCCGGTCTCCTGACCGCAGACCCGTGGCGCTGGCGACGAGGCAGGAGGTCTACGCGCGGGCGGTGCCGAGCTATCGAGACGTCTGCCATAACGTTATGGCAGTGAGGTCGTGCCCCGGGTCGCAAATCACGGCGAGGGCAAGGATCTCCATCATGGCGCCGGGAGCCGGCTCCTGCCACTCAGGCTACCGCGCGGACCGTTTCTTGGGGGTGGCAGCGGCCGCATCTTTGACGGCCGCGCGCGTCGAGGCCGCCCAAGCGGGAGACGCTAGGGGATTGTCGCGGTGGGTCGCGGCGGCGGTGGTGATGCCTGGAAGCGTAGGTTGATGTGAGGCTGTGATGGTCGGGATCCGGCATACGTGATTCGGTTCGAGGTCGGAGGAGCCGCGCCGATGCGGCGGCCGTGATCGGATGGCTTTGAGAAGCTCCGAGAGGCGCAGGCAAGGCTCGATCGGGCCTGCTGCGGTCAGTCGGGTGGAGGTGGGGGCCATCGAGTGAGCGAGGACGATCATGGTATCCGTCTGCACACGGGCCGGCACCAGGCGCTCGTAGTGGAACTCGATCGCGGTGAATGCGCGAGCTTAGGCGGTCACGCCCGTAGGCGCGATGAGCGTTCGGTCGGCAGCAGGTCGGTTGGCCGACGGTGCGTGCGCGAGTGGGGGGCGCCAAGAAGGCTTCTGGCTTGTGTGTCGGCGTAACGTGGGCGCCGTGTGGTTGCGTGATGGCCGACCGCGTGCGTGGCTAGGATGCTGGATCGCGCTTGGGGGGTGCCGGGGGCGGCCGCATCCGGGCGCACTCCTTGGCGCGGACGGGTGGTCGGGGTGGGGGAGAGTGGAGTCGCTTCGTGTGCGCGGAGGTAGGGTGTCGGCCCAGGCTTTGGGGCGCAGTGGGCGAGCATCGCGAGTCGTGGCCGTGCGCATGGCGCAAAGGATGGGGATGCGTAGGAGCCCGATGCCGTGCTACGGCTTCGGCACGTGACAGGCGTAGCCTCGCTCGCCGCGGCGAGGGACTCACGCGTCGCTCGTGGCGGGGTACGGAGGGGTTGGCGCCGCGGGGTGCGACCAGCCGCTTGGGGGTCTGCGAGATTGGGTGAGCGAGGGCTTCCATGGTGGGCGTCAGCACACGGGCCGTCAACACGTGTTCGTTTGTGAGCCCGACTGCGCGGAGCGCGGGAGCGTTGGCAACGCTAATGGTGTGCGCGACGGCTATGGCTGCGGCGATGCGTCGGTCACCTGGCGGTTCATGCTCGAGCGCAGGAGAACGTGGCGCGCTTGAGATGAGTCCTGCGAGATGGCTTGAGTGCGCATTGGCCTCGTAATCGGAGACCGCGCGGCTTGGATGCTGGGTTGCGCGGTGGTGTTCCTGGGGCCGGCGCATCTGCGAGTGCCTCTTGGTTCAGGCTGGGTGTCGAGGTAGGGGAGTGGGCGTCCGCTTCACGTGCGAAGGAGGAGCGTCTCGGTGCCGGCGTGCTTGGCGCTGTCCGCATCGATGCCGAGGAGTCGGATGCCGTGCTGTAGCAGCAGCACACGGCAGTGGGGAACTCGGGCGCCGCGACCAGGCAGAGGCCAGATCACGACCTCGCTCGTCGGGTCTCGACGACGCAGTTTTGGGGGAGCGCTCGGGGGGGGCACGTGCGGCTGGCGGTGCGCCGTGGTGCGTCTTGCAGTACGTGGACGAGCGACCGGGGCGGCCCTGGCTGGTGAGGCCTCGAGGGCGCGTACCAGGAGCCGAGGCCAGTCGACCGGGGGGGTGGGGAAGGGCGTGCCCAACGACGTGAGGGAGCGGATGCTAGGATGCACGCTGCGCTGGTGAGCGCCGCTACGCGGCACTCCTGGGGCGGGACGAAGGCGCACCCTCCTGCTTGGCGGCGGTCGTGGGTGTGCCTTCGTGCGTGGTGAGGGGCGGGAGGTGGGTGCCGGCTGCGGTCCGCCCGCTTCGGGGCGGGGGGCTTCATGCTTTCACGCATAACCCGGGGTAATGGAGGGGCGGCCCGGTTGGCCACGTGTCGCCATGGACGTCGAGGGGCTCGAGGGCTGAGGTCCTTGGCGTCTTGCCAGCTGGCTTGCAAGGTGGCCGCGAGCTGGTTGCTGAGTGACACGCGTTGCTTGATGAGATCGCTGCGGGCAAGGCTCAAGGCGGCCGATGGCGCGCATCTCGTCGCTGCGGGGTTGCAGGACGCTGAAGCGGTGCCCGTCGATTCGCAGCACGTGCGCGAGGAGGTAGGCGTCGCTGGCGTCGCCCTTGCTGCTGGCGGTGTGGTTGCGCGAGCGGGTGGCATTCGCAGCGTTCGAGTGGATGGCTACCACCTGGTAGCCGGCCTCGCTGAGGGTGTCGATCAGCACACCGTTGGGGAGGCTGCGTCGCTGCTGGTCGATGATGCACAGGCGGTGTTCGCTGGTGCCCCAGTCGATGCCGGCGTAGCTGCTGGTGTCGCTGTCCAGGGCGTGACGCTTTGCGCTTGGCGTATGCTCGCCAGCGTCGGGAGGTCCTGCCGGTTGCTCACTGCATGGCACTCGCGCAACCCCGTGAGGCTGTGGGTGCAGCACCCCAGCGCCGGTCGGGACCTCCCGGCACTCGCGAGTGGGCGCGTCTCAGGCTGGCCCTCGAGAGGCGAGCCGTCGTGGCCCTACCCGCAAGCCCGCCGAGAACGCCTGAGTCCCACCCAACCACGAGCCAGGAAGAACCCACCACGAGAGGTACACCAGTGAGCAGGGGAGAGGAGCTCACATCGCCCGCGGATCGAGTGCGTCCCGGAGCCAGGCGCCGAACAGGTTGACACTGAGCACGAGCAGCAGCAGTGCCACACCAGGCAGCGTGCTCGTCCACCATGAACTGCTGAAGAGGTACTCGTAATTGCGGGAGATCATCAGACCCAGCGACCGGGTTTCGGCAGCGAGCGCCTCGCCGGCCGTGGTGTTCTCGTTGCGTCGTTCGGCGAGCACGCGCCCGCCAACCAGCCGGGCGATCCCGGCCCGATCGGCGATGCCGCCCACGCGGCCACGCATCTCGCTGCGCGGGTGCGTGGCCGCGCGCATGATGCTGAAGGCGACGTCTTCCACGGTCAGGGCTGAGCCGTGCTGGAACGTGACGCCCTGCCGCACACTCGAGCGCCACGTGGTGGGCGAGGTGCTCCCACTCGATGACGGACCACGGCGCGACGTTGCCCTCGCGGTCGAGGACCGTGAGGTTGTCGAGGATGTGGCGCTGCAACCTCATCGGCGTGGTCTCGTTCCGCATCATCGGGTCCAGTGTGCGCGCTCCGTCCTGAAGGCGTTCACCAGCCCGCGACCTTCCTGGCCGGCGGCTAGCGTACGGACTACGATGAAGGCTCTGACGATCGCTCGCTTCAGCATTGCGGCAACCCCTCGCGGTCCGTTCGTGACCGTTGCGACGACGGCTCCGTCCTGGCATGGGGTCACGACCGTCTTGCAGCCGCGCTCTATGCGCTGGTGAGCACGGCGCCGAGCACTGCCAAGGCGGTACCTGCAAGCAGTGTGGCGACCCCCTCGAGGATCGCGCCCAGCCTCGCGCCTGCGCGCCAGCGCGCAGCTAGCTCCGCCATCCAAGTCGAGAATGTCGTGAACGCTCCAAGGAAGCCCGTGCCGACCACCACCAGCCAGCCGGCGTCGAGCTCTGCGGCTGCGCCAAGCCAGGCACCGAGCGCGAATGCCCCCAGCAGGTTCACCGTCAACGTGCCCACACCTGCGCGCCGCCAGCGAGCCGCCACCGCGCTGCTCACCCCCCAGCGTGCGAGGGCCCCGAACGCACCCGCGGCTACCACGGCCAGATAGAGCGTGAGCGTCACGGCTCGACCGCTTGCCGGCGGCGGCAGCCG
>SL_3KL_010_SEDDRAFT_10003861_pt1 | contig 13583 bp, 11 predicted proteins | sample SodLakKL_010_SED_2_FD_10381 | JGI IMG/M metagenome (IMG submission 10381)
AAAAAACCCGCATTGAATTCAATGAGGTTTTATGAAACCCCAAGTATACAAGATTAGGGGGTCAGGATTTGTCGAACGTCCAATGCCCCTTTCGGGGATACTGCAAGTTGCCCTGCAGTATTAAGGCCTGTTCTAGAAACCCCAAAACTTACCCTAAAGTTTAGTAATGTTGAGTTTCAAAAACGTGCATTTGAATTAATGCGGGTTATATCGAAATGTTTTCAAAGAACGTTTAGCTTTCCTCAAGCAGACATTTGTCCAATAATTGTTCAACTTTTATCAGTTGTTCACGCACGCTGCGTTGCTCCACGGCTTTATTATCTAAACGTAAATATTCAACGGCAAATTGTAGATTGACCATGGCCAGTAAATCCTGCTTGTCACGAAACGCATAATTTCTTGCATATTCCTGCATTTTGTCATCTACCAGCCTTGCTGCCTTCCTGAATACTTCTTCTTCACCTTCACTATTGACCGTCAGCCTGTAAGGACGCTCTGCAATTATAACTGATATAAGTTGATCTCTCATAGAACAGTGCCTATCTGTTTAAAAGCACGGTTGTTTTTTCGATTTCCCGCAAAAGTTCATTGATCTTTTGCTTTGCCCTCAATGGATCAGCACTTTCCAGCATTTTTGCCGCCTGCAATTCCGTCAGATCATTTTCCAGCTGAGCGATCCGTTGTGCAGAAGTTTTCAGGTCCTCCTTCAAACTTCCGTTTTCAACCTCCAGGCTTTGTGCTCTCTCCTTTAACTGATTGTTGCGAATGATCAGCTTCCTGATTTTGTTTTGAACCCCCTCAACAATCAGCATCAGTTCATCCATTCATCCAGGGTATTTAATGCTGTGACAAATATACATGTTTTTTTTGTAAAAGCAATGCCGTTTCTCCCAGAATCACCCTTTAGTAAATACCGAAACACAATGCGGCTTTCTTCAGGAAAAAGGACCAATTGCTCTAATCAAAAATACAAAATATTTTATTCTAAAACAAAACATTGAAAAATAAACAATTTAAATACATGATTTTTTTTATTGTTAATATTTGTATTTATATTTGTATTTTTATATTATACATTTTTATTTTTAATGAGAGAAGATTTTATTGCCTATTTATGGAAGCACAGGCTTTTGCGTGCAAAACCCCATCCCATGTTTTCTGTCAGGGGGGAGCCGGTCGAAATACTGGATCCCGGTCAGGAAAACATGCATGCGGGGCCGGATTTTTTTGCAGCAAGGGTGCGAATCGGGGATACGCTTTGGGTTGGAAACGTGGAGGTCCATGTACGTTCCTCATCATGGTTCGCACACGGTCACCACGAAGACCATGCATACAACAACATCATCCTGCATGTAGTTTATCTGTTTGATAAAGAAGTGGTTAACCAGCAAGGCGAACCCCTTACGCATCTTGAGGTGAAGTCATATTTTGATCAGGGGTTACAGCAAAATTATCGTTTACTCCTTGGAAGCAAAAGCTGGATTCCATGCGAGAATCTGATGGACAGGGTAGATCCATTGGTATTCAAACATTGGCTGTACCGCCTGTCGGTATGCCGTCTGGAAAGAAAGACCAAAGAAGTGGTTCAATACCTGCACTATTTTAGCCACCACTGGGAACAACTGTTCCTGTTCATGCTCTGCCGGCAGCTTGGAGGAAAGGCCAATGCAACGACCTTTGGAATGCTGGTGCAGAGGATCCCCTACCGGGTACTCGCCAGGAATTATGACCAGCTGACGGTACTGGAAGCTTTACTTCTCGGACAAGCCGGATTGCTGGAAAAAGATTTTTCAGAATATTACCCCTGCATGCTTCAAAACGAATACCGGTATCTCAAGAAGAAATACCCACTGCCCCAGCCTCTACAGACAAACCTCTGGAAATACGCCAGAATGCGTCCTGCGGGGTTCCCCGATCTTAGAATTGCACAACTGGCCATGATTTACCATCTCCACCATGGACAGTTGTTCAATAAAATACTGGGAATGAAAGAAACATCCGCATACAGCAGACTGTTGACAGTGTCGCCATCGGGTTATTGGAACAACCACTACCGCCTGGACAAACAATCAGGCAGCCGCGAAAAAAAACTTGGCCGGGAAACCATCAATGCCATTCTGATCAATGCCCTGGCACCGGTATTATTTGTGTATGGTAAGGAAAAAAACAAACCGGAAATGACCGAATACATCATTCAACTGCTGATGTCCCTGCCCCCGGAACAAAACCAAATTATAAAACGTTGGCTGCAAATTGCAGGGTCTCCAAAATGCGCGGCTGAATCGCAGGGGCTCCTTGAATTGTATAAATATTATTGCATTCCGCGAAAGTGCCTCAATTGTGTTGCGGGCCACGCCATCTTAGGCAAAAACATTTGACGGGGAGGCCGGCACAATGCCACTTATTCATATCCGGTATGGGCAAACACCCGAATGAAGCCGGTGTCAATCCTGGTCGGCCAGGAACCTTTCGGCCTCAATGGCGGCCATGCATCCTGTTCCGGCAGCTGTTACCGCCTGACGGTACACATGGTCCTGAACATCCCCGGCAGCAAACACCCCGGGGACGCTTGTCCGTGTGGAACCGGGCTCTGTTATAAGATAAGCATTGTCATCCATATCAAGCTGCCCCCTGAAGATATCGCTGTTGGGATTGTGCCCGATTGCCACGAAAAATCCTTCCACATCCAAACGCGTCACCTTGCCGGTTTTTACATTTTCAATCATGACACCATTCACGGTTTTGTCGCCCACGATCTCTTTGGGAACATGATCCCAGATTATTTCTATATTTTTGGCTTTCATCACCCGGTGCTGCATGGCTTTGGATGCACGAAGCTCATCCCGGCGGTGTATCAGGTAAACCTTCTTGCATAGTTTCGACAAATAAGAGGCTTCCTCACAGGCTGTATCACCTCCGCCAACGACAGCAACCGTTTGTCCCCGGTAAAAGAAACCATCGCAGGTTGCACATGCCGACACACCAAAGCCATTGAACTTCTCTTCCGATTCCAGGCCAAGCCACCTGGCAGATGCACCTGTGGCTACAATCAACGTCTCGGCCAACAGTGTTTTCTTCTCGTCAACAACTATTTTAAACGGACGACGGGATAAGTCAACGGAAGTAGCAAGCCCAAAACGTACGTCTGTACCAAATCTCTCTGCCTGCTTCTGAAAATCCACCATCATGTCCGGACCTTTTACCCCTTCAGGATAGCCCGGATAGTTCTCAACATCGGTGGTAATGGTCAGCTGCCCCCCGGGTTGCAAACCCTGGTACATTACAGGCCTCAAATCAGCCCTGGCTGCATAAATGGCCGCCGTGTAGCCGGCCGGACCGCTTCCCAGTATCAAACACTTCACTTTTTCCGGTTGATCACTCATGATCTAAGATTTTTTTACAGGATCAATGTTTTATAAAATTCTGGCACCTCGGGTACTCATTAACCACCAGCATTTGGTTAAAACAGGACAAAATTAGTAAAATGAATCCTCAATTGTGTGAAAGTCCTGAATAAATTTTGGCAAAATAATTGCACGTATCTCTGGTAAAAGCCACCGGCACTTTTTGAAAAAAATATAAAATGCTAAGGAACGCTTCGCTTTCACATAAATTTTTTTCATTCGTCTGTGTGTAATTTCGAACGAAAAAAATTCATGTATATTTGTAAATACAATCAGGCAGTAAAGATCCTCACCCATGAAATCCAACAAACAAATCGTATTCATAGCAGCACTTGTCGTGATGATGGCCGGATGTTCGCACCGGACGCATGAAAAAGCCGCCACGGATCAGGTCATTGACGATGCTGAAGAAATCAAGCAATCGATCCCCATGCAAAACAATCAATTTGCCTTTGATCTGATGCGTCAGATCCCTTTTGAGGAAGATAACTTTGTGGTGTCTCCCTTCAGTATTTCAACAGCCCTGGCCATGACCTATGCAGGCGCAAGGGAAGCCACCCTGGAACAGATGGCGCAAGTCATGTATTTTGACCGCGACCAGGAACAATTCCATCAGGCGTACGGCAAATACCTGCAATCCATATTTGAACTGGCGAAAGACAACATAGACCTCAATATAGCTAATTCAATGTGGGCACAGGAAGATTACCATTTCCTGGATTCGTTTTTTGACATTGTGGAGGCGCATTACCATGCTGAAACGTTTCAGGTCGATTTTGAAGGAAACAGGGAGCAGATCCGCAATGATATCAATCAATGGGTGTACGATGAGACCCTCGAGAAAATAAGCGAATTAATTGCTCCCAATGTGTTGACAGAAGACACCCGCCTGGTGCTGGTCAATGCGATCCACTTTCTCGGGGCCTGGTTAAAGGAGTTTGACAAGGATCGTACCCGCGAAAACACGTTTTACCTTCGCGACAATACCTCGGTGAAGGCTGATTTTATGCAGCGCAGCGACACCCTGCCCTATTACGGGGACGATAACATGCAGGTACTGGAGATACCCTATGCAGGTGAGACTTTCTCCATGTTACTGGTGCTCCCTTCTGAGGACATTCCACTGGAAGATGTGGAAGCCCGGATGGATACGGCATTTTTTGCCAACCTCATAGACAGCCTAAAGGAAACAGAGCTGGAGGTTATCATCCCGGGATTCGAGGCGGAGACCAAGCTCGACCTGGAAAAGACGCTTGCTGAGATGGGCATGCCCAAGCCATTCAGCAGGGAGGCTGATTTTTCGGGCATGTCGGGCGACCTCGAACTGAAAATTGACAAGGTGATCCACCAGGCAATGATCGAGGTGGCCGAGGAAGGTACTGAAGCAGCCGCTGCCACTGCTGTGGTAGTGATCAGAAAAACAGCCATTGAAGTTGAGCAGCCAACTGTTTTCAGGGCAAACAGGCCTTTCCTGTTCTTTGTGAAAGACAATGTGAACCAGAGTATCCTCTTCGCCGGCCGCGTGATGAACCCGGAAAAATGATCCTTTGGCAAACAGGGACCACCCCGTTTCTCCATACGTCTCAGTCACCTTGTTCTTTGAGCTTAGCCTCGTCCGATAGCGCTGCAGGCAATTTTTTCTTGGCCTTTACACCAAGTTCCCTGAGTTTTTCCGCCTGGCCGATGAGGTTGCCGCGACCGTCCTTCAACTGGCCGTAGGCATCATCATAGCTCTTTTGAGCTTTGGTCAGGTTGACGCCCACGGTGGACAGGTTTTCCACAAACCCCACGAACTTATCGTAAAGTGCGGCACCCCGATCGGCAATCGCCTGTGCGTTCTGGTTCTGATATTCCCTTTTCCAGAGATCCTCAATGAGCTTCAGGGCAGCAATAAGATTGGTGGGTGATATCAGCAATATGCGTTTGCGATACGCATAATTCCACAACTCCTGATCATTCTTCAATGCCAGCATATATGCCGGTTCCACAGGCACAAACATCATCACGAAATCAAGGCTTGGTGCAAAATCCTGGTAGTGCTTGCCACTCAAATCGTCTGCATGCCTGCGCACTGAAAGCAGATGCTCTTTCAACGCCCTGTCCTGCGCCGCCCTGTCACTGGCGGCTACATAACGTGTATAAGCTGTCAGTGAGACCTTTGAGTCAATGATCACCCTGCGGTTATCGGGGTACCGGATGATCACATCCGGCTGCATCCTGCTGCCCGACTCGTTTTTCAGGTAATTGCCGTCCTCATCCTTTAAATACTCCTGAACAAAATATTCCCTGTCGCGCACCAGGCCGGACTGCTCCAGAATGTTTTCCAGTATCATCTGCCCCCAATCGCCCTGGGTCTTTGAACTGCCTTTCAGCGCATTGGTAAGATTCACTGCTTCTTCACTCACCTTCAGGTTCAGATCCATCAACCGCTGAACCTCCTTGCCCAAAGAGAAACGTTCCTTCGACTCACGATCATACACCTCCTCCACCTTCTTGCGGAAACTCTCGATATTTTCACCCAAAGGCTTTAAAACAACCTCCAGGTTGTCTTTGTTCTGCCGGGTGAACTTCTCCGATTTCTCATCCAGGATCTTTGCCGCAATGTTCTCAAACTCCATGTTGATCTTCTTGCCCAACTCCTCGATCTCCTGCTTCTGGGTTTGCAGCTTCTCCTGCAACGCCTTGTTCGTTTCCGCTGACCGGGAAAGTTCCCGGTGGGTCTTGTTCAATGCATCCGTGACCTCCCTGTTCTCATTCTTTAATGTTTCGATCTCTTTCTCATTCTTTTCAAAAATTTCGTTCGCCGAATCGAGCCTGGCTTTCATCGAAGCAATTGTCTGCTGCAGCAATTTGTTTTCTTCTGCTTTCCCATCCAACTGCTTTTCCACATGATGAAGGTTCCCGGAAAGGGTTTTTGACCTTTCCGCCTCAACACGGAGAGAGGTTTTCATTTCGTGAAGCTCTGATCGCAAAGCTTCCAGCGCTTCACGCGGCACCTTGTTCAACTTCAGGGTCAGTGAGAGAATGAGCCATGCGGCCCCACCCCCGAGAAAGAGTCCAATGAGCAAATATAGCAATGTGTCCATATGATTGCAGTGGTTCTGGTTCGTAGTTTTGCTGTTTCACCGCCTGAAAGCCTTTAAAACAACCGTTGTGTTAAACATAACAGCAGTTGTCGCCTTATTTGCGTCCGGGCCTGTCACGCTTGCGTGACATTCTTATTTGAAAAAGCAGATCAATCAAGTTTTTCACCAATGTACCAAAGTTAATCAAATTGCAGTGAATGGCTTTTATTGTTTTAATCCAAAGTAACCATTGGAGAATCTATTCCACAACCTCCAAAGTTATATTGATCAGACTTGGTTTAAACAAAAATATTTAATATCTTTCTCCTGTAAAAAAAACCAGATTGTTAATGGTCAGTAAAATGTAAAGAAATGGACGTAAAAATGATTAAAACACTCTTTTTCAGTATGTTTCTGATCCTGATCCCGGTGTCCATTGTTGGCCAGGAGGATCGACTGCTTGCACCCCCACCGCCCGATGCCATTCATGTAGACAGTGAAAAAGGCCAGGGATCATGGGAGATCCCCCCCCGCGGTTTTACCCAGGCCTTTCATACGCCACATTCGGTTAATGAAACAGTGGCTTTTTACAACAACCATGTGGGCCAGATGCAGGAAATAGAAGCCGGGAAGCATTATCGTGCGGTCCTTATTGATTTAACGGTTAAACAGCTCGGCATCTTAAAAGTATATGATGTCCCGAGAGATCCCGGTGTATCCGTAAAAAGCATCAGGACAATGGAATCACGGCACTGTGGGTCTGATCTCTTCAAAGCCTTCCGGGACATGTCACGGGAGCTGGACCACTACAGCAGAAGTGATTTTAATGAAGTTTGCAGCAGGTACGGTTATCTTGAACATGCCTATTTTGGGCTCTCTGACCAGGTAACGGTTCACGGGCGGCGAATGACACGCGATGAGGTCATGCTTCGGGAATACACAAAACAACTGGATCCTGAAACCGGTGAAATACTCAATGCAGAAGACATGATGGCAGAAGCACAACGCCTTATGCAACAGGGAAAGATGGAAGAGGCCACGGCCCTGTTTGAAAAAATAGCCGAAATACAACAGCAGGCAGTCCAGGCTGACATGCAAAGGCTGCAGCAAATGGAAAGAAGGAAAGTGGAAGACCATTGGGATGATTGGCTTGAGTTCCTTGAGAAACTGGAAACCATGGCCTATCCGACCATCGTCTTTATCAACTATCATCCTTCCCGCTGGCCGGATGATGAATGGCTGCATGAAAACATCGAATGGTAAACCTGATCCTTTGCACAGCATTCGTCCTGGCATTGACAAAGCATCATTCTTTGCAAGAATCATCATTTATTTAACCAAGGCAAGTATTGCACCAAACAACATTACCATGAAAAAGCGTTTTTTGTTGGTTATCGCCGTTCTCTTAATGTCAGGCAGTGTCATTGAAATCAAATCACAGGTATATACCGGTGGCAGTCTGGGGATCCATTTCGACACCGATGGATATTATGTCGATATAGCCCCCCTGCTGGGCTATCGTCATGGCATACTGGACGTCGGGCTTTCGCCCTTCTTCTCTTACCGCGACCATAAAGACAGGGACAGCAGATACACCTACGGAAACCGGGTTTTTACCCAGCTTACTTTTATTCCGAATGTTTTTGCGCATGGCGAATTTGAGGTGAGCAACATAGAGCTGGCCTCGGGCGACAGGAAGTGGATTGTTGGATTGCCCGTAGGTGGGGGCTATCGCTATAATCTGACAGACAGGACACAGGCTTATGGGATGGTTCTGTATGATGTGCTGCTCGACGAGGAAAGCTCCGTTACCAATCCAATCATCAGGGGTGGCGTGATATACCGGTTTTGAATGACACCCGTCGCAAAACCATCAATGTTCGCAGGCATATGACGGACCATCGGCCATGATGTTTGAATGTCCGCCTTTCATTGGTATTTTCCCTGCAGCTCCTTTAGGTCTTCACCGACCCTGATCCTGTCAATCAGTAACTTTACCGTGATATCCAGGTCGCTTCCCTCGGAGTAATCCGCCGGAGCAATATATTGAACACGGTTTTGGCGGATCAGGTCCTGNCATATTTGCTTTGGTGTATTGCCATCTGCATCAGCCGGTGTATCCGGACAATAAACGGCTATGGTCGAACCTCCCTGGTAATTCACCATTTTCATGGAAGGAACATCTGTCTCCCCGTCGCCAATATAGATCATATTCGAGAAAGGAACCGGCCTGCTGTCCTCAGGGATGTATTTGTTGATGGTCTTGTTGTCGAAAGAATTGTCAACGCCTTTGTTGATCCGATACAGATACTGGGTTTTGTTCGTATAGTTGATGGCCAGGGCAGCCCATTCCGCAATATCGTCTGCATTGTATTTGAAACCGGATGCAAAAATATTCCGAAAATGACGGGCGATGGATGTTCCTGAAATAAATTCACGCAAGCCGGACGAAATGATGTGATGGTCCAGAAGGACCCCATTTTGTAATGCATATTGGTTGATCCGGTCAAAATAGGATTCAACCCCAGGAAAAAAATGAATGTCCTTGCCGAAATTGACAAAATCCTGGCGGCGGATAGAGATGTTTTTCTCTTCCGATTTTTGCAGCATGTACCGCATGTATGCAAGTATACCGTCCATGTCGTTATCCACCGCCATCTGGTTGGCCTCGGCCCAGAACTTTTCTTTCGGGATGCCCAGCTTTGGGATGAAGGAGTGTTCCTGCATATTGCCCGGTGCCAGGGTCCCGTCAAAATCATAGGCAATGGCAGCCCTGATGTGTTTGATTGACATGACAAATATTTTTGAAAAAGGAATAAAAGGATCCGTAATGTTGGTTGCCTGGGTTTTTTGTCAGCAACAAAATTAATCATTTTGCCTTTGGCCCTGTAAACTTGTTGAACCTGCGGTCAGGCAAGTTTACCTTTCCCGCCGGTGCAGCCCCCGGCACCCGTCCCTAAACCACACCTGATCAGCGGAGTTTCTGGAGAATCTTTAATGGGATAACCAGCGAATCGGGTTCATGTTGCACGAAATACTTCAATTCCTGGACAGCCTTTTCAAACATGTAAACATTAAGCAGGTCCTGGCGCTGTTCTTCATCTGCGGGAATGATGTTTGCAGGATGGATGGCGCTGAAATATTCGTCCAGGAAGGTGGATGCTACCTTCTGGTGCCATTGTTCAAGCAGGGTGCGTAAATAATAGGTGTCTACCGGGACGTATTCTTTGCGCACAAAATAGCCTTTATATATGGCATAGTGGAAGGAACTCAGCATTGAGGCAACATCTTTCAGGGGACTGTGTTTGATCTTGCGGGCGCTGAATGACTGCTCCAGTTCTCCTTCGAAATTGATGATCTTAAAATCTTTCCCGGTAAACAACACCTTGTCCAGTTTATAATTTCCGTGAATGCGGATCTTCATGGCAGGGATTTTCTTTGTATCCAAACATTTACGGCTATGTGAAAGAAAAACATCCTCACTGTCGAGCATTTCCTGTAACAGGTGCTGATGTTGTCCGGCAACATTGTCTTTCATACTTTTTATCGAATGGAAAGACCTTTTTACATATGTCCGCAAGGCCTGGTAGAGCGATTTTTGATAGAGCAAGGAGAAAGATTCCACCTCAAAGCCACTGTAATCCCTCAATGATGTCAGAGCCATGTGCATTTCCGCTGTGCGCCGGGCAAGGAGGGCGACCATTTCGAGATAGAAGGAGCCGATCAATTCATCCATCTCATCCGTGTTGACCAGGCCGGCACGATCATAGCTTTCTTTTTCGGAAAGCAGCTTGTCAAAAAAGCTCTCGATGGCGGTTTGTGTCATCTCCCACGCTTTACCGACATTGGGTATCATCTCCATGAGCATGGCAATGGACGTGTTCTCCAATTTTGGGTTTCTGTAATCCAGGCCTCCAAGGTAAGCGGGAATATGTGTAAAGTCCGTCTTGCGCGTCAGGTGTTTCATGATCTCCACATCGGGGTTATCCCCTTCCTGCGGACTGCGGTATATCTTCAAAAAGAACTTGTCGCCATAAACAATGGCAGATTTCGTTTGCCGCGAGGGAACCTGGTGGGGAGACATGGGACCGGACGCATTGTACTGTCGTTTGAGCAGGCTTCCGGATGTTGCATTAATACTTCCATTCAGACCTTTCAGCTTTGAGCGCCGGTGAATAAGATCAAAGAACCTTTCCTGCAGGCTTCTGTCAGCAGCTCCGTCATAAATCACCCCCTCCTCCCCGTCGACAACAATAAGGGAGACCACCGACCCGGGATTCTTTGATTGGATATCACCGGCTTTGTTATTCAATGCCAGGGATATTGGCATCAGGTAAATGTCTTTTTTTCCTTCAATGAGGTCAAGTTCAATAATAAAAAGGTAGGGGGCTGCAGCCTTTTCGGCCACCTTGATCACATCAATGATATTGATTTTTCCCAACTTTCTGGTATCGCCCCGGAACCATTGTATGTGTATCAGATATGTGTACAGGCGTTCTTTGATCGCATGCTGCAGTTTCAGTTCCATTCGGTCCCACTCACCCATATTGATCCGTAAAGGATATTTCTGTTCAATGGGAATGGGTTTTGCCATACCATCCTGCTTTTTCAGCTCAAACCAGAAATAGTTTTTGAACTGCATGGAAACAGGCCAGGGTTCATCATATATGGCAGGAAAATCATTACGGCTGAAGACCTCAACCGGTGTAGAGCCTGTATATTCTGAGAGATCAAGTTCTGCGAATTGTGAGTAACGGGACAGATTGACCACCACCAATATGGATTCTTCCTCATACGAGCGGACGAAAGCAAGCACTTTGGGGTTGCTGGTATTGACAAATTTCAGCGTACCCCGGCCAAAGGCTTTATACTGGCTCCTTTTGGCAATCACACGTCGGTGCCACCAAAGAAAAGACGAAGGATTTTTTTCCTGGTTTTCCACATTTACGGATGTGTAGTGGTAGTCCGGGTCGATGACAAGCGGCAGGAAAAGCCGCTGCGGGTCGGTGGTTGAGAAACCCCCGTTCTTGTCGGGCGACCATTGCATGGGGGTGCGTACCCCATCCCTGTCGCCCAGGTAATAGTTGTCGCCCATGCCGATCTCATCACCATAATAAATAATGGGTGTGCCAGGTAGGGAGAGCAACAACATGTTCAGCAACTCAATGCTTCTGCCATCACCACCCATAAGGGGAAACAGCCGGCGACGTATCCCGACGTTCACCCGCTTCCTGGGATCCTGTGCAAAAGCACGGTACATGTAGTCCCTTTCTTCATCAGAAACCATCTCCAGGGTAAGTTCATCATGGTTCCTGAGAAAAATTGCCCATTGACAGTTGTCAGGGATCCTGGGGGTTTGCTCAAGGATATCCACCACAGGAAACCGGTCCTCCATACGCATCGCCATATATAAGCGCGGCATCACCGGAAAATGAAAAGCCATATGGCATTCATCCCCGTCACCAAAATACTGACAGGCATCGTTGGGCCATTGGTTGGCCTCTGCCAGCAGCAACCGGTCACCGTACCTTTCATCAACATATTTTCGAAGTCTTTTCAGGTAAGCATGCGTTTCAGGCAGGTTTTCACAATTGGTGCCTTCAGCCTCATACAGATAGGGAACCGCATCAAGGCGAAACCCGTCCACGCCGATCCTGAACCAGAAATCAAGCACCTTGAATATTTCCTGCTGAACCCGCGGACTTTCAAAATTCAGATCCGGCTGATGCGAATAGAAACGATGCCAGTAATAAGCACCGGCCTCATGGTCATAGGTCCAGTTTGACACTTCAAAATCCTTAAAAATAATGCGTGCATCGGCGTACTTATCCGGCGTATCACTCCAGACATAGTAATCACGCAATAAACTGCCCGGTTTGGATCTCCTTGCCCGCCGGAACCATTTATGCTCCATCGAGGTATGATTCAACACCAGTTCCGTGATGATACGCAACCCCTTTTTGTGGGCTTCGCGAACAAAACGCCTGAAATCAGCCAGGTTGCCATAATCAGGATGAATATCCGTAAAATCGGCAATATCATACCCGCCATCTTTCAGCGGGGAAGGATAAAAAGGCAGCAGCCAAATGGTATTCACCCCAAGGCTTTTGATATAATCAAGTTTCTGGATCAGCCCTTTAAAATCACCAATACCATCGCCGTTACTGTCAAAAAACGACCGGACATGCAACTGGTAGATGATGGCATCCTTGTACCATAAAGGATCTTTGTTCTCGGTCTTGTTCCCAGTCATACAAGTATTATTGAATATCAACCAGAAAATATGAAACTGTCATCAATGGCCCCTGACAAAAAAAACACTGAGATGATGGCTTGCATCGTTCGCAGAAAAGGAAGTTCAAAGCATTAAACCATTTTTTCATCACATGCAAGGCAAAACAATTCTACTGGCCCTTCCCGCAAACACAAATCACAAAGTTAACAATCATTGCTTTCTGCCGGAAGTTCGTTGGTTTAAAAATCGAAAAATGATTCCAATGACTTTTAAACCGGGCAGAAAATATATTACCATTACATGCCACAATTGCTTAATTTTGCAAAACCAGCAGGGTCAGAACCCAAACCATGAACACAATCGACACAGTTGGCAGAACCATCAGGAATTATCTGAACTATCCCCTGATAGGGTTGGGAGAAACCACAATTACCCTTTGGGTGTTGCTGTATACCCTTATTGGCATACTGCTGTTGTTTTATCTGACTGCCAGGTTAAGGAAAATCCTGGTAAACCATGTCCTTATTCGCTATACATCTGAAATCGGCGTTCGTCAGGCCATTGGAAGTATCGTGAGATATGTATTGGTGTTTCTGGGCCTGTTAATTATCTTGCAAACAGCCGGCATAGACCTTAGCGCATTGACTGTTCTTGCAGGTGCCCTTGGGATCGGCATTGGATTTGGCTTGCAGAACATCACGAACAATTTTGTCAGTGGCATGATCATCCTATTTGAGCGACCGATAAAAATTGGCGACAGGATAGAAGTGGGCGGCAAGCACGGGATACAGATACCATTCCCGCAACGTGACGTGCATATCAAAGAAAGCAACACTGACCCTGAAATTGAAAAAATTGATTAATATTTGAACCCTTTTT
>SL_3KL_010_SEDDRAFT_10003862_pt1 | contig 13581 bp, 10 predicted proteins | sample SodLakKL_010_SED_2_FD_10381 | JGI IMG/M metagenome (IMG submission 10381)
ATGCACGAGCGTGAGGACGATGATGACCCCCAGCAGCCAGCGTGAGCGCCGCCAGCCGATCGCGAGGCCGAGCCCGAGGTAGATCAGGCCGAAGATCGTCAGTGGCGCGATGAGGTGACCTGCCAGGACCTGGACGGCGATCAGCAGCCCGACGACCGTCAGCATCGCGCCCGCCACGAACCGGTCGCCGGCGACGGGTTCTGTCTGGCTATCAGGGGGACGGACGGGGCGTGCGGCCGTGGTGCTCATGGTGTCTTCCTCTCTGGATGGGATCGATGTTCTTGCGGGTGGTCAGGAGCGAGCGATCCGGACACGGCGGTGCCAGGACCAGTAGGCGAGACCGAGCAGGAGGAGCGCGGAGATCAGGGCGTGGGTCACGCCGCCGGCCGTGGTCCCGTCGGTCAGACCCGCTGCGACCTGGAGGACACGCAGCGGCCCCCAGAGGGGCAGGGTCTGGGCGACCGCGGTGTCCATCGGGACGCTCGATCCCACCCCGACGATGCCGATCAGCACCAGCGTCCCCTCGAGTTCGCGCGGCACGAGCGCTCCGATGGCCAGGCCGAGCGGGACGGACACGACCGCCATCAGCGCCAAGCCCAGGGCCGCCGTCGGGCGGTCGACCAGGAGCGCGCCCGACCGCCACAGGATCTGTGGGGCGAACACCGCGACGAGGCCGAGCGCCAGGAGCAGGATCAGGACCAGGCGTCCGAGGAACCCCTGGTGGGCTGGAGCGCCAGCGAGTGCGAGCCGCGGGTCGGCTCGGCGCCAGCCGAGGATCCCGAACATCCCCGCGGCGGCGACCGCCCAGGAGACGCCCATGGATCCGGCGATCAGGCCGTAGTCCTCGCTGGCGGGAACCGAGTAGTAGAAGGCCGCGGGCAGCAGCACGAACAGGGTCATGACCGCCCGCCGGCGCAGCAGGTCGCGACCCTGCATCTCGGCGACCACGAGGGTGCGTCGTAGCGCGGTCACGTCGTCACCGCCACGGGGTCGCCGGCCACGCCGTCCCGCACCTCCACGACCCGGTCGACGCGGTCGAGCTCGGTCAGCAGGTGGGTGACCACCACCACGGCGCGGCCCTGATCCCGCCAGGTGTCCACGTGGGCCCAGAAGTCGACGTAGGAACCGAGGTCGAACCCCTGGTAGGGCTCATCGAGCAGGAGCAGGGTCGGGTCTGCGAGCAGGGCGAGCGCGAGGTTGAGCTTCTGGCGTGTGCCGCCGGACAGGTCCTTCGCGAGGGCGCGGTCCCCGGTCGGGAACCCCAGAGCGTCGAGCAGCGCGAACCCGGTGGTCCGGGCCTCGGTGCGGGGCAGTCCCGCAGCGGCGCCGAACAACCGCACGTGTTGCTCGGCGGTGAGCAGGTCGACGACACCGGGCTCCTGGGGGCAGTAGCCGACACGTCCGTAACGGCGGACCGTGCCGGCGTCGGTGCTCAGCAGCCCGGCGCAGATCCTCAGTAGCGTGGTCTTCCCGGCGCCGTTCTCGCCGATGATCGCGACGGCCTCACCGCGGTCGACACGGAAGGCAGCATCGTCCAGGACCCGGTGGCGGCCGTAGCTCTTCACCAGTCCGACGGCTTCGAGTGCGGGTTCGTTGGTCATGAGCCGACCGTAAGGAGGCCCGTCCGGGCCGCCCATCCCGCTGTCCGCCGAACTCGGTTCCGGGCAGCCCTACCGGAGCCTGCGGAGTACCCAGACCCCCGTGGCCAACGCCCAGACCGCGGTGAGCATCCCGAAGGCACCGAACACGAGGAACAGCGCCGCGGCCTCGGCACCGAAGGCGAGGGGGACCCCGACGAGGAGGGCGTTGGCGAACCCGGTCACGAGGATCCAGACCCCGAGCCACCGGGGGTAGTCCCGCGAGGTGACCATCGCCGCGCCGACCAGGGCGGCGGCCAGCCCGATCCGCGCCCAGACGGCCGCCGATCCGGACGACAGCGACCGTTGGATGCCGACGAGCCCGGCGGTGACGGCCATCAGGCCGGTGACGACCGCGAGGAAGCTCACCTGCCGCAACGTCTGGCTGTCGGCCATCATCGTGAGGACCGCAGCCGTGTCCCACGGATCCTCCGCCCGGGGGAACAGCAGGTTGGCAACGATCAGCACCACCGCGCCGCCGATGAAGGCAGAACCGGTGATCTGCCGCAGGCCGTGCTCAGGGAGCGTCTCGTGGTGCATGGTCCGGTCCTTGGCTCAGGTCGCGCTCGCTCAGGGATGTACGGGCTGGTGAACCACCCGGTGCGCACGACGGATGGCCGTCACGCCCGTGCCGGCGATGAGGAGATGCACCGCGATCCGGGGAAGATGCCCATGAGCACGTAGAGCCCGCCGACGAACCGCATCCACGACTGCAGGCGCCGGCTCGCCGACGCACCTGCCGGGGTCGAGGTGCCATCCATGCCAACCACGCTAGGGATGGAACGTGGGACCGACCATCCCGGTGTCCCTCGATCGGGTTCCGGGTAGCCCCACCCCCGGTGGCAGCCAACCCTCTGGTCAAGAGGCGCTCCGCAGGGCATCATCGGCTGGTGGACATCCGACGCCGCCTCGCCCCGCTCCTGCTCCTGACCGGGGTGGTCGCGATAACGATCACCGTGCCGGTGGTCCTCATCGGCAACTCCGCGGCGAAGGAACTGCCGTGGATCGCGGGCATGGCGATCTTCGTCGCTGCGGCGACGATCGTGCACCGCCGACGGCCGGAGGACCCGATCAGTTGGTGGTTCGCGGTGACCGCGGGCATCGTGGCGACCGTGCAGGCCCTGGACGGGTTGGTCCTCCGGCTCGGCCCCACGTTGGCTCCCGAACCGATGGCGTGGCTGGTCCTGCTCTACCAGCTCGTCACCGCCGCCGGCGGCATCGTGCTGGCACACCTGTTCGGCCTGTTCCCCGACGGTGAGGCGCATCGGCGCTACGAAGCCCGCGTGCTGAAGGGGTTGTGGTGGCTGCTCGTCCTTCCTCCCATCGTGCTCCTCGGCAGGTCGACGCTGCTGCTGCCCAGCTACCACATGCTCCCCGACCTGCCGAACCCCTACTTCGTCCCACTCCTGGCGCCGATCGGTGCGGTCGCCGGGGCTGGGGTGGCCGCCCTGCAGAGCGTCTTCGTGCTCGGCGTGATCATGCTCGTGCCCCGTTACCGGCGGGCCGATGCCCATACTCGTCGCAGGATCCGCTGGTTGCTGCCACCGACGCTGCTCGCGGCGGCGGTCGCCCTGATCGACGCCATCGTGTGGCGGTGGTTCCCCGACGGCCCACCGACCGTCGCGGCCGAGATCGGGCTGAGCGCCCTGTGGATCCTCGCGATCGCGTCGCTGCCCGTCGCGATCGCGATCGCCGTGCTGCGACCGAACCTGCTCGACGTGGACCGGGTGATCCGCCGATCGCTGGTGTACGGGCTGCTGTGGTCGCTGATCGCCGTCACCTACGTCGCGGTCGCAGCGGGACTCGGCGTGGCTGCCGGTCGTCGCCTCCCGCTCGGGCTGGCGATCGCGCTGACCGTCGCTGCGACGCTGATCTTCCAACCGGCGCGCCAACGGCTCGAGCGCGCCGCCGACCGTTGGGTGTTCGGTGACCGGTCGGACCCGGCGCGGCTCATCGCGGATCTCGGGGCCACGCTGGAGGAGACGCTCGAGCTCGAGAGCCTGCTACCCCGCATGGCTGACACGCTCCAGGAAGGCTTGGGGTTGCGCTGGGCCCGGGTCCGGTTGGATCCTGCGCCCCCGCTCGGCGACGTCGAACCGGAGCTCACCGTTGCGATCAACCTCGGCGACGAGCGTCTCGGCGTCGTCGAGTGTGGACCGAAGCGGGCCGGCGCCCTGACCGAGGAGGACAGGGCGCTGGTCGCCACCTTCGCCCGGCAGGCCGCATTCGCCGTCCGTAACGTCCGGCTCACCGCGGAGCTCGAGCGGTCCCGTGCCCGGCTCGTTCGCGCCCAGGAGGCCGAGCGACGGCGGCTCGAGCGCAACATCCACGACGGCGTCCAGCAGGATCTGGTCGCGCTCATGGGGCACGCGGCCCGGGTCCGCAGCCAGCTCGACCGTGGCGCCTCGTCGGGGGAGGAGGCCCTCAGCGAGCTGCAGTCGGGCCTGCAGCACATGCTCGTCGAGCTGCGAGAGCTCGCCCACGGGATCCACCCGAGCGTGCTGAGCGATCGCGGGCTGCTGGAGGCCGTCGAGGCCCTGGCTGCCCGGAGCAGGGTGCCGGTCTCGGTGCGGGCCGATCCGGCCCTGCGGGGTCTGCGGTTCGCCGAGGAGGTCGAGGGAGCCGGCTACTTCACCATCGCGGAGGCGCTCGCGAACGCGGGGAAGCACGCCGCAGCGTCCCAGATCGACGTCAGCCTCGCGCGTGCCAACGGCTCGCTCAGGATCACCGTGCACGATGACGGCGCCGGGTTCGATCCCGCCACCGCCGCCGGCGACGGACTGGCCAACCTCGCGGAGCGTCTGTCCGCGCTCGGCGGGCAGCTCGACATCGACAGCGCGCCGGGTCTCGGTACGACGGTGAGCGCCCGGCTTCGAGCCGCCGATGCGTGATCCCCTCCGTGTCGCCATCGCCGACGACCACTTCCTCGTCCGGGAGGGCACGCGGCGGGCGCTCGAGGACAGCGGCGAGGTCACCGTGGTCGCCGCCGTCGGCTCGGCCGTCGAGCTCGAGGAGGCCGTCGAAGAGCACCTACCGGACGTGGTCGTCACCGATATCCGCATGCCGCCCAGCCACCACATCGAGGGCATCGATGCCGCCCACCGGATCCGAGCCGCGCATCCGGAGATCGGGGTCGTGGTCCTGTCCCAGTACGCCGAGTCGACCTACGCCTTCGAGCTCCTGGGCGAGGGCACTGCCGGGCTCGCCTACCTGCTCAAGGAGCGTGTGGGGGATCCGAAGCAGCTCGTGCACGCCGTCCGCGAGGTCGCCAGCGGCGGCTCAGTCGTCGACCCCGACGTGGTCGGAGCGCTCGTCGCCAGCAACGCCCAGCAACGTCGCTCCCCCCTGTCGCACCTGACCGACCGTGAGCGTGACGTGCTCGAGCGGATGGCGCAGGGTCGCACCAACGCGGCGATCGCGGAGCAGCTCTGCCTGTCCGAGTCCTCGATCGAGAAGTACGCCACCTCCATCTTCGCCAAGCTCGGCCTGAGCGACGAGCCCCAGACCCACCGCCGCGTCGCCGCCGTCATCACGTTCCTGCGGGATGCGGGCCGAGCGCAGCCGCTGTAGGCCCGCTGGACAGCAACGCTGTGGGCGCGACCCTCCTGGAGCGCGCTGGTCAGACCGCCAGGCGTCGCCACCGGGGGTGAGCGTCGAGCTCGTCGTACACCTCGCCGGCGGCACGACGCTTCGCTTCGGCGTCGTCGGGCCGGTTCGCCGTCTGGAGCCGGCGGGCCCACGCGAGCAGAGCCTCGCCACGCCACCAGGGCAGCTGGTAGCTCGTGAAGATCTCCAGCGCGCGGCGGTGGGCATCGTCGGCCGTCGCATGCTCGCTGTGCGCCGCGGCGACGGCACCGCGAGCGAGTTCGACGTGGCCCTGCCGCCCACGCCAGTCCTCGCCAGCATCGACGATCTCGTCACAGCGTTCGAGGTGCTCGTCGGCCGCGTCAGCGCTCCCGCTCACCGCATGGATACGGGCCAACTCTGCACGGACCATCAGCTCGACGGGGACCTGTGGACCACCGACGCTGATCTCCAGGGCACGCTCCAAGGCCGCGAGCGCCTCAGCTGTGTGTCCCAGGAGCCAGCGGACCCGCCCCAGCCAGTAGGCGTTGAGCCCCGCGTTCAGCAGGTCGCCGTTACCGAGGTCGTGGTCGAACGCCGCTGCCCACGAACGTTCGACCCGCTCCCAGTCACCATCGAGCAGGAGGAGCAGTCGGCGGCTCACCGCATCCTCGGCGAGCCGGCTGGTGACGTCACGGACGTCGTCGATCCTGCCCATGATCGCGAGCGCGTAGACGAGCTGGTCGGTCACCCCCTCCTGGGCACGTGCGATCGTGGCGAACCTCGGCTGGGCGAGCGCTCGCCGCGACCACGCCTCGCTCGTGGCCGGGTCGAGCAGGAAGATGTTGTTCGCCAGGGCGGGGGCGGTCACGGTCTCCCATCCCAGGTGGGGGTCGCCGAGCTCCTGCGCCGTCGCCCACGCCCCATCGACGAGGGCGTGTGCTGCGGCGAGCTCACCGCGGTGGAACCAGTGGGACGCCTGCGTGGGACGCACCAGGGCGACGAGGTCGCGCCGACCCAGACCCTCGGCGAGCTCCACCGCCAGATCCGAGGCGGCAGAACCCTCTGCTGTCTGCAGACCGAACAGGGCGGCCAGCGCCTTCCCGAACTGCACGTCGAACGCAGCCGCACCGTCGGTGAGCGTGGGCTCAGCGGCGGAGAAGAACCCGAGCGCCTTGGGGATGTCCATCACGCTGTGGTGCATGGACAGCAGGTGGCCCTGACGGCTGCGGACCGAGGCGACGGCGTGCTCGTCACCGGCCGCGCGGTAGTGATCGAGGGCGTCATCGAGGTGGTCCAAGGCGCGTCGGTAGTCGATGCTCGACCGCCGGAGCATCTCGGCGGCGCGCAGCGCGGCATCCCCCCGCGTGCCGGCGGGCGCGCCGGCATGCTCCAGGATCGCCACGGCTGCCTCGGCGTGGCCGACCGCCTCGTCCCAGGCGTACAGGTCCGCGGCCTCGTCGGCGGCGCGAAGGCTCAGGCTCGCGGTCCGTTCCCGATCGACGAGCGACCCAGCCGCCCGCAGGTGGGCCGCGGCCGCCGCGACGTCGGCGGGCCGGCGTAGGCCCGCCGACTCCAGGGCGTCAGCAGCACGCAGGTGCAGGCGTTGTCGGTGCGGGGCAGGAAGGTCGGTGTGGACGGCCTGGCGCATGAGTGCGTGACGGAACGTGTGGCCGATCTCCCACGAGGGATCGGCCTCGACGAGCCAGCCCGCCTGGACCGCCTCCTCCAGCGCCTCGGCGACCTCGGGCGCAGGGAGACCGGCGACCTCGGTGAGCAGACGGAGGTCGGCTTCACGGCCGAGCACCGCGATGCACCCGATGACCTGCTGGGCCGTCGTCGACAGCGCACGCAGGCGCCCGCGGAGCACGTCCTGCACGCTGCGGGGCACCCGTCGCGCATCGTCGGCATGGTCGGTGCCGCCACGGTCGAGGAGCTCGCGGACCACCTCGCTGGCGTAGAAGGGGTTGCCGCCGGTGGAGGACCACAACGTGTGGACGAGGTCGGTGGGAGCCTCCTCGCCGGTCCAGGTCGCCACGAGCTCAGCGAGGTCGTGCTCGGTGAGGGGCTCGAGCGCCAGGCGATCGGTGACACCGCGCCCTTCCAGATCTGCCAGCAGCTCCAGCAGCGGAGGGTGGCGGTTGCCCGGCGGGTCCCGGAAGCAGATCAGCAGCAGCACCCCTTCGGGAAGGTCGCGGGCGAGGTGGCGGAGCAGGCGCGAGCTCGCATGATCGATGCACTCCGCCTCCTCGATGATGAGGATCACCGGCACCCGGCTGGCCATCCGGGTGACCAGTTGACCGACGGCGTCGAGCAGTGCGGAACGCTGCGTTTCGGCGTCCTCGGGTCCCGAGGTGTCGGTGCTGCGGCGTGCGGTGCGACCGTCGATCAACGGCGCGAGCCGTTCACGGACGGCCGCGGGAAGCTCGGTCAACGCCCCCTGGGCCTCCGGGCTGCGATACAGCGCATCGGTCACCGGCTGGTAGGGGATCAGGGGCGCCTGTTCGCAGCGACCGACGAGCACGCTCGCTCCGTCAGCGGCTCCGGCAGCCAGGTCGGCGACGAGCCGTGTCTTGCCGACCCCTGCCTCGCCGGAGACCAGTGCGACCCGCCGTGCACCGGCACGTACCGCCTGCCACATCCGACGTAGCTGCTCGAGCTCAGCGGTCCGGCCGACCATCGGGACCCGGCGGACGACGTCGAGGAGGGCATCGGGCGGCGCAGGATCGCGCCCTGGTGGTGGGGGGTCCGCACGGGCGGGCGGTGAGCTGTCGTGGCCGGCTCCGTGCGCCAGTTCGGGGTCGTGCCGCAGGATCGCCGTCTGAAGGTCCGTCAGTGCCTGACCAGGCGTGAGGCCCAGCTCGTCATCGAGGCGTGTGCGCAGGGACCGGAACGCCTCCAGGGCGTCGGCCTGCCGACCTGACCGGTACAGGGCGAGCATCAGCTGGCTCCACAGGTGCTCCCGGAGCGGGTGGGTGTCGACGAGCGTCTCGAGCTCACCGACGAGCTCCCGGTGGCGACCCAGGGCCAGGTCAGCGTCGATGCGGGCCTCCAGCGCGACCAGCCGGAGCTCGGCAAGCCGGGTGGCTTGTGCTTCCGCGAACCGCGGCGCGTCGAGGTCCTCGAGGACATCTCCGCGCCAGAGCCCCAGCCCCTCCCGCAGCTGCCGTGCAGCGTGTTCCGCAGCCGTGCGCTCGAGGGCGGCCCGCCCCCGGGCGACGAGCCGCTCGAAGCGGGCGGCATCAACCTGCTCTGGACCCACCCGCAGGCTGTAGCCGGGCGACCGGGTGACCAGCAGCTCATCGAGCCCTGCGGCGAGCAGGCTGCGGCGGAGGTTGGCGACGTGGGTGCGCAGCGTCGCCTCGGCACCTGCCGGAGGGCCGTGCTCCCACACGGCATCGATGAGGCGGTCGACGGAGACCACCTCGCCATGCTGGAGGAGGAGCTTCGCGAGCAGCCGGCGTGGCTTCGGTCCACCGAGCTCGACCGACCGCGCTCCGACCACGACCTCGAGCGGCCCGAGGATCCTGAACTGCGGCTCCATCGCTCGTCCCGTCGCCCCCGGAGCCGGCATCTCGGCAGCAAGCTGACCGGGTCCGGACCTGCACAGCCCTTGCACAGGACCTTGACGTCCCTCGGCCACCGTGTCCTCGTCAAGGCTAACGAGTCACCCGACCGGAGGGAACCGAAGATGAGGAAGACACGCGACGAGATGACGGTCGTGATGAAGGACGAGGGGTTGGAGGTCCTCGCCGAGGATCTCGGCGAGATGCGGGTCAGCCTGTTCACGCTGCCAGCCGGCTTCGACCTGACACCCGTGTTCGCGCCCATGCCCGAGGGCAGCTGCCCGGTCCAGCACTGGGGTCGCGTCCTCGAGGGCGAGATCCACCTGCGCTACGCGGACGGGACCGAGGAGGTCACCCGAGCCGGTGAGTTCTTCCACTGGCCGGCGGGTCATACCGCATGGACCGAGACGGGCGTGGTCTGGATCGACATCTGCCCGGTCGCGGAGGCGCGCTACGTGGACGAGACGCTCGCCGCCGCGGCGGCGGATGCGTGATCTGCCAGTGGATCACCACACCAGGAGGTCCGACATGCGCGCCGAGGGCAACCGTGAGGCGATGCTCCGCTTCTACGAGGCCATCAACCAGCACGACGTCGATGCCGTCGCTGCCTGCATCGCCGAGGACACCGTCGCACACTGCCTCCCCGAGGAGCTCGGCCGGACCCGAGCCGACTACCTCAGGTTCGTGCAGACGGCGTTCGAGGCGTTCCCCGACTTCCACTTCGAGGTGCTCGATGTGGTCGTCGACGGCGACCGGGTCGCCGCACGCTTCCGCAACACCGGCACCCACGAGGGCGAGTTCATGGGTATCCCTGCGTCGGGGCGGGCCATCAAGGTGGAGGGCAGCGACTTCTGCCGCTTCAACGACGACGGCAGGATCGTTGCGCACTGGGCCTACGCCGACAACCTCGAGTTCATGCAGCAACTGGGGGTGATGCCACGGTAGTCCGCCACGTCGAGGTGACCCCGTGCGCGCGGGCCGGGGGACGTTCGCGAAGGCCGACAGCTTCAGCCAGGTCCGGAGCTGGCGACGGCCGTTGAGGGTCGCCTCGACGCGGCGTCGTTCCGACCGGCTCCGCTCCTGGGATGGGGTGGACGCACGCCGGCCACTACGGTGCGTTGGAGGATCGTCACGCGACGCCAGCGCCCCCGGAGGTGGCCATGAGCGACCAGCCCAAGCATGTCGGTCGATCGACACCGCGGATCGAGGACGACCGGCTGGTCACCGGCCGGGCCCGGTGGGTCGAGAACCTCCGGGTCGAGGGAGCGTTGCACCTCGGCGTCGTCCGGTCACCGATCGCGCACGCCGTGCTGGAGCGCGTCGACGTGACGGCGGCCCGGGACGTCCCCGGCGTCATCGCGGCCTACGCAGCCGATGACCTCGCCGACGTGTGGCACGCGCCGCTCCCCGGCGGCACGGTGGGGGGCGGGTCCGTCCCGGACCACTGGCCGCTGGCGACCGATCGGGTGCGCCACGTCGGGGAACCGGTCGCGGTGGTGGTGGCGGAGTCAGCCGCCGCTGCGGCGGACGGTGTCGAGTACATCGACGTGGACTACGAACCCCTGCCCGCCGTTCCCGACGTGGAGACCGCGTTGGGCAGCGACACGCTGCTCCACGACGGCTTCGAGGACAACGTCGCCTTCCGGCACGAGGGCGAAGACCGGGGCGACGTGGACGCCGCCTTCGCCGAGGCCGACGTCACGATCGAGCGGCGGTACGTCCAGCAGCGGCTCATCCCGACCTCGTTGGAGCCGCGCTCGGTCCTGGCCGTCCCAGAGCCGGCCGGCGGCCTCGCGCTCTACACCTCGACGCAGGTGACCCACCGGATCCGCAAGCACGTCGCCGAGAGCTTGGGGCTCGACGAGCGCGACGTCCGGGTGGCGGCCTTCGACGTCGGCGGTGCGTTCGGGGCCAAGATGAACCCCTACCCGGAGGACCTGCTGTGTGCTGCGCTCGCGCTGCGGCTGTCGCGGCCCGTGCGCTGGACCGCGACGCGCAGCGAGGAGATGCAGACCACCAACCACGGACGCGGGCAGGTGCAACGGATCAAGGTGGCCGCCCGGTCGGACGGCACCCTGCTCGGGATGCAGGCGGACATCACCGCCGACTGTGGCGCCTACCTGATGTTGCTGACGGCGGGTGTGCCGATGGCGGGACGACGGATGCTCCCCGGCTGCTACCGCTGGCCGGCGTTCCGGTTCAGCGCGACCGGCGTGTTCACCAACGCCACCCCGACGGACGCCTACCGCGGAGCCGGGCGCCCGGAGGCCACCTTCGGGGTCGAGCGGGTGATCGAGGACCTCGCCGCCGAGCTGGGGATGGACCCCGCCGAGGTGCGCCGCCGCAACATGCCGGCGCCCGAGGAGTTCCCCTTCACCAACATCGCCGGACTGGAGTACGACTCCGGCGACTACGGCACCGCGCTCGATCGTGCGCTCGAGGCGGTCGGCTACGACGCGGTCCGCGCGGAGCAGGACGAGCGGCGCGGGAACGGCGAACGGGTGCTGCTCGGGGTCGGGCTCTCCAGCTACGTCGAGATCTGCGGGTTCGGCCCCGGGACGCCCGAGAGCGGTGGGGTCCGGGTCCGTGCCGACGGACGGGTGGAGGTCACCACGGGCCTCGGGCCGAGCGGGCAGGGCACCGCAACGAGCCTCGCCCAGCTGACCGCCGACGAGTTGGGTGTGGAGCCGGCCGAGGTGACCGTCCTCCACGGCGACACGGCGGCTATCCCGATGGGGACGGGGTCGTTCGGGTCACGCGCCATGTCGGTCGGCGGGACGGCGGTGCGCCTGACCGCGATGGAGGTCGCCGACAAGGCGCGGCGGATCGCCGCCCACCTGCTAGAGGCCGCGGCGGAGGACATCGAGGTCGCCGACGGCCACCTGACCGTGCGGGGATCCCCGGAGGCCACGGTCAGCCTGGCGCAGGTCGCGGCGGCGGCCGCCAAGGGCAACGTCCCCGAGGGGATGACGCCGGGGCTCGAGGCGTCGACGCAGTACCAGCCCGACGGGCTGACGATCCCCTTCGGTGCGCACGCCTGCGTCGTCGAGGTCGATGTGGAGACCGGCGTGGTCGCGATCCGCCGGTTCGTCGCGGTCGACGACGTCGGCACGGTCCTCAACCCGGCGGTGCTCGACGGGCAGCGGCACGGCGGGATCGCGCAGGGCATCGCCCAGGCCCTCTACGAAGGCGTCGAGTACGACCAGGACGGCAACCTGCAGACCGCGACGCTGATCGACTACCTCGTCCCCACCGCGCCCGATCTGCCGCACTACGAGCTCGACCGCACCATCACGCCGAGCCCGCACAACCCGTTGGGCGTCAAGGGTGCCGGTGAGGCGGGCGCGATCGGTGCACCGCCTGCGGTGGTCAACGCCGTGGTCGATGCGCTGCGCCACCTCGGCGTCGACGACGTGGAGATGCCCTGCACCCCGGAGCGGGTCTGGCGGGCGGTCGGGGGCCAGCGTCCTCCAGCGCAGGCTCCGGCATGAGGTCCCGCGACGACATGACGTTCCCGGCCGAGGAGTACGAGCGCCGGGTGCGTGAGCTGCGCGAACGCATGGAGCAGCGCCTCCTGGACGCGGTGGTGATCACCGATCCGGCGAACCTGATGTACCTCACGGACCACCAGACCACGGGGTACTCGTTCTTCCAGGCCCTGGTCGTCCCGCTGGACGGCGAGCCGTTCATGATCGTGCGGGCGATGGAGGAGTCCAACGTCATCGCACGCACCTGGGTGGAACTGACGCGGGTCTACCAGGACACCGGCGATGCGATCCAGTTGCTCGTGACGTCGCTCAAGGAGTTCGGGCTGGCGGAGCGGTGCGTCGGCTACGAACGCAACAGCTACTACTTCCCGGCCTACCACCAGGACCGCATCCGCACCAGCTTCGTCGACGGCCGCCTGATGGACTGCTTCGGGATCGTCGAGGAGGGGCGTCGCCGCAAGTCTGCGCTGGAGATCGACGTGATGCGCAGGGCGGCCCACGCGACCGAGGCGGGGATGGTCGCCGGGCTCGAGGCGTGCCGGGAGGGTGTGTCCGAGAACGAGATCGCGGCGGAGATCACCGCTGCGATGTTCCGTGCCGGCGGCGAGGGGCCGGCGGTGTGGCCCTACGTCACCACCGGCCCGCGGACGATGATCGGACACGCCACCTTCGAGGGGCGTGTCGCGCAACCGGGCGAGCACGTCTTCCTCGAGGTCGGGGGCTGCTTCCGGCGATACCACACGGCGATGATGCGGACAGCGGTGCTCGGTGAACCCACGCCGTCGCTGGAGAAGGCGGAGGAACGGATGAAGCTCGCGCTCGACGAGGTGACGAGCGTGATGCGTCCGGGCATGACGGTCTCCGACGTGGACGGGATCATCCGCCAGATCATCATGGACAACGACGTCGGTGCACGCCTGGTCACCCGCGCCGGGTACTCGATCGGGATCGCCTTCCCGCCGAGCTGGGACGAGGGCCTGATCGTCAGCCTCAACCCCGGCGACTACACGATCCTGGAGGAGGGCATGACCTTCCACGTCATCCCGTGGATGTGGGGCGTCGACGGCGACAAGACGGTCGGGATCTCCGACACCGTGCGGATCACCGAGACCGGGTGCGAGTCCTTCTTCAGCCTCGACCGGGACTTCGTCGTGAGTGGAGGTCGCGCCCCGACGTCGCGTCCGCGACCGGTCGGGCTCGATGACGACGGGGGCCAGGCCGAGGCAGCGTCGACCGCCGGGACGGCTGAGCGCCGGGTCGACGGTCCCCCGAGCTAGATCAGTCGTCCTCGAACTCGTCCTCGAAGCGGGTCATGTCGTCGGTGTC
>SL_3KL_010_SEDDRAFT_10003863_pt1 | contig 13579 bp, 9 predicted proteins | sample SodLakKL_010_SED_2_FD_10381 | JGI IMG/M metagenome (IMG submission 10381)
TGCTCACACAACGGAAGTTAAAACCATTGAAAAAATTTCAGACTGGTTGGGGATAAATCAACATGATTTTATCTCCATTAAAAATATGTTTGTAAAAGATACTGAAAGTGCCTGGAGAATACTGGAGATACAACCTGATTCTTCAGAAGAAACTGTTAAAAGAGCCTATCGTGCCATGGCGCTTAAATACCACCCTGACAGGGTGAGCCATCTGGGTGAAGAATTCCAGCAAGCTGCCAAGGAAAAATTCCAGGAGGTAAATGATGCTTTCAATACTATCAAAAAAGAAAAAGGCTTTTCATGAGAATCTAAGACGAATCAATGCATAAAATCAGATTTCGATAATTGATATCAACAAAATAGAAGTGTTGTCTCTGGCTCCCTTTTCATAAACCGCTTCCATAATTTTTTTAATATTACTATCTGGCAGAATCTGCTCCAGCTCCTTGTCTTCAAGCATATCAGTAAGTCCATCGCTGCAAATCAATAGCTTATCTCCTGCATTCAGAATTGAAGTAATATCATGAACATCAATAAAAGGAGTTTTTCCCCCACCCACAGAATTAGCTATGTAATTTGAAGGGATGTAAGGGTCATTGGTCAGCCAGGCAAGTGTGTGATCAGTAGTTAGTTGTTTTAAAGTATTATTGCGCAACAAATACATTCGACTATCACCGGCATGAAAACAAAAAAACTTTCCATAATTGTAATATACACCGGTCAGAGTAGTGCCCATTCCTTCATAAGCAGGATTTTCAATACTCATCTTTTGCAGATGCTCATGAATACTTCTTATCCACTTGTAAAAACCTGTTTTTATATCCTCGAATGAAAGTTTATCGGGTAATTTTTCGGTATAGCGGAAAAGTTCCTTAAGGACTTCTTCACTTGCAATTTCACCGGCTCGGTGTCCGCCAATCCCGTCAGCTACCGCAAAAACTGCACGTGAGGTGCCTGCATCAAATTGCTTTTTCAGGTAATTGTCAGTAAACAGTTCATCATCCAAAAGGATATGATCTTCATTGTTCGATCTGCGCAACCCCTTATCGCTAATTGCTTCAACCTTAAGTAACATATCGGTGGTATTTGCCTTCTTATACTATTCCTGATCATTTCAGGCTTGGATGTTTCAAGAATTGTTACCGAATATACAAATTAATATACTCATCAAGGTTAAATTCGCGATAATTTTTAATGATAAAGTAGAGATTATAAATACAAAAAAACAGAACTATTCACAAAAGCAAAATTCATAATTCAACAATACGCAAATTATTATACTCTTTTTAACACATACCCCCCTTTTTTTTTAAATACTTTTCATTTTTTATTAACATTTTTGTATTTGTACCCCCTTTATTGCTACATTTGTGCCGATTAATTATAAACTTAACAAAATATGAGCAACAGAAGATTTACTGCCATCCAAGAAGCACTCAGTCATTTACCACTTGAGACAAATGCAAATCAACCCAAAGTTTCGGAATACTATGGTATCAATGTTTTTAATGATCGGGCTATGCGTGAATATCTTCCCGATGATGTTTACAAAAGTATCAGCGAAAACATTGAAAAATCGGAACGAATAGATAAAAGAATAGCCGATCAGGTTGCATCAGCCATGCGTGCCTGGGCTATAAGTAAAGGTGCAACACATTATACACACTGGTTTTTACCGTTGAATGGCGCCACAGCCGAGAAACATGATGCATTTTACAGCCCTTCATCCGACAATCGCAATATCGAACAATTTGATGGCAGTAAATTAGCACAACAGGAGCCCGATGCCAGTAGTTTGCCCAGTGGTGGATTACGTAATACTTTCGAAGCCCGTGGTTATTCTGCATGGGATCCTTCATCTCCGGCCTTCATTTTAGAGAACACTCTTTGTATTCCTACCATTTTTGTCTCTTACACAGGTGATGCGCTGGATTTCAAAACACCACTCTTAAAAACTCTTAATGTAATAGACGAAGTTGCAACAGATGTATGCCAATTGTTTGACCGTAGTATAACTCGTGTATATTCTACTCTTGGCTGGGAGCAGGAATATTTTCTTATTGACGACGCACTCTTTCATGCACGTCCCGACCTGGCTATGACAGGCCGAACCTTACTGGGCCACGCCCCGGCCAAAGGCCAGCAATTAGAAGATCATTATTTTGGTGCTATTGCACCACGGGTAAAAGCCTTTATGACAGAGTATGAATTTGAAGCCTGGAAGTTGGGAATTCCCGTAAAAACACGCCATAATGAGGTAGCTCCTAATCAATTTGAGCTGGCACCTGTTTATGAAGAAGCCAATATTGCTATTGACCACAATCAATTGGTAATGGTTGTAATGGAAAAAGTTGCACGCAAACATAGATTCCGTATTTTATATCATGAAAAGCCGTTTGCAGGAGTTAACGGAAGCGGTAAACATAATAACTGGTCGCTAGCCACCAATACTGGTAAAAATCTATTGAGTCCCGGGCACACTCCTAAAACCAATCTTCTCTTTCTAACTTTTTTTATCAATTTTATCAAAGCTGTTTACCGCCATTCTGATTTGCTTCGTGCAGTTATAGCTTCTGCTGGGAATGATCACAGATTAGGTGCAAATGAAGCACCACCTGCAATTATTTCAATATTCATTGGTTCACAGCTTACGAAAGTTTTGGAAGAACTAGAGAAAAAAGTGAAAGACCGGAAAATGACACCTGATGAAAAAACCGAGCTTAAACTTAACATCGGTAAAATACCCCAAATCATTCTGGATAATACCGACAGAAACAGAACTTCTCCCCTGGCTTTTACAGGAAATAAATTTGAATTCCGCGCCGTGGGGTCTTCAGCTAATTGCGCACCAGCTATGATTGTACTGAACAGTATACTTGCCGAACAATTAAAGGAATTTAAGTCCACTCTGGATAAAGCAATGGAGAAAGGTGAAGAAAAAGATGAAGCTATCTTTAGAATTCTAAGAGATTATATAACTCAATCTAAACCGATTCTATTTGAAGGTAACGGCTATAGCGAAGAATGGGTAAAGGAAGCAAAAAAGAGAGGTTTATCAAATAACAAAAATACTCCCGATGCACTTGCTGCCTATATTTCTGACAGCACTAAAAAACTTTTTATCCAAAACAATATATTTACAGAAAAAGAACTGGAAGCGCGCTGGGAGATCAGGAATGAAAATTATGCTAAGGTAATTCAAATAGAGTCAAGGGTGCTAGGTGATCTGGCTGGAAATCATATCATCCCTACTGCCATAAGGTATCAGAATATTCTGGTTGATAATGTCAAAGGACTTAAAGAGATATTATCAGATGATCAGTTTGAAAAACAAGCAGAAGTGCAGAAATACATTATTGGTAAAATCTCTGAGCACATCATAGAAATCAGAAAAGATGTAAAGGCCATGATTGAAAAACGCAAAGAAGCTAATGCACTTGAAGAAGCAGATAAACTGGCATTTTTCTACTGTAATGAGGTAAAGCCTTATCTCGATACAATCAGGTACCACGTAGATAAACTGGAACTGCTGATTGACGACGAAATGTGGACCCTGCCCAAATACCGGGAAATGCTTTTCATTAAATAAATCCCCTTCAACAATGTTTTGCCAATAAAAATGCAGGAATTATCCTGCATTTTTTTTCTTTTTCAGTGCGGAAATTTATTTAATATTATAAACAAACCCAATACCAAACTGCTGTCTCATCTGGGTTGTTGGGCCTGGTTCGCTTCCATCGCCTTTGTCAATTTTTATGTCGTGGTCATACAGCAAATGAAAACCTGCAGTTACGGTTAGGAAACTATTAATTGGCATATTCAGCTGTGTCAGCCAGTCAACATCGGTATTTTTTCTGTTACTAACATCTGAATCGGTATAATTATTGAACAGAATAATTCTTGAATTTACATTTACATTGGTTACAACTTCCTTATTAAATTCGATACGAAACATAGCACCAAACTCAGGATTAACATTTTTTCCAGGTTCAACACCATAAGCCCCGGCAGCCGAAAGTTCATCATCAAGTACAAAAGTAAATTTTCCTGTTGCAGGTGATGCGAATATGGAAAGAAACTGAACCGGTTTATAGTCAAAACCAACCGCTGCAGTAAGATATCCCGGAGCCATGAAGCGTGATACAACAACACTGTCATTTGGATAATTGTACCCTTTATCAAATTGCGACTGAAAATTGACAATGGCAGTATAACTCACCTTTTCATTAATTTCCCTGCCCAGTTTTGAGAACAGGTCAATTTTGTCAACATTTTTTCTGACGGGATTATCTGCAATTTTTATGATTCCATAATGAAGGTCAAGATAATTTTCCCATGCATACCTGTTTCTTTTATAATTGGCATCAAAACGTGCCTGGCTGGTTGATGAAAAAGAATTTTCACCCCCTGCAGCCCAATTGGTAAAAGCTACCTGATTAAGTGATTGCTGGAAAAATCCGGTGAATTTCCAGTTGCTCTCTACACTTATTGTATCATCGGCAACTACCTGGCTGCCTGTTAATAAGCAAATTATTGCAAATAATGTAAGTTTTCTTTCCATAATTTAAGTTTTTAGTCAATTAATGCATAACAATTACCCATCTGAGATCTGAAGAGTTAAGTAAGTGTAAACGTCGTCTATTAAACTCCAAAAGTATAACTATTAATCCCCACAGGCAAACCATGTTTTTAAAAAACAAAAAACAATATCATTGTCATAATGTTTAATATATGTTAATAGTTTTTTCATGGATTAAATAATCAGTTTTTTATAATAAATTATTTAATTGAATTAAATTAGTTGCCTGATATATAAATAAAATATAAGATAATGCAAGCCATATTTTTCAACAAAGCAGATGATATTTGCAAAATACAGGAAACTCAAATATCTGAGCCCGGCAAAAATGAAGTACTTATAAAAATTAAAGCAGCGGCTTTAAACCGACGCGACTTCTGGATTAAAAAAGGAATATACCAGGGAGCAAAATTTCCCTGTATTATTGGTTCTGATGGAGCTGGTATTGTGGAAAAAGCAGGCAGGAATGTCAGTAAAGATTGGATAAACAAAGCTGTCATAATTAATCCGGGATTAAACTGGGGAGATGACCCAGATTCCCACGGACCTGATTTTCATATACTGGGTTTGCCAACACAGGGCACATTTGCACAATATGTCTGTGTGCCTGCTGATAGTATCTGGCACAAACCCGACACGTGGACATTTGAAAAAGCGGCAGCTCTTCCTCTTGCGGCTTTAACTGCATTCAGAGCATTGTTTACCCGCGGCAAATTGCGTAAAGGACAAAAAGTATTTATTACTGGTGCAGGCGGCGGAGTAGCTGTTTTTCTTATTCAGTTTGCTATAGCGGCAGGCGCAAAAGTTTTTGTCAGCAGCAGTTCAGAGAAAAAAATCAAAAAAGCCACTATCCTTGGAGCAGAGGGCGGTGTTTTTTATAATCAACCGGGTTGGGAAGCCGAACTGGAAAAGATAGCAGAAGGCAAATTTGACCTGATTATTGACAGTGCTGCCGGGGAGAATTTTGAGAAATTTCCCGGATTACTTAAAACGGGTGGAAAGATTGTTAATTTTGGAGGTACCGCTGGTAAGATTCCTGAAATGACAGCTGCAAAAATTTTCTGGAAACAGGCATCGATTCTTGGCACAACCATGGGTAGTCCTGAAGATTTTAAAAACATGCTCGATTTTGTGAAAAAACACAATATTGAACCCGTAATAGACAAAATTTTCCCTATGGTGGATGCAGAGCTTGCATTCAAGCAAATGGAGAATCATGAGCAATTTGGAAAAATTGTAATTAAATTAACGGATGGATATTCATAAATATCAATTGAAGTTTTTCTTATGGGCAAAAAAGTATATGTTGTTACTGGAGGAAGTTCGGGAATAGGTCTATCAGTAATTAAAAATTTGATTAATGATCCTTCCAACCAGGTTATTTCTTTTTCCAGAAGTAGGGAAAAAATTGAACGGGCCTTTGGGGAATTAGGTGAAATACAGGATAATCTGGAGTTTTATGAAGGAAATGTCTGTAACGAATATGAATGCCAGCTATTCTCTGAGCATGTGAATAAAAACCACAACTTCATTAATGGTTTGGTAAATTCTGCGGGTGTATTGACCCAGGGGGGAATAGAAAACATCACCTATGCTCAATGGAAGTACAATCTGGATGTAAATCTCAATGGACCATATTTGTTTACCCAAAGCCTCCTTCCGTTGCTAAAAGCTGCAAAAGGTGCTTCGATTGTTAATGTTTCATCTATTGCTTCCATGCGCCCCGGCAGAAGTGTGGCCTATTCTGTAAGCAAAGCAGGGCTTGACATGTTTACAGAATTTCTTGCCGGCGAACTTGCGCCTTATAAAGTAAGAGTAAATTCTGTGAATCCTGGATTTATCAGAACCAATATACATTTTGATAACCAAATCGTTAATACAAGAGAAGAATATGAAGCTCTGGCAACAGAGGTGGCCCGCAGAAACCCACTCGGAAGAGCAGGTGAAGCCGATGAAGTGGCAGATCTCATCATGTTCTTGCTTAATGATAAATCTTTATGGATTACAGGCTCAATTTTTAAAATAGATGGAGGCACCCTGATAGAAAATGACTTTTTACCTACTAAAAAAAAATCATAAAACTTAAGACAATACCATTATTTTTTTGATGAGAATTTAGCAAATTTGACTTATTATTATAAATTAACATTTTGAATATCTGGCATTTAAAAATGCTAGTTTAAAATGGCAATACCAAATTTTAATGGAAATTCTTTGCGGTAAACCCTTAGGGAAATTTTAGTAAATTAACGAATTGACTGGGATGAATATCTACCGTATATTTGATTAATTAAAGTTCTTTAAGGATTTGATTACGATAAATATCGACATATAAAACAAGCAACTTGCCTGGCATTGGTTGGCAACAAAAGTTTTAATGAGACAAGGTTGATTTAAAAAGATCGAGAAATACGAGATGAAAGCAGTTGGAAAGAGCTCCTTAATTTTAAGTTGCCGGAGAGTTGACACTGGAATCAAAATGTTGTCGGATACAAATTGAAATATTATGTGTCAAATTCTCTCTGAATGGGGAGGTATCAGAGTTTTACAATGAATGGCAAGTTGCTCTTTTTAAAAGTTCTCTGAAGGTTTGTTTGATTAAATATCAATAAAAGATTGAATTTCTGTCTCACAGAAATTCATGTTTTTGGTTTTATTGTTTTACAGTGTTAGTGGTGTGAGGGTTGTCTTTGTGAAAAGGCAACCCTTTTTTATTTCACTCAGATAGAAATTACCTGGTTTTTAAGTGCAAAGCTGATCAATGCAGCTGTATTTTTTAGTCCTGATTTTGATAACATATTATTTCGGTGGCCACCAACTGTGCGAGGGCTGATATCCAGTTTAGCTGCAATTTCTATATTAGAAAAACCTTCACTGACCAGCTGAAGTACTTCAAGTTCTCTTTTGGTAAAACTTTCAAGAATATTCTGCTCTTCTGATTTCTTTTTGGCATTAAACACCTTTCTGGTTACCATAACAAGAATCTCATCACTGAAATAACCTTTTTCGTTGGCAATATTGTCAATGGCTTTTATTAATTCTTCCTTGCCTATGTTTTTTAAAAGGTACCCCATGGCACCTGCCTGCAACATTTCTTCCACGTATTCTCCCTCACCGAACATACTAAGGGCAAGTATTTTAAGTGCCGGAAAATGTTCAAGTGCTTTACGGGTTGTCTCAATGCCACTCATCCCGGGCATCTTAATATCCATAAATACCATGTCAGGCATAAGGGTTTTAAGTAACTCAAGAAATTCTTCACCTGATGAAGCCTCACCAATTACATCAACATCCGGAATCTCCTCCAAAAGGTCTTTTAATCCATTTCTGAAAATGAAATGATCGTCCACAATCATTATTTTATAAGCCATTCCTTAATACTTTTTCGGTTTATGAATTTTTACTCCGGGTTTAGATAGTTTATTTTACGATTATCCAGTTTCAGGCAGTAATTAATAAGTTAGTGATTAAAAGTACAGTATTCAATGGAGATAAAACTCCGTAATTCATGTATTTTTATTGCAGAGAAAACCACAAAAAACTCACTATGTTAACTCCTTATTTTTTCATCGGTAAAAAGAACCTAACGAATAGTCCTTTACCTTCCTGGCTGTTAAATGAAACATTTCCGTTAAGAGAATTAATGCGATTCCGGATATTATTCAACCCCATTTTCCCACCATTGGCAAGGTGCACTTTTAAAGGGTCAAAGCCTTTCCCATTATCAGAATAATTAACTGCCAGAATCCCGTCTTTTTCATCCATTACGATTTCAACCTTGCTGCATTCTGAGTGTTTAAGTGAATTGTTAAGTAACTCTGAAACAACTCTGAAGATGGCAAGGGAAGTTTCTTCTTCTATATTAGCAGAAATTTTTGATACATAAAGATTAACATCAAATTTACCAATGGCATTGATTTTCGAAACGTGCGACTTTAAGGCTTTCTCCAGCCCGAAATCATTTAAGACACCGGGAGTAAGGTTATTGGCAATGCTCCTGGCCTGCCGGATGGCTTCATCAACGAGATCCCGGCAGTATGTGAGTATTTTTATCTGTTTTGATTCAAGGTTAATGTTCAGACTATCCTGCTGAAGGTACATTTTTAATCCTGATAAAAGCGGACCAATACCATCATGAAGATCTTCGGCAAATCTTCTTCTCTCACGTTCTTCTGTTGCAATTGTGTTTTTCAGAATGCTCTTTTCAAGCATTTTTTGCATTGTGATATCTCGAGCAATTCCGTATACTTCTGAAACATTATTTTCGGAATTAAAATCTACAAATCCCTTTAATTGAAGACATTTGATCTCACTCTTATTATCGAAAACTTTTACTTCAAATGAAAAGGATTCCTTGTCATCGGAAATGATTTTTTCAAACTGTCTGTATATAGATACTCTTTCGTGCGGAGGTAACAGATCCCATACCTTTTTTCCCTCAAGAGAATTATAACCCAGAATGCTGCCAGCAGCCTTATTGATTTTCAGGATTTTTCCGCTTTCATCGAGGCTGAAAACAATATCCGGAACATTATTAAATAACTCCTTATATCTAAGTTCACTATCTTGTAAAAGTTTTTGTGTTCGTCGTATATCGTTAATATCAATACAGTTGCCAATATAACCTGAGAACCTGTCCTTATAGTCAAAAAGTGGATGTAAAAAGTCTTTTACCCATCGATATTCGCCTGTATGATGAAGCATCCTGTACTCTTGAATAAATGGCTTTTTCAAATCAAATTTTTTGGAATACTCTGTTACAACCCTCTCTCTATCTTCAGGATGAATTGCCATCTGCCTACCATCACCTTTATTTTGATCAAAAGTTCTGCCGGTAAATTTGAGAAGCGTTTTATTTATGTAATCAATCTTCTTATATTTGTTGCTACGCCAGATTAATGTTGGAAAGTTATCAAAAACGGTAAGATAGTAATTGACAGATTGCTTTAGTTTTGATTCTGAGTTTACAAGTGTGGTGATATCGCGGGAGACCACAATAACACCATCGATTTTCTTATTTGAATTGTAATTTGGAGAAATTTTGGCATGATAATATAACTTACTGCCAAATGCTTCCAGGTCATAACGAAACTCCTCACTGATTCCGGTGGCTATGACTTTTTTAACAACTTCAAGAAAAGTAGTTTCTACTTCTAATGGAAAACCTGCATCTGCTAAACTGCTTCCGGGTTTAAATGAATTGTTAATATGGTTGTAATTCTGGGAATTATCTTCGCTATAGAATTCAGAAAATTTACCTTCAGTATCAAGCAGGAATACAAAATCATCAATAGACTCAAGCGTATTTCGAAGTACATTTTTCTGTCTTTTATACTTTTCTTTCTCCTTTGGCAAAACATAATGAGGCATAAGTACGCACATATAACCCAGGCTGGAGTTATAACTTAAATGGATGGAAAGATCAATTAAACTTTTATCGGCTTTTTCCCATGAAAAACTTAACCCTTCAGAAATATTTTCTTCTTTACATTTAATGGCAGTCAGTAAGAATTTTCTCGTAATATAACCATTTGTAAAAGAAAGTATTTTTTTTCCAGTTATTTGGTTAGGATAAATATTAAGTAAACTATAAATATTAGGAGATACATATGTAACAACACCTCTTTTATCGCATTGAATACAAACCACTTTGCCATTATAAATATTTCCGGGAGAATTAAGAATTTCCATAACGGGATATTTATGGATTAATGATTTTAATTACAGCTTCTTTATGGAGGGGTTTATTTAAAAAATGAATCACAAACCGGTTCTCCATGGCTCTGTTATAATCTTCAGTATCAATTGAGGAAGATAGCATTACGATCCTGGTTTTATGATGAATGGCAGTTGGCAGTTCATCAAACATTTTAAGAAATCCGAAACCATCAGTTTCAGGCATTCTAATGTCAAGAAAAATCAGGTCAGGGATATTTTCAGGCTCAGATACAGCTGTTTTTTTTAGCCATTCAAACGCTGACGCGGCCGATTTTTTCACAGTGATTGATTTTGATAATCCTGCATTCTCAAACACTTTCCGGTTAACCAGGTTATCAATATCACTATCGTCAATTAAAAGTACTTTTTCCAAAACCTTATTTTTTCAAATATTTTACAAATAGCTTTTCCCTTAGGCAATGGTGCTTTTCATTTTCAAAAACACTCAGCATTTACCGAATTCATCTGGGAGAGCTTGGGTTCATTCTTCGAGAAATTGGGCAATTCAATAATGAAAGTAGTTCCTTTATCAGGTTCCGATTTTATCTTTATTTTACCCCTTAGTTTTTCAATAATTTCTTTTACAATGTAGAGACCGATACCGCTACCGGTACTCTTTTCGGTAGCACGATAAAACATTTCGTAAACCTTGGGTATGTGCTTTTCGTGAATCCCGCTACCATTATCGGATATGGTTATGATTGCATTAACGGGTGATGTTTTCACGCTGACCTTAACAAAGGGTTCATCCTGTTCAAAGTCATGAAACCTTATACAATTAGATATCAAATTATTAAAAATGATTTGTATGCGCTTTTTATCAGAAAAGAATGACACACTGTTTTTCACATCCAAACTAAACTTTATCTTATCAAAATTTTCGAGATATGAATTGCTTTGAATTGCATATTCTATAAAACATTCAAAATCAACGTTTTCATAAATAATATCGGATCTTGAGTTTCGTGAATAATCGATTATATCATGGATTATTTTATCGAGTCGCGAAATAGTATCTCTGATCATATTGAGATAATACTCCAGTTCATTGGATTTTTGCTCAGTTTCAAGCAGATTGATCAGTCCGAGTATTGACATGAGAGGAGAGCGCAACTCATGCGAAGTGCTGTAAACGAAACGATCAAGCTCCTCATTAGTTTTTTGCAATTGCTTATTGTTCTCTCTGAGTGTATTTTCAACAGCTTTGGTTTCAGTAATATCGCTCAAAACTGCAACAAAATGGCTGGAAGAGTTTTTGGGATCTTTAACTGGTGCCATAAACAGTAATCGCCAGGAGGTTTTTTCTTTCCCATTTTTACACTCAATCTCTCCTCTGAATGGTTTTTTGTTTTTTAATGAGCTAATGATATTATCTCTTGTATCCTTATGAAAAGGGCGACCAATCACATTGATAAAATCTTTTCCGATAATTTGATCTTCACTGTAACCGGTAATATTTGAGAGTTCTTTATTTGCATAAATTACAGGGTAACTTTCATCATCATCTTCAAGAATCAGAATACCTTCTAGGGCTGATTCCATTGCACTTTTCTGGAGTTTCAGAGTTTCTTCAGCTTTTCTTCTTTCCGTAATGTCATAGCAGGAACCAATAAAGCCGGCAAACTTACCTTCCAGGTTGTAGAGGGGTCTTCCTGCATTAATAACCCAGTGGTAGTCTCCCGATTTATGCATTAATCTGTGTTCAAGCTGGAATGATTCTTTTTTAAGATATGCATTTAGCAAGGTTGAAAGAAATGTTCCCACATCTTCCATATGAATTTTCTCAACCCAATCGGTCTGAAGCTCTTTATTCAGATCATTTCCGGTAAATTCAAGCCATGTTTTGTTAAAATAATCTGCCCGTTTTGAAGTATTCGTTTTCCAAATCATACTGGGAAAATCACCCAGTAGTGTGAGATAAAAGTCCCTGGCGCGCTTGAGAGTCTCTTCATTTCTTTTTTGCCGGGTAATATCCCTGCATAAAACTGTAACCCCATCTGCTACTCCAAAAGCATTTTTTCGGGGCGATATCCTTGCGCTATACCACAACCTCGAACCAAATGCCTCAAGATAATAGTCAATTTGTTCTGATTTCTCATCCTCCACAACCCGTTCAATGGTTTGAAGGTATTTTTTTGCCACATCGAGCGGGAAACCCACATCATAAATATTTTTGCCTACAAATGCATCACTCGATAGTGTAAGAGTTGCCTGATCAGATGGCTGGTAGTATTCAATAAAGTCGCCTTCTTTGTTAAGTGTAAAAAAGAGATCATCAATTGACTCAAGGGTGCTGCGAAGCATCTCATGCTGCTCATGAAATATCTGGTCAGCTCTTTCTTTTTGGGTATTATCCTGAATGTTGAAATATATCAACTGTTTATTTCCAACATTAATTTTATTGACAAAATATTCAAGTTCAATAACTTCTTTATCAACAACATATTTTAGCTTAATACAAGAGTTTTGCCCAAGCACAACTTTGCGCACTTCTTCATGGATGCTTTCAAGTTCCTCAGGATGAAGTTTATCGAGGCTGCTTCCCTTTAAATCATCTATAGAAATTTTAAAAATATCAGCTGCACCTTTATTGGCATCGATTATTTTAAAACTTTGAGGGTCAAGAACAATTTTAGGCTGAAGACTATTTAAAAACAAGCTTCTGTAAAACTCCTCCTGGTCAATTGACTCTTGGGACTTTTTTAATGCCTTTTTTGAAGAATGCTGAAGTAATAATTTCAATAAACCCGTCTGAACAGGTTTGTGAATAAAGGAAATGTTTTCGGGCAGATCTAATCCGGCAGCAATTGCAATATCCTTTTCTTCCAGTAACAGCAATATGGATGGGCAATGATTTAAAACTGCAGCACTCCCGTTTTGGCACAAATGGGAAAAGCTACCAAAATCCATCAACCAGGGATAGGTAGTGTTTACAAGTTTCATGCGCACCTCGGGATTCGACAAACTGGCCTTATCAATGACTGTAACCAGATCATTGTTTTCCTTCAAAAACATCTTTACCTCGGTGCAGATGGATTTCTCATAAGCAGTTAAATAAAACTTCGTCAAATTGTTGTCGGATATCATTTAAAGTATATAATGAGTTCAGTAGTTACTTCTTTGCATGCAAGCCACATTCCTTGGTTTCCGGATTTTCCCACCACCATCTGCCACTTCTCATATCTTCGCCCGGCATAATCGCTCTTGTGCAAGGCTGACAGCCAATGCTTGGAAAACCTTTATCGTGCAATGTGTTATATGGAATTTTATTTTGATTTATAA
>SL_3KL_010_SEDDRAFT_10003864_pt1 | contig 13579 bp, 8 predicted proteins | sample SodLakKL_010_SED_2_FD_10381 | JGI IMG/M metagenome (IMG submission 10381)
GGAGGTTTTCGATGGTGATACGTTCCGGCATATAACAGGTGTAGCCGAAATCATGCTGCCCGGAATAGGATCCGCCGATCAGGCTGGCACTGGTCGTTCTGCCGCCTGAGGGCACGAAAACACAGTCGCGGATGATGAATTCTCCCTGCCACGTGCTGCCATAGTCGGAGCGCAGATTGATGAGGGTCCACCCGTAGATGGTCGAATTCTCAACGGTAAAGGTCCCGCTGCCGATGGCGTTGATTCCCTGGTGCCCCAGGGTCGAGTTGCGGATGGTGGCATTGGCAACTCCCATGTGGGCATCGAACCGGGAAAAGCTGCAATTGTCCAGAACAATATTCTTGCAGTAGTTGGACCCCATGATCCCCCAGTATGTGCGGTCGTTGATATCATTCGTCTGGCTGCAGTTAACGAATGAAACATTTAGGGCCCGGTTAATGGATATGTCGTAGCTGCCCATGGGAACCGATACTTCTGCCGAGCCGATGGTGTGGTAGGTTTTGCGTCCGGTCAGGATGGTGTTTTGGACCGTCACGTAGGCGCAGTCGCGGATATTTAAGAAGCCGCTATAAGGCGCACCATGGTCTCCTTCGCCGGTGACGTAGTGTTCCAGCCCATCCAAAAGAACATTGGAACGCCTGATCGCGATGCCCCGGCTGTAGTAGGTGTACCTCGATTCGGCCCTGTTGGCAATTGTGGTGAAACGTCCACCGGTGATAGTCAGTGTAGTCTCATCAACAGGAAGGGCAGTGATGTCTGTGATCTGGTCAAAGTCCCAGATAACCGGAGCGTCCATATCGACATTGCCGTCTTTGTCTACTATAAAAATATCCGTCTGCGGGGCTCCATCATTTTGGTTCGGCCCAAACCTGATGTAGCGTCTTACGTTGGAATTGGTGACGGTGATTAGGCAGGGTCCGGGCAGGGAGACATCAATTTTCTCCTGGTCCCTTTTCAGGGAAGATAAGCCCTCAAGTTTGAACGGTTGCAGGCTGGAACTAACCAGGAAGACATGTGCATTGCGGTTTTGGATGTCGGTATCGTCAATGATAAAGGCAGCCGTGCCGAAATCGGTGTCGGTCCGGATGACCGCCGTGCGGTCCTTTCCGCCGATGTAGTATGTGGCCCCCTCGTCGGCTTTCACAGGAAGGCCGTGCTGATTAGCGAACGCATGGGCCGCAGCGATGGCTTCTATATCATCGGTTCTGCCATCGCCCCTGGCACCGAAGTCACTATAGCGGACCAACCCGTTGGCTTTAAATTTAAGTACATCCTTATCGGATATATTTATAAGCAATTCCCCATCTTCATTGGATCGTACCCGGCTTTGCGGACTCCTGCCATGCCCCTGTACAATACTGAATATACTGGATAACAAGAATATAAATATGAGCATGTATTGCATAAGACTGTTTGATATTAAATTTACTCATGAATATCATCATAAATATGCAATTTTTACGCATAAACGCAAAATAATAAATTGGATGACTTAATGAACTATATCTTCAGAAAATTTGATATCTTGCTCAATAAGGGAAATGGCATATTAATTTTATTGTGAAGCTTTCAAGCTTTGTAAAACATGAACAAAGTGTTAAAGAACTGATCAACAAAATGTTTTNATCAGACCAATTATAGTGTTATGAAAAAAGTATTCTTATTACTGCTTTTATCGCTTGCTGTTTCTGTAGTGTCCGTTTCAGGTCAAATACAAAGAACAGAAGTTTTGACACTGGGAACGTTTCATTTCAACTTTCCAAATTTGGACGTATTTAAAATTGATGAAAGTGACCAGATTGATGTTCTGAACCCACGTCATCAAGCAGAAATAGAGGAGATTGTGGATCGTCTAGCAAAATTCAGACCAACAATTATCGCTATTGAATTAAGTCCACAGTACCAGTCAGCAACAGATTCCCTTTACAGCAATTATTTGGAAAGCAGACATCAGTTATCAAGAAATGAAACGCAGCAGATTGGATTCAGACTGGGTAAAAATCTGGGGCTCCAAAAAATTTACTGTGTTGATGAATGGGGCAGGCACTACGATTATATCCAAAATTTATTTGATAACCAGGAGAGCCAGGAGTTTAAAGATTTCGCGAACTTCTTTTACGATAATCCTGACACATCTCTTCTTTTCAGACCTGAACCCATTTTTAAAACAGAATCAATACTGGCTGAACTGATCAGGGGTAACGATAAGGATAACATCAAAAAGAATTTCGGAACCTATCTGATAGGGCCTTTCAAGTATTCATCCGATGATAATGAATTCTTTGGTGCGGATTTCAGAACGGGACAGTGGTTTAACAGAAACTTAAGGATATACAGGAATATACAAAAGATAAATGCCGAACCAACTGACAGGATCCTTGTAATAATCGGATTCGACCATTTAAATCTCTTAAACTACTTTTTTGAGTGCTCGCCTGAGTTTGACCTGGTAGATACCAATTATTACCTAAAGGATTAATTCAGGATGCAATTAATATTTTGAACAATTATCTATGAGTGAACAGACAAAAACCTATCTGAGAGTGCTGATGATTGATGCCTCCAACGGATACTACCGAATCAACAAATATCCTGTTGGCTCTTTTTTCGGGCCCGTTGACCTGGGTATTCATCTGGCTTTTAAGCACAACAGCCTTAATGTAGGAGCTGGGTTACTGGCGGGAAGTATTTTCCCGGGATCGAACAGGTTGTTGTTCAACGGGATATCACCAACGTGGCATGGGTTCTTTATCTCTTCCATGGGCGGAGCGGCCCTGGTTTTCGATAATCTGGGGATCAATATGTTTTCTGTTATCGGCAGGGCCGAAGCGCCATCTATTCTCTACCTGAACCGTGATCACGGCGAAGAAGTTGAGGTGGAGCTTCATCCAGTAGATCCAAATTCTTTGTGGAGCACAGAGAGGGGCGGAGTGTATGGGGTGATGAGTCATGCCCTGAAANAATATTCATCCAGATACGAAAAAGACCCGAGGGTGCTGGCTGTTGGTCCGGCTGCACTTTACACCGATAATGGTGCCATTGCATCGGCACCGGTCAGAAGGGGAGAGCTTACGGCCGTTGATTGCTGGGCAGGTCGCGGGGGGTTTGGAACCAAGCTTCTGCAACAGCATGGTATTATCGGGATCATTTACGGTGGTACATGGGTTGATGAGGACTTTCGGGATCGTAAGGTGGCCGATGAATGGTTTCATGATCGCTATGAAAAGAAAATGGCTGCCAAAGACCTTGAAGCAACCACAAAATACCGCTTTGATCCCGATTTTAATACCGGCGGTACTTTTGGTGTAAATTTCGCCACAGTGGAGGAAAGGATCATTGCGTTCAATTACCAGACGATCTTTATGACAAAAGAAGAACGGCTTGATCTGCATCAGCGGTTTATAGTTGATCACTACCTCAAACAATTTAATGAGGAAACAATTGAGGCGAAACAACAAAAGAATTGTGGTGAACCTTGTGTTGCAGTGTGTAAAAAGATGCACGGGCATTTTAAAAAAGACTTTGAACCCTATCAAACCATGGGTCCGCTATGCGGCATATTTGACCAGCGGGCAGCTGAACTGCTCAATGGTAAAGCCGATACTTACGGCTTTGATGCAATTTCTGTGGGTGGGGTGTTGGCCTGGCTTATGGAGTGCATGGCAGACGGCTTGATCAAGCCCTCGGAACTGGGAGCAGATGCAATTCCGAAATTTTCGCCCGAAGGATTTGATGTGGTGGAGGATTCTATGCACAATGCAAGAATTGGTTCGGCCCTGCTCGATGAGATTATAAAGCCCGATGGTTTGATCAATATTAGATCCGGGGCAAGAAAGTATGCCCGGCACATGGCCCGTGAAAAGGGGATCGGGGTAATGGATCGCTTTGTGCATATCGGATTTGCCAGGCAGGGGTGGATGGTTCCCAATCAGTATTGGACTCCGGGAGTTCTGTCACCAATGGCCATAATGGGAAAGTATTACATGGTGTATGGCAAAGAGTTTATCCCCCCTCGTGAATTGGGACGCCAAAATGCCGAACGCATGATTAAAGAACTGATGATGGATAACCTCGGCTTTTGTCGTTTCCACAGGGCCTGGGCGGAAGATATCATGCCTGATGTGATTGATAAGCTTTATGGCCTGAAGAAAGAATTCATGCAAAACCTCAAACTTACCGCTACCCGTATCAATAGCAGGAACGCTTCAATCTTTTGGGAATCGGAGCGTAATGTGGACTTTTTATTTCAGTTTCTTCGCAAGAAAGCTAACGAGGATAATGTGCAGGATCAAGAGCTGGATAATTGGATCAAGGCTTTTGAAAAAGACAAGTTTGAAGCCGGCTTGCAGTTCTGGTTTGAAATACATAAAGGGATACATGAAAGCCTGCGGGAGTTTCATTAGGATAAGAGCCTCACAGGTCTATAACAGATATCCCGGAAAATTTGCTAATTCGTTATCCGGACCAGCTCCACCCGCCTGTTTTTAGCTTTGTTCTCGTCGGAATCGTTAGGTGCAACGGGCATGGATTCACCATACCCCCTGGCCTGAAGTCTTGCGTGATCTATTCCAAAAAGCTGGAGATACTGAAGTACTGATTCTGCACGTCGCTGGGAAAGCTGCAGGTTGTAATCTGCACTGCCGTCGCTATCGGTATGCCCCTGAATTTCAAGTCTGAGGTCGGGATTAGCGAGAAGCAGCGTCAGCAGCTCCTGGAGCTGTTTACTTGAAGTCTGCTGCAGTGTAGCCCTGTCGAAATCAAAAAGAATACCATAGAGAGCTACCTTCCCGTCGGCATCCAATGCTGCCATCATTTGGGCCGGAGTAAACTCGAGAATTGTTTCCAGCGGCTTTTCGTCAATAATATCGAGAATGGTTCTGGCAGCACTTACGGAGGTCTGAACACGGCACCAGGTTATACCACCGTCCTCCCGGGGGATGGTGAAAACCAATCCGTAATGCCTGTCTTCCCACATGATTTTGCCACCCTTTTCAAGAGCAGCGGCCTTATAATTCTCAAAGTATTCAAGCTGTGAAACATCCCTGTTGGGTGTACCGTCTTCATTGTATAAGAAGTAACGCAGATTGCGGTATTCACCCTGGATGTTCTGTGTTGTATAGTCTCTTGGCGGTGTTCCCACCCTGAATTCAAACTCACTGAAGCTCAGTTGCTCAGACCGTATCTCGTCAAAGACTGATCCGGGGTATGGCTGTATCAAAGGATGCTCTGTTACCTGCTGAGCAATAACAGCAACACCGGCAGTTGCCAGGATCACTACTGTCAGTAATGCAGATCTGTAAGCTGTTTTTTTCATTTCCGCGAAAGCTTAATGGTTAACTATACCAAATTTAAGCTTTTTTTAACCGAAAACACCCAACCCTGGAGTAAAATGATTTTCAGGTTTATGTACCGGATAAAATCACTCTTAAAAAGAATTTTTATAAATTGCTGTATCGAAATGCGAATAAAATGAAGATAAGAAACTTTGAGTTTAAAGCGAAAGTTGACGATATAGAGATATATGAAAAGAAACTGCTGACGCTAAAGCCCAGATATCAGGGGCTGGATCACCAGATTGACACATATTTCAACGTCCGGCAGGGAAGGCTGAAGTTGCGTGAGGGGAATATCGAAAACTCTTTGATTAACTATGACAGAGAAGATATAAAAGGCTCTAAAGAATCTCAGGTTATTTTATATAAGCATGAACCGGATATTGCACTAAAGAATATATTGACAAGACATCTTGGTGTAAAGGTTATAGTAGACAAAAAACGAAAAATTTATTTCATAGATAATGTTAAGTTTCACTTTGACATTGTTGAAAATCTGGGAGCATTTATTGAGGTAGAGGCTATTGACAAAAGGGAGGAATTTTCACGGGAAGAACTAAAAGAGCAATGTGACAGATATTTTACTTTTTTCGGATTGGCACAGCAGGACTTAATTGACAGATCTTATTGTGACCTGATTATGGACCTGAAAGAGTAATGCAGCAGCTCAACTGCATGTTTATAAGAAATGTCTGCTGTTCAAGATCAAATGTCCGGTGTTTATTCATACTCCTTCCACGTATGGGTGCCGAAATAGCAACATGATCCGGACGCAATTATGGCAGCCTGGCAAAGTGCTTCAGTAAACAGGTGTGATCGATTGTCGACCTGCCAATAAAAACAGCCTTTTTGCCCGATAACTCTGCTTTCATACGTCCATGTATGAATTTTATATGACTTATCGTCGGAACAACTCCGCTTATAGTTTAGATATTTTTATATGTCTATATGTTTTTTAGACGGTAAAATTTATTGTATTTTTAAAGTCATAAAAAGCACAATATAATTTCTATCTACACTAACGAATTGATAAAAAAATCAAAAAATGGAAGATAATACCAAAAAAATCAGCAAATGTCCTGTTACCGGAGCAACAAGCAAGTCGAATGTTGGAGCTGGCGGAACTAAGAACCGTGACTGGTGGCCAAATCATTTAAAGTTAAATATATTGCGCCAGCATTCATGCAAGTCAAACCCGATGGGTAAGGATTTTAACTATGCTGAAGAGTTCAAGAGCCTGGATTTTGAGGCTTTAAAGAAGGACCTTCATGAATTGATGACCGACTCCCAGGATTGGTGGCCTGCAGATTTCGGGCATTACGGACCACTTTTTATCCGCATGTCATGGCACAGTGCAGGCACATACCGCACAGGCGATGGTCGTGGCGGTGGTGGGACCGGTCAACAGCGCTTTGCACCTCTTAACAGCTGGCCTGATAATGTAAACCTTGACAAGGCGCGAAGACTGCTTTGGCCCATCAAACAGAAATATGGCCGTAAAATCTCCTGGGCCGATCTGCTGATCCTGGTCGGCAATGTAGCGCTGGAGTCGATGGGCTTTAAAACATTCGGATTTGCCGGAGGACGCGAAGATGTCTGGGAGCCGGAAGAGGATGTTTACTGGGGTTCTGAGGCCGAGTGGTTAGGAAGTAAAGAACGTTATTCTGAAAAGAAAGATCTTGACAACCCGCTTGCAGCGGTACAGATGGGACTTATTTATGTAAATCCCGAAGGTCCGGACGGAAATCCTGATCCTGTTGCAGCGGCCAAAGATATTCGCGAAACATTTGACCGTATGGCTATGAATGATGAAGAAACTGTTGCCCTTATTGCAGGCGGACACACCTTTGGAAAGTGCCACGGAGCAGGGGATGCAGAGCATCTTGGCCCGGAGCCTGAGGCTGCAGGTATTGAAGAGCAGGGGCTGGGGTGGAAAAGTACTTTTGGCACAGGGAGAGGCGGAGATACCATCACCAGCGGTCTGGAAGTGACCTGGACGCAGTCGCCGGCAGAGTGGAGCAACTTCTTTTTCAAAAACCTGTTTGAATATGAGTGGGAGTTGACAAAAAGCCCGGCTGGGGCTCATCAGTGGGTAGCCAAAAATGCTCCTGCCGATATTCCTGATGCTCACGATCCTTCAAAAAAGCATCTGCCAACAATGCTGACTACAGACCTTTCGTTACGCTTTGACCCTGCTTATGAGAAAATCTCGAGACGGTTTTACGAAAACCCTGATGAATTTGCCGATGCATTTGCCCGGGCATGGTATAAACTGACTCACCGTGATATGGGACCAATCACTCGCTATTTGGGCCCTGAAGTTCCTTCTGAGGAGTTATTGTGGCAGGATCCAATACCTGAGCCCGATCATGATCTGATTGAAGGGAAAGATATTGAAGATCTGAAATCCAAGGTGTTAAATTCGGGTCTGTCTGTATCACAGCTTGTGTCTACAGCATGGGCTTCAGCTTCAACCTTTCGGGGATCGGATAAACGAGGTGGCGCCAATGGTGCCCGGATTCGCCTGGCACCCCAGAAAGACTGGCAAATTAACAATCCGGCTCAACTGGCAAAGGTTTTGAAAACTCTTGAGGCTATCCAAAAAGAGTTTAACAGTGCTCAATCAGGCAATAAAAGGGTTTCTCTGGCTGATCTGATCGTATTGGCAGGTTGTGCTGGTGTTGAGAAAGCTGCAAAAGATGCAGGTCAAAACATAAAGGTTCCCTTTTCTCCCGGGCGTATGGATGCATCACAGGAACAAACTGATGTGGACTCATTCTGCGTGCTGGAACCTGTTGCCGATGGCTTCCGCAACTATTTGAAAACCAAATTCAGTATATCTACAGAAGAGTTATTGGTTGATAAAGCGCAGCTTCTGTCGCTGACAGCGCCTGAAATGGCGGTTCTTGTGGGCGGTATGAGGGTGTTGAATGCAAACTGGGATAACTCCAAACATGGTGTCTTTACCACCAGGCCGGAAGTGCTTACCAACGATTTCTTTATGAGCCTGCTGGATATGGGCACTATTTGGAAAGCAACGTCAGAGTCAGAAGAAGAGTTTACGGGGCATGATAGTGCAACCGGAAAGCTCAAGTGGACTGCAACCCGTGCTGATCTTATTTTTGGTTCAAATTCAGAGCTGCGTGCAATTGCCGAAGTATACGGCAGTGAAGATGCTAGCGAAAAGTTTGTTAACGACTTTGTGGCAGCATGGAGTAAGGTGATGGATCTCGACCGGTTTGATCTGGTTTAGTTTTAGTCAATAGCAAGCCAAAAAGTAGGAAACCCCTATTTTAACTGAAAAAGGTGGCCGCAAATGGCCACCTTTTTAATGGGGTTAAGCATAATCTATGCCTGATGGATTCATTGTAGATTCTTTAAGTTTGATCTACCTTTTGTTTACATGATCAGTTTACCGCAGGGGTGATTACAATTTTGCGGAAATCAATTGGTCCGTGATCACCCTGCAGCATTATCGGTCCCGGTTCACCCTCGTTGCTATCCAGTGAGCCGCCGGTTATACCGGGAATGGGACGGTTGGAAATAACTTCAATACCGTTATGAACCACGGTAACATGCCGCCCTACAAGTGTTATCTCAAAAGATTGCCATTCACCTCCTTTTTTCGCAGCAATAACTGAAGGCTCAATGAAACCATAAATACCGCCGATCATCAGATCATTGGTTTCCTGCCCGTAATTGTCCTCAATCTGAACTTCATAACGCCCGCGAAGGTAAACTCCGCTGTTACTTCCTTCCGGATATCTGAATTCGATACTAAGCTTGAAGTCATCAAATTTTTCTTTGGTAACAAGATTGCCTCCGACCTCTTCATTTACCAGGACACCTTCTATCATGCGGAATTTGTTGTTATCAGGAATGATCCATCTTGACATGTTGTCGTCCAGCAGGTTTTTTGGGGTTCCCCAGACCGGTGGTTCTTCCCTGATGAGATCCGGAGCCCGCACTCCGGTCCAGTGAAGTGTATTACCATCAAGTACTTTGTATCCTGTCAGCTTATCATCATTCAGCGTAAACTCGAAATAGATATCCGGGATATCCATCCACTGTGGCGGAATGGTAAAATGATACTTCTGATCTTCCACTGAAAAGCTAACCTCTGAAATGGGACGGGCGCTCCCTTCGTATCCAACATAGTACCCGATGAGGGTAGAGAACCCGGATCTTCTTACCTCAAGCCATCCGGGAAATCCCTCGGCATCCATAAGGCCATGCCGGAAAAGTCCCAGTCTCTCCAGTTCCTCATCTTCAATGGTCACAGTAAGATTCCATCTGCCAATTACTTCCGAACCATCCTGTGAAGGTTGCGCCAGCGGGCATGCATGGATAATGAAAGTAAAGGCAAAGAGCAGCAGAGTGTTTCTGATTATTTTCATAATGTTTAAAATTATAAGGATTATACGATATCTGTCTATTGAACAGATTTTAAAATTTTTCAGGACTAATCTACATAAAATTGTGCATTGGAGAAAATTTTTCATTTATTTCATAACATTCAAGGTCGCATTTATTAGTTGAACTTTATTGCGTCAAGTGATAAGCATTATGGCAACTATGGTAACAAGCCATTCAAAGTATCACATATTCAATTTATGCATAGATGTTTTGGATATGGGTGCCAAATTCTCTATTTTACGTTAATTTTTATAATTGATAAGTTTGTTCATGCTATTTGGCATGAATAAGTAATTAAAGGAGGTCATTTTTACTTATCAACCATGTATAATAAAATAATTACCAACATTAAACCTTTGGGTTTTATATGGGAAACCCGTGATCCTTTTTTGTTTTGCGTTCATCACCTTGATGATTATCCTGCCGGAAATAACCAGATGGGCCCGGCTACCTCGCTTGAGGGCAGAAATCTGGGCCAGGATTTTACCAGGAAAGATGGCTGGCGAATGTACCATGGGGATAAAATCCCAGGTTTCCCGGCGCATCCGCACAGGGGCTTTGAGACGGTAACAGCAGTGCTAAAGGGATTTGTTGATCATTCAGACTCACACGGCGCATCGGGGAGGTATGGTAACGGAGATGTACAATGGATGACAGCAGGCTCCGGACTGCAGCATTCAGAGATGTTTCCCCTACTGAATCAGACTGAAGAAAATCCGTTGGAGCTTTTTCAGATATGGATCAACCTGCCAAAAGCCAAAAAATTCTCCCAACCTTATTATGATATGCTTTGGGCGGAAGAGATACCCGTGTACACACATAATGACAGGAATGGAAAATTAACAAAAGCTAATGTTATTGCAGGAAACATAGGAAATATAACTGCCCCGCCACCGGCTCCTGATTCATGGGCTGCCGATCCTGGCAATGAAGTTGGAATATGGCTGGTAAATATTGAAGCATATGGTTCCTGGATTATTCCTGAAGCTTCATTTGAAGTAAACAGGTCTCTCTATTTTTACAAAGGCTCCGGGATCAATATTGCAGGCATTGATGTGGAACCTTATAATTCTGTTGAATTATTGGCTGACCAGCCTGTAATCATTGAGAATGGTAGTGAAGATGCATTTTTCCTGTTGCTTCAGGGCCGTCCCATTAACGAGCCTGTAGTGCAGCATGGACCTTTCGTAATGAATAATGCTACGGAAATACAGCAAGCTTTTAATGATTACAGGAAAACGCAGTTTGGGGGCTGGCCATGGACGAGGTCTGACAATGTTCATTCACGGGAAATGGGAAGATTTGCAAAGTACTCAGACGGCCGTGAGGAGGTCAGGTAACATTATTATCTATTCGATAATGCCCCGGGGCATCATCAATACTGAGAAACGTTCTACAGACAACGAAAAGATAATGACCTCAACAGTAATTAGTGCAGGTATAGATATGTCCTTATACATTGTTAAAAAACTTGATGGCATATCTGTTACGGAAACGACTATCTCATATATGGAATATAATAACCAGGAATAAGAAAAAAACAATACCATGGAATATCACGAATCGAAAACAAAAATCATTGCCACAATAGGGCCGGCGTCGGCACCTAAGGATGTACTACGCAAAATGTTCATCAACGGGGTTGATGTGTGCCGGCTGAACTTTTCTCACAGCACCCATGAAAGCCATCTTGAGGCTATAAAAACCATTCGTGAGCTGAATCAGGAGCTTGATATTAATGTTGCCATTCTGGCCGACCTGCAAGGACCCAAAATCCGCATTGGCGAAATAGAAAACAATTCGGTTGAATTAATTGCCGGCCAGGAATTCACTATCACCACAAATAAATGCACAGGCAATGCCGGCATGGCATATCTAAGCTACGGGACTTTCCCGAAGGATGTTGAACCTGGCGATTTTATTCTGATTGATGACGGGAAGTTAAAGCTGGTGGTGACTGAAACGAACCGGAACGATACGGTTATAACAAAGGTTGTTAATGACGGGACACTCTCCTCAAGAAAAGGTGTAAACCTGCCCAATACGAAGATATCATTGCCCAGTCTTACCGAAAAGGATAAAGAGGATGCACTGTTTGCCCTTCAGCAGAATGTCGACTGGATTGCCCTGTCATTTGTGCGGTATGCCACCGATATTCTTGAACTTAAGGATATAATTAAGAAGTCCCGGAAAAACACATCGCTCATCGCCAAGATCGAAAAGCCTGAGGCCTTAAAGGAGATAGATAATATTATCGATTTATCTGATGGTATCATGGTTGCTCGCGGAGATCTTGGTGTTGAGGTTGATTTTTACAAGGTTCCGGTTATCCAGAAGGAGATTGTGAACAAGTGTATTGCTGCTTCAAAGCCAGTGATCATAGCCACACAAATGATGGAGAGCATGATTACCAGTTTCCGCCCAACCAGGGCCGAAGCTAACGATGTGGCCAATGCTGTTATTGACGGTGCAGATACGGTCATGCTGAGCGGAGAAACATCCGTTGGCAAATACCCGGTTGATGTTATCGAATGCATGCACGATATCATTCAGTGCACCGAAGCAAAGGCCTATAAGTATAACCGTGGCTCTGCACCATCGGAATTCAGCAAGACCTTTATTGTTGATTCATTGTGCTATAATGCATCACTGCTTGCCACACAATCGGGAGCTTCGGCGATTATTATTTTTACTCATTCCGGCAGGGCGGTTTACCGTATTGCCGGGCAGCGACCAAATGCCAAGATCTTTACATTTACTGAAAACAAAGAGTTGATCAGCAGGCTGTCATTGCTCTGGGGTGTGAAAGCATTTGAATTCGGGTTTGATAAAAACATAGACGAAGCCATAGCATACTCTATTGATCTGCTGAAAAAGAAAGAGGAAATCGAATCAGGCGATATTGTGATCCACCTGGGAAGCACCCCTCTATTCAAGCGGGAACGGTTGAATATGCTGAAGATAACCTACGTCGATTAATTGATCCTTCCTTTAAGCATGGTTACTGAAAGCGGAGGGAAGGTATAAGTAATCTGGTCGCCTCTTGCCCTTACCTGGGGTTTCTCAACAGTTCTGACAACCTCATTGCCAAAATCGTTCACTGCCTTGATATCGGGACCGGTAATCTCATAAACCGTGAAGTTGCCCGCAAAATTGCCGGTCTGTGATATTATATCGGTACGGATCTGGTTTTCCTTGTGCCTGTTCACCACAGCAATAACAACCTCTCCGTCGTTATAGGTTGCCGATACATCCAGGTAGGGAAAGGAATTTCTGCCCGCTTCGGAAGCGGTGGACCCGTTGAGCGTAAACTCATCACAATCTACAAAAACGTCAAGTGAGGTACCATGAGCATTATTTGCAAAAAGTTCGAGCGGGAAATAGATAGTCTGCCTGAACAGGTCTGTTTCACTGGTAAATATTGGCGCAATTACGTTTACCAGCTGTGCCATATTCGCCATCTTTATGATATCGGCGTTCCGGATAAATCCGTTTAAAAACCCAGCAACAACCAGCGCATCTTCGAAGTTATAATGCTCTTCCAAAGCACGGGGACCAGTACCGGCCTCACCTCCCATGGTCCTGTACCATACATTGTATTCGGTCCATGCAATATAGATGGGATTCCTTGACCCCCTGTCGGCGTGCTGCATCTCCCTGTCTATCATCCCTCTTACTATTTTGGTGCGATGTTCCATGATATGCGGGGTAGCAACGAAATTATAATAATCGTCAGTCCTGTTTCCTACATATGTGTGCAAAGCAATATAATCTGCATAATTTCTCAGCTCTTTCAGGACCGTACTGTTCCAGTGATCGGGATCGGAATC
>SL_3KL_010_SEDDRAFT_10003865_pt1 | contig 13578 bp, 11 predicted proteins | sample SodLakKL_010_SED_2_FD_10381 | JGI IMG/M metagenome (IMG submission 10381)
GTTATCCCGGGGTTGTGGCCAAACAAAATGGCTGAATTCGCCTCCTCATCAATTTTGTGAATATTTTCCAACAGAGTATTCACCGAGGCGTGATAAATCGAGTCGCGCACCCTCAATTTTGTCTCAGCAATCTCATAAGCCTGGAGAAAATATTTCGCTGTCTGAAGAGCCCTCACCGCGCTGCTGCTCAACCAGGCATCGGGTAAGTCCACCTTTCCTTTCAGCAGTGCTGCCATTTCGGGAGCATCCCTGTTTCCGCGTTTATTTAAGGGGCGTTGGTGATCGCCACGACTCAGGTCATCCCAACTCGATTTGGCATGTCTGACTAGTATTAGCTTTTTCATCTTTTGGGACAAAGATAATAAACAGGACAACTTTTGTGCACACCATTGGTTTTCAGAATTAACCATCCAAAAACCGCCAAAAATCTGTAGAAAGGCCTTAACTTTACGGAAATTAGCAGAAGGGTATATATTTACATGGTCAAATCCCGGTTGTGGATAGTGTTGAAGAGGAATTGAATTACTTAAATGGTATCGAAGAAAAGGAATCTCAGGGGGCTTACTGCCAAAATTCTCTCACAGGTAAAAGAAGAGGACCTGAGGTATGCTGTTTTGCAATACGCGAGGACTCACAAAGATTTCAAAGACTTTCTGCACTTGCATTTCCTCCACCTGTTAGCGGATGAAAATCCCAGGAAAAAGTACGCCAATTTCCTTTCCGGTTTTTTGAGAAAATACCTGGACAGGCCGGATAAGATCACCAATCGAAGTACCAAACAAATTCTCAATGCACTGGAGGAGTTGCGACAGCAAGCCAGAGATTTGATTTCGACCCGAAACTATTTGGAGTCCTACGCCATTTTTATCAACTTACTGCTTTACAATTCCCTGCTTATTGAGCGCACAGCTCCCAATGCACCGGTGGAGCTAACTGATTTTCAGGAAGTGTTGGTCTCCTCCTTTGCCGACATGCTGGAGTTAGAGCTACCCAGGCCTCTTCTCAATGAAATTGAGACCGAGTTGAAGTCCATGTTATTGACCGGTAGTATTTTTCCACTGCATCCGACGCTTAATCCGCTGGCTCTTTTGCTCATGCGTGCAGATTCGAGTTCCAGGCGGAAAGCCCTTCTAAATGAATATATCGATTACCTGGAGAATCACCCCCCGGAACCGGGCATACTAAGGGCGAGTTGGGCGGCCATGTTGCACCAAAGCCTGATGTACAAAAACACAGCCATCACCCTGCTACTTTTAGAAGCAGAAGTCCTCAAGGGGAAAGAGATTTACAGACTGGCCTTTGAGGTTTTGAAGGAGGACAAAATCGATGAAATGAACCTACTGGTCGATTGCGCCTTAAAGCATTACGGTCCGAAACTAGAACACTACTTTCTCGAACCCAAACTCATCAGCCACATCAAAGCGGATGATGACAAAAGCGCAGCGTCCACCTTGCAGCGCATTCTCAATAGCCCATATTCCGACCATGTATCTTTGAAAAAATTGTTGCGAAATATCGACCCGGCAGAAAAGAAGATCTTTACCGGGATGGCGGGAGATTTTGTCAATCAAAAAGACTTCAGCACAAACAGGCTCAAGGTCATTGCTGTTTTTCTGTCCTGGCTGGAAAAAGAGGATGACCTTTTTGAAATGATAAAAGACCACGGAGATGTGTGGGCGATGATAGAGTTCAATTCATACCTCGGAGACAGGAAAAAGAACGAATTGTTCGACTACTACAGGGAATATCTAGTCCAATATTTAGACAACCACATCGGACGTATGAGCGTCGAACACACCCGGAAGGTGCTCTCCCATATTCGCGGCAGTGGTATGTATCAACTAGCGGACAAGTTGGAAGTCGAAATGAAGTCAGAATTTAGCCACAGAAAGAGTTTTGCGAGACGCGGTCGCTGAGCAAACAAGGCCAATCGGAACTAAAAAACCCAAAAAATCCATGATTGAAAATACAATCCGATGAAAATTGAGTTGATCGCAGTGGGAAAAACGGCTGAGAAATACCTGAAGAGCGGAATTGAAAAGTACACAAAAAGACTTTCTCACTACAAGCCACAAATCACCTATACCGAAATCCCCATTCCCTCCAAACTATACAGCGGCTCAAATCACAAGCGCGCAATGGAAACAGAAGCAGAGATGGTCCTAAAAAAAATTAGCGATTCAGACCACCTGACTTTACTGGACGACAAGGGCGAGATGTACAGCTCCGTGAAATTTGCCGCCCGGTTTGAAAAAATGTTGCTAAGTTCGCACCGAAAATGGATACTGTTGATCGGGGGGCCGTTTGGCTTTGCAGCCGAATTAAAAGAGCGGGCCGACAGTCTATTGTCCCTGTCCAGGATGACCTTCTCCCATCAAATGGTGAGATTGATAATATTAGAACAACTTTACAGGGCCCAGACAATTATTAACAAACAATCCTACCACCACGAGTAAATTAATTTATGGAGCATTTTTCTGCCACGGTTATTTTAGTCATCATTACCTGCATCATTTCCTACCAGGCTTTCAATCAACCGCACCTCATTGAGAGATACAAACACTATCCGGTCAGAGAAGCCGGTATGGGAGAATTTTACAGATTGCTGTCTGCTGGATTTTTGCACGGTGGGTGGCTTCATCTGCTGATCAATATGTTTGTCCTGTGGATGTTTGGTGAGATAGTCGAGAACATGTACAAGGTTTTATTTGGCAACACCCTCGGGGTCATTCTCTACGTGGTCATGTATCTTAGCTGCATAGCGGTGGCCAATGTGGGTACATTCCTCAAACACCGTAACAATCCGTCCTTTGCCAGTATTGGCGCATCGGGTGCAGTGAGTGGTGTGGTTTTCATCTACATTCTGGCAGATCCCTGGGCACTGCTCTACCTCTACGGTCTCATCCCCATTCCCGGTATAATCGCGGGTGTGTTGTTCCTCTGGTACAGCAGTTGGGCGGGAAAGAGAGGCGGTGACCTGATCGATCACGACGCCCACTACTACGGGGCTGTTTACGGGGTGGCATTTACCATTTTACTGAATCCCGGCATGCTGTGGCTCTTCCTGGAAAATCTTTTTGCGGGGATAACCTGAGCACATCAGTCTTTCATAAAAAAACTTACAGTGATTGAGCGTTTCGCTGCACTTAGGGTAAAAAAAGGGCCCTGGTACTATTGAAGGGAAACGATTCTGTATAATGTACCAGAGCCCATGTATTGGCCGATGATTTGCGACCTTATTTTCGCTTAATAAACAAAGTTCGCAACCTATGTCCGGCTTTTTGATAAAAACATAATTAAACAGGTCCGTCTTTCCAATAAAGCCCTGAGCTGGAGGCCTGACATTTAATTTTCAGGATTGACCAGTATTTCAATCAGGACATTGTATTGGTCTCCTGTCAATTGGTCTTCCAGGTCGGAAATACTGACCTCCAGTCCGTACTCCCCACCGGTGTATTCAAGCCCTGAAGGAACAAGGCTGGTTTTATCCGGATTTATTTCATAATCAATATCCAAACAGGGTAAATTCAACTTACTGATAACAGTCCTTACGGGAAGCGTAAAATCCACCTCCAGGTCCAAATCTACGCATTCGGCTCCTGCCACCACCTGGAGGAAAATCAGTTCATTGTTGTCATTGACTTCAAAAACTGCCTGAAGTTGATCTTCGGGATTAATTAAGTACAGGCTGTCCTGCCATTGAATCTCACCGTCATCTACTCTGGTGAAGGTGTATTTCACGACCATGTCAATGTTGGGATCAAAACATCCAAACACATCTTCAACAAACAATTCGGACTGTAAAAAATCGAGTTCGGCCTCTTTACTAACTACTTTACCCTCGCTGTCGATCACCTCAAATGTGCCGCGTTCCCAGGAACTGCAATTGGGGAGTTGGTAAAAATTTTGTGTTCTATCAAATGGAATCACCAGGGGTTGTAGTTCATCGACTAAAATGCGAATCACCCCTTCATCAGGCATGTCTTGAGCCCTGCAGTAACCGAAATCAAGTTCGAGCATTCGGGTATCGGTCAGGGTGAATTCCACCGGTTCTAAATTACGGGACTCACCAAGAGGGGCAAATTCCTCCTCTGAAACGACACTGCCACAGAGGTCTCTGATCAACAGTTTAAAGGATTCATTGGCCGGCATTCTCGAAAATATAAAATCACCGACAGCGGAGGAGACACCCTCAAACCTGTAGTCTCCCAGTTGAGGAAAAATCACTTCTACTTTTCCGATAGCAGGCTGATCGAGTTCCATGTAAGCAAGTTGACCGCTCAGAGAAACCGGTTTGCCTGCCGGGTGGGCAAAACTCCACATTCCACTTTCCGGCAAAACCAGGTCGGTCACACTACTACCCTCCACCGCGTCCCTTTTCCACTCAATCCATTTCCAGCCTGAAGTATTGAAGTGGTACAAGTGATGTGGGCGATTTCCACTGCCCAGTCCAGGGTGGTCAGGAAGAGAAACAGTCATCCCGTCGTACAATTCGATGGCATCGCCTGCCGGAGTATTGAACTCAAAAATGGCAACACCTGTCGAAAACAAGTTGATCTGTTCTCCTTCCTGATTTACGGCTGTTCGGCCTCCTATCTCTTCAGTGTAAAAATGTGGGTTTTCAGGGGTGCTCCAGTACAAGTAAAACTCTACGATTCCACTGTAGTCCCCAAACGCCCCGGGTGTTATTTTTACATGCATTCCACCGGGCAGGTCAATTTCCGCGCCTTCGTTGGTGTGAAAAACATGGGTTTGTGATTTTTTGGGTATCCTAATGGTGGCATTGGAAATGCAGTTTCTCACCAAATCTATTTGTTTAATAGTAGAGAATTTGCCCTGGGCTTCCACCTCAAGCACCGCGTTTTTTCCCCTGTTCAAATAGGAAGGCACAAAAAATGCTCCCTGATCATCCGCATCCACGGTAAGGAACTGATAAGCGGTTCGAACTCTGATAGTGGCATTGGGAATAGGTTCTCCACTTTCATTTTGGACAACCCCTGAAACAGCCGCCGGAATCAACTCCTGCGGTCCGGGAAATACGGGATTGTCAATATCGCTGTGCTCCTCTTTTATACAGGACTGAAAAAGTGTCATTGCCAGTAGTACGGCAATCAGTCCAAAAATACCAGTGTGGAATTTACTCCTTATCATTTTAAAAGATTTTCCGGCCCCGCATTTTTCAAACTGCCGAATTTCCAATCAACTGAATAAACCCTTCAAAATTGAAAACGTGGCAAAGGCGGACCGTTTTTTTTAAAAACTTCTCCTGACTCCCATTCCGAGACTGAGGACAGTCACACTCATTTCTAAATCCTGTCCGGTGCTGAGCCAATCTCCAGCGTGGTGCTGGTATCCAGCACGTCCGTAAATAGTCCATTGGTCGGTTAGATTGTACCCGGCCAGTAAATTGGCCCGCACATCGGAAAACCACCGGCGCTCAAAATCACCCGATTCAAAAGACCTGAATTGGTCGCCATCGACCATTATATAGCCACTGTGATTTTCAAAAATATTTACAGCAATTCCCAGACTTAAGCCCAGTTTCAAATTGTTGTACTCTTTCATATACTCTACCAAAACCGGTATACGAACAAATTCGTGCACATTGGGTGCCCGCAGTCTTTGTTCAGTCCTCACGGCGGTCAATACCGCCCCATCCACCCAGACAACCTCTCCTGAATCATCGATGAAGTAGTAAGCCTCCGGGCTGTATTTCATGTTAAATTCAACACCATGACTTCGAAAGTCAAACTCCCTGGTAATGCGCTGGTATTCCAAACCGGCGAGTAAACTGAAATTGCCCAGCGTTTTCAAATTGGTCATCGCCCCTGTGGAGAAGGAAAACCACGGACCGGTGTAGTCGCGGTATCCGTCTTTCAGTCGCTGCCCCGCAGGCGATGTCGCTCTAAAGCGATTACTGACAATATCTGCATTGAAATACAGGTCAATAAAACCGGAGCCTGCGATACTTTCATCACCAGTTTGCAAAGAGGAAAACTCCTCCCAATTAAATTCCGTCAGGGCATGGAGGGCAAGATCGGAAAGTTTCAATGGCGTGGGCTTTCCATATATAAAATCTGAATGTGGAATCCGGTCGCTGAAATCGTCTTCCAAAATTCCGGGAAGAGTGCCCGCTTCCTCTCCTTTCACCGTTGTCCCGGAGACAAATTCTGACCATCCATCGGACAACAGATTGAGCTCATCGACCCAGGCAGATTCCTGAGTAGCACCTTCAGCGATGGCTGAGTGAGTCTCCTCATTCGCATCCGCCGTGGAAACAGCGCCATCAACGGATTCAATTTCTCGCTCAAATTCAGCTTCTTCACGGTCAGCCTTAACCGGCGATTCGGATGCACCTCTATCCCTGGCAGGGATGTCATCCGCGGTGATTTCATCCGCAGCGACATCATCCGTGCCGGAGAGCGAAACGACCTCGTCCGTATGTTGATCACCGGGGTATTCCAACTCCTGCTCAGATTGCGATTTCTTCAACACATCGGCGCTTTCAGACACCACTTCCTCTGGCAATTCGCCCTGCGAAAAACTGCCCGGTGGCATTTGATACAAAAGAAATGCGCCCAGCAGCAGGACAGCGCCTCCCGCGCCCATCCAGGCCCAAAATACGGGTCTTTTACTCCTTTTGCGGATCGCCATCCAAATGGCACCTTTTTCCTCCCGGCTCAGTGGAATCTTGTAATTGGATGCGGCTTCTCTGAAAGCGCTGTCCATCCCGTTATTGTTGTTATCCATAATACTTTATTGTGTTACCACATTAGAAAATTGCAGTGTTCGATTCTCTGTTATTACTTCTTCACATTGACCTTTCTGTTGATCCATTCCTGTAGTTTCTTGCGTGCCCTGAACAAATAAGAGCGAGCGGTAGCCGAGTTAATTCCGGTAATCTCTTCGATTTCACGGTGGCTGTAACCCTCTATCACATAGAGATTGAAGACAATCTGATGAGATTCGGGCAATTCAGCAAGGTGTTTTAACAAGTCGTCTTTAAAAAGCTTATCGGGCAGACGGCCGGGTCCATTGGAGGATCTGGTAAGGTCTTCATCAGTCAGATAGTATCTTTTATGACGTTGAATATACCTCACAGCCTCACGGGAAACTATTTTATTCATCCAGCCAAAAAGCTGTTCATCACTTCGGTAGTCAAATTTTTTCAATCCGCGAAAAATACGGATATACGCTTCCTGCAGGCAGTCTTTGGCTCCGGAGCGTTCTTTAATATACCGCATTGCGACGCCCATCATCTTATCTGAGGTACGGTCAAAGAACTCCCATTGGGCTTTTTCCTGCCCATTTTTTATTTCCTGAAGAAGTTCCTTCCAATCGGCCAATTCGCCAGTTGTTTATTCTGATAAAGCAAAATATGACTCCGCTAATATCCCGGGAAGGAATCCTATCCCAAAATCATCGTCCATACAATTCGTTTCCCGTTTGAAGTAAGTCCACTTTCGGTGTTGGCAACCGGATATTTGGTACAATATAGTCACGGTTGAATATTTCAGTGCAAATCGACGACCAAAATAGATATCCGATTGATCCATCCTCTTGCTTGTATATGACCTTTCTTCACCCCTATAAAAGACTGTGACGCCCATTTGTGGCAGCTGTGGTCATATTTTTTTCAAACTTTTAACTCTTTTGTCAAAAAAAGGATTTTTAAGCTTTGAAAATCAACACCTTATGATTCAGATCCAAATCGTTTGAGATCAAGGCGATCGAGCAATAGCACTAAAAGAAATCCCAGAGCGAATAGAATAATGGTGAGCGCGGTATGAGGGTCGCCACTCAAATAATCTGCGGGCAAGCGATTGGCTTCCCTTATCACTCTCCAGTCCGGATCGAGCGCAGCGCCGATTTCATAGATATTACCGGCATCATCCACAAAGGCAATCGGGTCTCTCCAGGGCCAAATGGCATTTAGGGAACCGAGCATAAATCCACATAGCAGCCCAAATACCGGGCGTTTGTACTTTTTGAGCAACCAGGAAACCACGCGGGCAAAAATCAACAGGCCCAGGAGAGCACCTATACAAAAGGTCATTAATAGAAGCAGTGAATCAATCTCGCGGGTTTCAATGAAGTTTCTTGTTTCACCGAGTACAATGGTGTACATGCCCAACAATAACATAATAAAACTGCCTGAAACCCCGGGGAGGATTAGAGCACTAATTGTAATACTGCCAGTGAAGAAAAAATTTACGTAATTGGCTGTACCCTCAGCAGGGGTCAGCACTGTAATATACCAGGCCATCAAAGTTCCCAAAACCACCATGGCAATAACTCCAGAATCAATTTTTCCGGTACGCCTCAATATATAAACAACCGATGCCAGTATCAGTCCGAAGAAAAATCCCCAAACAACAGGCGGATGGGACTCAAGGAGACTGGAAATGGTCAACACCCCCACTATGAGTCCCCCTGCCATTCCCGACAACAGGGAAAGTACAAAACCACCATCCACTTTCTTCCAGGCAGATCGCAGTTCTCCCCGCATCAACATGCCAACCAAAAGGTGGTCAAACTCAGTAATGGTGTTGAGTAGTTTTTCATAAATTCCCGTGATAAAAGCAATGGTTCCACCCGACACACCGGGTATCACCTCAGCCACTCCCATAGCAGCTCCTTTAAATGCATTCGCGAGTTTTTTCATACAGTTTTTCTTTCTCAGTCCCTGTGGAAAAAGCACCATTACCATCTTTTCCCGAATTCAATAATTCCGTAAGTACAATCAAGTGGCTCCATCTAAATCCCCTGACAGGTCGTAGTTGCTTTCTTTGATAATAACTGAACTTTTTACTGCAAAAGCCACCGAAAGGGCCAAATATACAACTACTTTGGTGCATGGCAGAGAATTCCTCATTTTTGGAGTTTTCCAAAATCTCAAACAGCTGCAACTACAGGGCCTACAGAAGTAAAAGTACATAACTGAAGTTCGCTCCAAAACAGACCGGACTAATTAACCGTTAATCCTGGGAATCGAAAGATAAAATTTGACTACCTTCGTAACCTATCAAAACAAGTCGCCAATTGGACATGGCCGGATTTAGAGTGTTTTTTGCCGGAGTAATAATCTCAACTATATTGTGCCTCCCCTTTGGAGCAGATGCTCAGGAAGTGTTCCGCCACTCCGATGGGACACTCTCCATTCGTTTTGACGATGGTACGGAGCGAGAAGTGGTGCCCTCAGATTCAATCCTTTTCAGCAGCGCCTTTGAAGAAATAACTGTTTTAGAAAAGCAGGATCAAGCCACCGGTGAACCATTGCCGGTTTATGTTCCCGAAGATTACTACGCATCGCTTCAGGTCAGGATGAAGGAAAATCAGCTCAGGAAACTTAGAATGCAATTAGAGGAACTTCGGAAGAAAAAAGACAAGCTGGGCGAGGAACTGGAGTTCGCGCGAGAAAATCCGGGAAGAATACGCGCAGACGACCGGGTGGAACTCAGCAATCGCTTCTTTTCGACATCCGAAGACATTGATAAAACCAAAGAAAAAATAGCTGACGGTGAAAATGAGCTGGCCGCACTAAAAAGACACTGGCATAAAAACGTATTGGCGACCCTGCCTCTCCCCAGGCTGATTCCGGTACCGGATAATTACGACATGGGAATTGCACGCCTTGCCGACTTAGCTGATGAGAAACCAAAGAAAAAAGAGGAACCTGTTGTCTGGAAAGCCCCGGAGGATATTCCCATGCCCATCATTCCTCATCCCAGCACCGTTGAAATAAAAGACCGCTATTACCACCCCCCTTCTTTTTGTGAACTGGAAAAAGCAGCAAAACTGGAAGATGGGAAGTTGTTTGTTCGCACAGTAAAAGAGGAACTGTTCTTTTTTCTGCCGGAAGAAATGCGCATCCACCGTCGCGGAAGACCCATGCTTAGCTGTAAAATCAACACGGAGCGAATGGACAGGGGACTCTTTCTCCGCTTTCACATCACACTGCATATCCCGGCAGCAAGGAGGTCATTTGGCGGACTTTCAAAATTTACCCCCATACGAATTGAGCTGTTGAACGGAGAGGTGGTAAACCTCTACAACATAGAAGCCAATACAGGAACCTTCGACGACGAAACCAATTCCGTTAGGTTTCAGGCCCTGGCTCCTTTAAGCGTATCCAATGCTGAAAGCCTGAGGGAAAATGAGGCCAACAAGATTAGACTGGTCTGGACAGGGGGGCATGAAGATTACGAAATTTACAACATTGGACTGATCAGAGACCAACTGGAATGTCTCGACAGATATTTAATAAAAAACTGAAATATGCTCGGATTAAAACTCCCTACCGATCCACGTTGGGTGGACCTGGCCAGTATGAGCCTGGAGGAAATTCTCACTGACCACGCCTACTGTGAACAAAAGGCAGCAACCTTTTGCATCTCACTGGTGCAGCAGTACCCGGATAAAAAGGAAATGGTCGAACAGGTTTCGCCGGTGGTAACCGAAGAATGGGGCCACTTTCGAATGGTGCTCAAAGAATTGGCCGACCGCGATCTCGAACTCGGTTTTCAGCGGAAAGACGAATATGTAAACAAATTACTCGGCTTTCAGAAAAAAGGAGGTTCCAGAGACGACCGACTCATAGAAAAACTACTTACATGCGCCCTCATTGAAGCGAGAAGCTGTGAGCGATTCCGCCTGTTGTCCGAAAAATTGGAGGACCCGGATCTGCGAAATTTCTACCATAAATTCATGGTGGCAGAAGCAGGTCATTACAAAATGTTTATCGAACTGGCCAGACTCTATGGCGGCAGGGAACAAGTGGACAAGCGATGGAAGGAGTACCTGGAATTTGAAGCGGGAATGCTCAAAGAACTGGAACTGCGCGGAGACCGCATGCATTAATACGCACAAAAATGGCCGGTAATTTATTTGGTAAGATCATTACTTTGAAAACCTTTGGCGAGTCTCACGGAAAGGGAATCGGAGGCATTTTAGACGGCATACCCCCGGGACTTGAGATTGATCTCGATGCGCTCCAAAAAAAAATGGACCGTAGGCGACCCGGGCAATCCGGCATCACCACCGCCAGATCTGAACCCGACAAAGTGGAGTTAATGTCTGGGATTTACAACGGTCAAACCACCGGTATGCCCATAGGTCTGCTCATTTTCAACAAAGACGCCAAACCGGCTGATTACGAAAACATCAAGACCGTCTTCAGGCCATCTCATGCAGATTACACCTATTCCAAAAAGTACGGATTGCGCGACCCATCCGGTGGTGGCAGGTCCTCAGCCCGGGAGACAGCACTAAGAGTGGCTGCATCGTATTTTACTGATCTGCTGTTGGAAAAACACGGAGTAGAGATAATTGCTTACGTCCATTCTGTGAAGCACCTTAGCCTTCCGCCTGATTTTTCCATCCGGGACTCTTCTGAAGTTCAGGAAAATGAGGTGCGCTGCCCGGATCCGGCACTTGCAGCGGAAATGAAGGCGATGATCAAAGAGGCTAAAGAGGAAGGCGACACCCTGGGCGGCACTATTGGGTGTGAGGTTTTCAACTGTCCTGCCGGTCTGGGGGAACCCGTTTTTGACAAACTACAGGCCGATCTCGCTAAAGCCATGCTCTCCATCAATGCCTGCAAGGGATTCGAATACGGCAGTGGTTTTCAGGGCACTTTGCTGAAAGGGAGCGAGCACAACGACGAGTTTACATCCAACGACGATGGCGAAATAACCACCAAAACCAACTTTTCCGGAGGCATTCAGGGCGGGATTTCCAATGGCATGCCTATTTATTTCAAGGTGGCATTCAAGCCCGTGAGTACTTTGCAAAAAAAGCAGGAGAGTGTGGACAGCGAAGGGCAAAAGACAAGTCTAGCAGTCAAAGGGCGCCACGACCCCTGTGTTCTTCCAAGGGCCGTGCCAATAGTCGAGGCCATGACAAGTCTCGTGATAGCAGACCATCTGCTGCGAAACAATGTTTATACTGGTGACCAGAGTCAGACCTGATATTAGGTGCGATGACATGCATCTGGCATTAAAAGCCGGAAAAGACCGGTGAATAAAACAATCAGCTCAACTTTTTGATAAAATCTATCCGATGAACCCAGCTGACTTTAAGAAAATCACCCATGAAGACTTGCAGTTTTTCAAACTCAAACTGGGCGAGGAGAATGTGATGCATGACGAGGAGTCACTGCTATCCCACGGCAGGGACGAAACCGAGGATATCACCATGCCCCCGGAGGTGGTTTTAAGCCCTGAAAATGCTAATCAGGTCGCTGATATTCTGGCCTATTGCAATGAAAACAAGATACCTGTCACTGCCCGCGGAGGCGGCACCGGACTGTCAGGAGGAGCCATTCCTGTTTTTGGAGGTGTGTGCCTCTCGGCAAAAAGGCTCAACAAAATACTCGAGATAGACGAAGACAATTTTCAGGTGGTCACCCAGCCCGGGGTTATTACCGAGGAGTTGCAAAATGCGGTTAAGGAAAAAGGGCTTTACTATCCGCCCGATCCTGCGAGTCGCGGCACCTGCTTTATCGGAGGCAACATTGCGGAAAACTCAGGTGGCCCGCGGGCCGTAAAATACGGAGTGGTAAGTGATTACGTACTCAATCTTGAAGTGGTGCTACCAACGGGTGAAATCATCCGCACCGGCGCCAATGTTTTGAAAAATGCCACGGGTTATAATTTGACACAGTTGATCGTCGGCAGCGAGGGAACTCTGGGCTTTGTCACAGAAATAGTCCTAAAGCTCCTGCCCCACCCCAAACACGACAAACTGCTGTTGGTGCCTTTCAAGGACGCGCTTAAAGCCGTTGAGGCCGTAGCGGAAATAGCCAAATCCGGCATTTCTCCCTCCGCTCTGGAATTCATGGACAGAGATGCCGTTTCCCTGGCACTGAAATACGCAGACGAAAAAGTTTTTGAGCTGGAAGAGGACGACGAGGCCCACCTCATTGTGGAAGTGGATGGAAACGACCCCGCACAATTGGACCGCGAAATAGAGGCCATCTACCACATTCTTCAGTCGTACCCCACCGGTGAGATGCTCTACGCGGGCAGCAGCGTGGAGAAAGAGAAGATTTGGAAAATGAGGCGCAGTGTCGGAGAGGCTGTCAAAAGAGAATCTATTTACAAAGAGGAGGATACAGTGGTGCCCAGATTCCAACTGCCTACCCTGCTCGCCTTTGTAAAAAAACTCGGCCGGGAATACGGATTTCGCTCTGCCTGCTACGGACACGCGGGAGATGGAAACCTGCACGTCAACATCCTCAAGGGAGATATGTCTGATGAAAAATGGCGCCATGAATTGCCACTGGCGATCAGGGAATTGTTCAAAGAAGTGAAATCACTGGGAGGCACCATTTCAGGGGAACATGGAATCGGAATGGTGCAAAAAGATTATATGGACATTGTATTCAGTCCGATTGAAATGGAATTGATGCAGTCGATCAAAAGAGTTTTTGACCCAAATGGCATTATGAATCCGGGTAAAATTTTTCCCGACAAGATTTCCAAACCGGATGCCGACCGACCGGACCCTGTCAGGATGTAAATACCCACATTTTTTTATCCCCCGGAAAGGCTTACCTTAGCACGTTCATCAGGCAAT
>SL_3KL_010_SEDDRAFT_10003866_pt1 | contig 13571 bp, 12 predicted proteins | sample SodLakKL_010_SED_2_FD_10381 | JGI IMG/M metagenome (IMG submission 10381)
TTCAAACTTCCAATCTTTATTTTTTTCAAAATCAAAGACTTTGGTTTTGAATGTTTCCAGATTTAAATGTTCCATGTTAAAAAATATATTAGGAAGCAACTTATGGGTTGCTTCCTGTTGTTAAACTTTAGTGATTTACTTTTTTAAAGGTGGCTTTTTATGGCAGCAAGAAGGGTTTCTTTTTGCTGAACACCAACGTAACGCTGAACAGGCTCTCCATCCTTGAAAATAATCAGTGTAGGAATGTTTTGTACCCTGTTAAGGTTAGCAGAGCGGGGATTATGATCCACATCAAGCTTAGTTATCTTTGCTACATCACCAATTTCCTGCGCAACCTCTTCAATAATCGGATTTTGAATTCTGCAGGGAGGACACCAGACTGCCCAGAAATCGACAAGCGTTACTCCTTCGGCAATGGTTTGCTCAAATGTGTCATCGGTAATATTCAATACCTTGCTTCCTTCAGCCGAAACCTCGGTGTAAGTATTGCCGGCTGTTCCATTACCGGTGCTGAATACCATTACACTTCCAACAGCAACTGCAATGACCAGAATCGCGATCTGCAAAGGTCTTGTTTTTTTCCAGAAATTTTCTTTTTGCGGATTTTGATGTTTTTTACTCATGTTTATTTTTTCTTTTTATTGTTGAAAATACTTAATGTATATCTGATTGGGTGCAATCGGTAAGATTTGAATATCAATCAATATGTAAAGGTATCTAATTATCTATATATATAAAAGTTAATTTTTGTTATGCGGTATCAGAAATCGGGTAAAACCCGAATAATACATTTTTTTAAAAGTACGATATTTGGAACAAACTTTGTGTATAACTCAAAGATTACGGATTTGTTCAACATAATTTATAACTTGTTCTGATTGAAAAGTTTACGAAACCATTAATAAATTTTACCATGCTAAATAATCTAATCACCATAAAAATAATGAAAAACATAAGGATAGTAATTCTCGTTTTGATTGTAACCTTTGGTTTTAGTTTTCAATCTTGTGATGAAGACGGAAACCTTCTTTTACCCCCGCTGGGTCTGACTGAAGCAGAAGTGGCCCAGGGTCTCAGAGAAGCCCTGAAAGTGGGAACCAATAATTCTGTGGAAGAAACCAACATACATGATGGATATTTTGGAAATCCTGATATTAAAATCCCATGGCCACAGGATGCAATGGGTGCTTATAATTACATTAATAATAACAGTAGCATGGTCTTGTTAAGACCCCTTCTTGAAGAAGTTATAGTGCTTATGAACCGTGGTGCTGAGGCAGCTTCAGAGAAGGCCAAACCCATATTTATTGATGCAATTACCGGTATTACTATTCATGATGCATGGGAAATATTAAATGGTGCTGATAATGCTGCAACAATGTACTTACACAGCAGAACATTCAGCAGTTTACACGAAGCATTTAAACCTGATATACATGACGCTCTCCAAACAGTTGGTGCTGCTGCTATCTGGTCACAAATCGCAAATGCGTATAATCCTGTTGCAAATTTTAGCCCCGGTTTAAATCCCCTTGACCCTGATTTGTCAGATTATGCAACGGGAAAAGCACTCGATGGCCTTTTCTTCCTTATTGCAGAAGAGGAATACAAGATCCGAAAAGACCCTGTAGCCCGAATTAATGATATTCTGAGAAGAGTATTCGGGACTCTTGATAAATGATTGCAGGCTGTTTAAAGGCAAAAAAAGCGCAGTTGTAAAAGTTAACAGCGCTTTTTTATTTCTGTGTTTACATTTCAATTAATCAATGCCTGCAAAATGTTTCATAAACTGAACCCTTTGATAAACAGCGGGATTTTCCGATTTCTTATAGCTCATTTTACCTCTGAAATCATTTACTTTGGAAAAATTATTCTTTTCCATCCAGGATTGCAACTGACCAATAATTAACGGAATCTGATCGAAACCGTTTTTGTAAAGTGTACTGCAGATTTGCACTGCATGAGCACCGGCCAGCAATTGCTTAACAACACCATATCCGTCGTGTACTCCGGTTGATGCGCAAAGATCAGCTTGCACCCTGTCAGCAAGTATGGCAATCCAGCGAAGTGAGGTTGATATCTCTTCAGGGGTACTGTAAAGGTTGCCGGGTTTAATTTCGAATTTTCCCAGATCGAAATCAGGATTAAAGAACCGATTGAACAGAACTATTCCCTGAACTCCCGACCATGAAATTTTCTTTACCAGTTCTGCAAGTCCTGAAAAGTGATAGGAGATTTTCAGAGAGATGGGGATCTGAACTTGTTTTTTCACATTTTCTATTATCTGAAAATAAAGCTTCTCATACTCCGTGCCCGGCATATCAATGTCGGCAGGTAATACAAATACATTCAATTCGAGAGCATCTGCTCCTGCTTTTTCAATCTCCTTTGCAAAAGCAGGCCACTCATCGGCGCTTACACAATTGATACTGGCGATAACCGGAATAGTTAATTTTTCCTTTGCGCTTTTAATAACTTTAAGATATTCATCAATGGTTTGAGCACGTGAGTAATTCCGAATATAATCATCGGCTTCGGTGTAAGCACTTTGCACATCATCGTAGGAAAAAACCTTGCGGATTTCAAATTTTATCTGCTCCTCGAAAAGTGATTTCATAACCACTGCGCCAGCTCCTTTTTCCTCTGCCTTTATGAGTTGGTCAACGGTACGGGTTAAACCTGAGCTGCCTACTATTACTGGGTTTCTGAGCGTTAGGCCCATGTAGCTGGTCGATAAGTCTGTCATAATCGGATTTTTTATTTGAATTTATGCCTGGTGTTCAAAAATTAGCTTTTCAGAACTCTTTTTGTTCTGTTTGACAAACCTACACAAAATTTGAAAAAGTCAAACATTCAGAAATAAAAAAATTACACTTTTGTTTAGATCAAGTCTGCTTAAAAACCGAAATTCACTGAATTATGATACATTATATGCTGTAACTTTGATGCGGTAATATATTGTATGACTCAATGAACTTTTAAGGATATCTATCGCTTTAATTATCACTGGCAAAACAATTAATAAGGATTCAAATGGATACTGTAATACTCAAAGGAAAAAACGAAACCCTTTTTTCAAAAACTGCTTTCAGAAGCTTTATGGAACCCTTATTGGTATTGTTTAACAAAGCTGTTTCTGATGTTATTGGAGATCGTAAGTATTACATTTCTTACAGTATTCCTGGTGGAGTTTATGGTTATTTTAAAGACTACAACTTAACTGATGAAAATGTTTTAGCCCTTAAAAACAGGATTAGAAAGCTCATATCTGCAAACCTTGACTTTCAGCAGGAATTACTTCCCAAAGAAAAGGTTCTGAGATATTTTGGTGAAAACGGCAGATCTGATATTCTTGAATTGTTACAATCGAAGCCCAATGATTTAACAGTAAGCATGAACCTGGCCCACCTTAATGGTAATGGTGAGTTATTCTTTAATCATGTAAACGAACATTATGAAAAACTTAATATGTTCAGGTTTTTCCGTTTTAAAAAGGGCTTTTTTTTAATTGCTGACCCTGATTTTTTTAAAAGGGTCTTGCCGGAAAGACTGGAAATAAGTAAATATATCAAGCGATTTGATGAATCGGAGGAAGCAATGAAACAACTGGGCATAGAAAGCGTTGCCCAGCTCAATGATGTTATTGACAATGGTGAATTACCCGAATTTATTAAAATTTCGGAAGCATTCCAGGCCAAAAGAATAGGACGTATCGCCGATAATATTGTAAGTCATCCGCTAAAACCCAGATTGATTTTTCTTGCCGGACCCACATCCTCAGGAAAAACCACATCAGCTAACCGACTCTCTATCGAGTTGAAGGTTCTTGGGAAGAAGGTACTTATTATGTCGCTTGATAATTTTTATTTACCACATTCGGCCATCCCTTTTGATTCTGAAACCGGGCTTCAGAATTTCGAGCTCATTTCTGCATTAAATCTCGAACTATTCTGTAAAACTATTCATCAGTTGCTCGATGGGGAAACCATACACATGCCCCGTTATCATTTCGACGGAAAAGGTGCCGTACCTGATCCGAACCCAACAAAGATTAGCTCCGACACCTACATCATTGTTGAAGGTATACATGGCCTTAACCCCGACCTNTGGAAAAATAAAATGAAAGTTGATTCTTACCGGTTGTATGTATCGGCCCTCAACACTATCAATATTCATGATCACCTGCCCTTGTCAACTTCAGATCACCGGCTGATCAGAAGACTTGTAAGAGACCACCTCTTCAGAGGTTATAGTTTCAATGAAACCATTAAACGCTGGCCCGATGTTATGGAAAATGAATACCACAGTATTTTCCCTTTTCAGGAAAGCGCACATGCTATTTTTAACTCCTCGCTTATTTATGAGATTGCCGTTTTTGCCCATTACGCTCCAGGAATCCTAAAACCTGAACTTGCCGAAAATGAAGTTATTAAAGAAGAGGTAAAACGCCTTAACAGGATTTTAGCTTTACTAAGACCCATTAACCCTAATGACATCCCTCCCACCAGTATACTCAGAGAATTTATTGGCGGCAGCAGCTTTAAGTATTGATTACTTTTCACTTATTTAATTACACGTTCGTATAAAAGTTTTTTTTACTTTTGTGCCTTTGAAGCTTTAGCTGAAAATTTTGTTGAAAAGGTTAAGTTTATTATTGCTGCTTTTAACACAAATCATATAGAATCCTGGTTTTTTGTTTAAATTTTGTTTTGTCCAGGCAAACCTTTTTACTTTAGCTGTATATAAAGAATTTTGAACTTTCTTTCATAATGCTAAAAATGTGTAACAATTTTCTTTTTAAGCCGTATGATTTTAATTCATGCCAATAACAATTTTAAACCAACTCATTTAATTTCACTAAATTAAGAAAAAGATGAAAAAACGTGAATTAGCTTTTCTCCTGGTGGCCATTATTTTGCCTTTTAGCGCATGGTCAGGTGGTATTGTAACAAATACCAATCAAAGTGCATCATTTATTCGTAAACCCGTTCAGGATGCTGTAATTGACGCAACAGGTACATATTATAACCCAGCCGGTCTGGCATTTCTGGAAGATGGTTTTCATCTTTCTATAAGTAATCAGAGTATTGTTCAAACCCGTAAAATCAGCAGCACATTCCCTGGTCTGGCAAATGAGGAGTTTGAGGGTAATGTTAGTGCACCGCTGTTTCCTACCTTATACGCTGTATATAAAACCGGACCTCTTGCATTTTCATTTGGATTAAACCCTATTGGTGGCGGGGGATCAGCAAATTTTGAGGAGGGACTTCCTTCATTAAATGAACCATTTGCAACTTTTGGAAATACTTTTTCAGCACAATCAGGTATACCTACTTCTTATTCTGTTGATGCTGCATTTGATGGGAGCTCACTCAATTGGGGTTTCCAAATCAATGGTTCTTATGCTCTTAATGATGTATTTTCTGTAAGTGCCGGTGCGCGTTTCATTTCAGCTAAAAATACATATAACGGTTACATTCGTAATGTAAGAATAAACCCCATGCACCCTCTTAACCCCAATGGAGCTGGTAATATGGTTGAAGCCCCTTTATTCTTTAACACTTTATCAGGTGCTGCAGCTGCTGCAGGAGCAGGATTACAACCCCTTATAGATGGTGGTACTGGTGGGCTAACACTCAATCAATTGCTTACTCTTGAATTAATTTCCACAGAACTAGCTGCTGAAATAGCCGGGGGGCTGGGAAACAACTATTCGGATGAAATGACTGTTACCCAAATTCAGGGAGCTTATGGAGTTTTGTCTGCACAAATGAGCGGACTGGCTGATTTTACCGAAAATGAGTTTCGCGACAGAGCTCTTGATGCTTCCCAATCCGGCTGGGGAATTGCTCCTGTTTTTGGTATAAATGTTCGCTTCTCCGATGAGTTGAACATGGCTGTTAAATATGAGCACAAAGCTTCAATTACCATGAAAAACAGCACCACCATTGATGATGTGGGAATGTACCCCGATGGAGAAGAGGTAAGAAATGATATGCCTTCTATGATTGCTGCAGGTATAAATTATAAACCTACTCCTGCGCTCAGTTTATCAGCAGGAATGCATTATTACTTTGATAAAAATGCGGATTACGGAAAAGCTTTACCAAATGATCGGATTATCGACAATAATTTTATTGAACTGGGCTTTGGTGCAGAATATTTTCTCAACAATGGTTTTAGCATAAGTACCGGTTATTTACGCACACAAACTGGTGTAAATGATCAATACCATAGCGATCTGAGTCATAGCCTCAGCACCAACTCCATTGGAATTGGCGGAAGTTACAGTATTAACCGCAACACTACAGTAAACATTGGGTTTATGAACACCATATACGAGGCTTATGAAAAAGACTTCCTTAATGGAGTATATTCAGAAACCTACGACCGTCACGCAATGACTTTTGCGCTGGGTATTGATTTCAGGTTCTAGTACTAATTTAAATATTTTTTTAAAATACCGGGCAGGGAATTCAAACCTGACCCGGTTTTTTTATACTGCCTGCAATAGTTATTTGAAAAAAGGATATCAATTATTATTAATTTTGCACGCATTGAGCTACGCAAATGAAAGTAATATTTACAATATTTTATATAATCATTTCTGCATCTGTTTCGATGGCCGGTGGATATCAGCTTGGTCTCCACAGCCATAAAAACATTGGTATGGGCCTTATTGGTACTTCTTTGAATGTCGATGCCAGCGCAGCTTTTTTAAATCCCGGGGCAATGGCAAATCTTCCCGAAAAATTTAATTTTGTTGCAGGTATAAGTGGAATAAGATATGTAACCAAATTCCAGAAGGAAAAACCATCCATTTATCAGGCAGCAACAGACAACCCTATTAATGCTCCATTTCATTTTTATGCTACCGCAAGGCTTACCAATAAATTAAGTTTCGGAATAGCTGTAAACACCCCTTTTGGCAATAATCTGAAATGGGAAGAAGGCTGGGCCGGGCGGTATTTAATTCAGGAAATAACTCTTCAGGCTATTACGATTCAACCTACTATAGCATACAGATTAACTGAAAGTATATCAATTGGAGCGGGTTTCGTTATGGCGACCGGTAAAGTTGATTTAAAACGAAAACTTCCCCTTCAGAATGAGTCGGGTGAAGGCGAAGTAAATATTTCGGGAAGCACTATGAATTATGGTTTCAATGCCGGTATTTTTCTTGTTCCGGTTCCTGCGATGAATATCGGACTAAGCTACCGCTCTTTAATCAAAATGAACCTTGATCAGGCAGATGCAAATTTCTCTGCTCCTGAATCCTTAAGAGATTTTTTTCCGGAAACCAATTCCGTAACTACATCCCTTCCTTTACCTGCCAACCTTGATTTGGGTGTATCCTACCGGTTTTCTGATAATTTAATGGCGGGAATTGCCCTCAATTACGTTTTCTGGAGTGCTTACGAAAGTCTTGATTTTGATTTTGAAATAAATACAACGGCTCTGAACGATGTTAAGAGCCCGAGAGAATATAGTAATACTTTGATTTTCAGAACAGGGGCCGAATATCAGATTTTAGATAATTTATTTTTAAGGGCTGGAGCCTATTTTGACCCCTCTCCTGTTAATGAGATTTATTTCTCACCCGAAACACCAGGTTTGAACAACATTGGATTAAGCTCGGGTTTATCTTTCCTGCCACTGGAAAATTTAAGCATTGACTTAAGTTTCCTCTATGTTATTGGAATTGAAAAGGAAGTCAGCTTTTTACCGGCTAATTTCAGCGGCACTTATAAGTCCAGAGCCTATATTCCTGGTTTGGGAGTCAGTTATAGTTTTTAATGTGGAAAATTATTTTGAATGAAGATTAGATTTCTTTTATATTTTTTATCGGCACTTTTTTTTATCTCATGCGAACCAGAGATTGAAGCCTTTAAACCCGATGCCGGCGAAGCTGATTTTTCAGGATATGTTGCACTGGGAAATTCACTTACAGCAGGCTATGCTAATGGTGAATTGTATAAATCAGGGCAGATGGTTTCCTATGCCAACATTATGGCCAAACAGATGATTCACGCAGGGGCCGGAGTATTCAGACAACCCCTTATGAAGGATGAATTGGGGTTTGGAAACAAAATGGTTTTGGGAATCGATACGGATTGTCTTGGGAATGATATTCTGACACCTGTTGCAGCAGGTGGCACACCTGATCCCGCCAATTTTTCTAATATATTTTCAGAAGAAGGACCCTTCCATAACCTTGGGGTACCGGGTACACAGGTTGCTCATCTTCTTTTGCCGGGTTATGGTTTGTATAATCAGTACTTTGGAAGATTTGCAAGTTCTGTAACAACCAGGATTATTGATGATGCTATTGTTCTTGATCCCACATTCTTTTCTATGTGGATCGGAAGTAACGATATACTGGGATATGCGACCAGTGGCGGGGAAAGCGGAGAAATTACACCTGCAGAACAATTTAAGCAGCTTTACAGGCTCATACTTAATGAACTCACATCAAAGGCTGATAAAGGTATTTTGGCAAATATTCCCGAAATCTCAAGCATACCTTTTTTTAATACAATTCCGGCTCACGGACTTCTTCTTTCCGGTCAGGGACAAGTTGACAGCCTTAATTTGCTTCATGCCGGAAATCCCCTCATAACGTTTCATTTGGGCTACAATGGATTTGTGGTTGCCGATAATGCATCTGAATACTATGGTATGCGTCAGCTTGAAGAGGATGAGGTGGTTCTGCTGACTATTCCGCAAGACAAAATTAAATGTGAAGGCTGGGGATCTGAGATTCCTATACCTGCAAACTTTTATCTTTCCCAACAACAGGTTCTTGAAGTAAAAACAGCCATTGAAGCCTATAATATTACCATTAAAGAATTGGCAGATGAATTTAACCTTGCACTGGTTGATATTAATAACCTGCTTGGAGAGAGTGTCACAGGTATTATCTTTGATGGTTTAAATTTTAATACCCAATACATAAAGGGAGGTATTTTTTCATTGGATGGTTTACATCTCAGTCCTCGTGGAAATGCCATTGTTGCCAACCATTTTATTGAAGCTATCAATAACAGATATGGTTCCACCATCCCTAAAGTCAGCCCCACACAATTTCCCGGAATAATTTTTCCTTAATTATTCATTCAATGATCTGATATCTTTCCCTTGCCTCTGCCCTGCTGCAGGCATTAAAATGCCACCATTCGCTTTGAATACCCCAGAAACCGCCATGCCGCATTACCCTTCTTAATAACCGCCTGTTTTCAATATGAACAGGCTCCAGTTTTCCCTGCTCAAGCAATTCTTCTTCAAGTGAAGGATAAGCCAGTTCTCCCATAAAATCAAAGTCGGTTCCCATATCAAGCGGATTTCCATCGGCATCAACAATACTAACATCAACTGCGGCCCCGAAATTATGTATGGAGCCATTGGCGGGATTGGCCAGAAACCTGATCTTCTCCTGGAAGGGCGCATCAACAGCATCCCACATCTTTTGCTGGATACTGCGGGGTCGGGCAGCATCATAAACTATGAGGGAGTATTCAGGATGGATCGACTTAAGGTACTTCTGGGCTTTAACAAGCATTTCTGCAACATCGGGCTGTAAATATGCATTTTTCAGTCCACCATATACATCTTTACCCAGAAAATTGTCGGTTGTACTGTATTTCAACTCTACCATGATGGATGTATCCAGATCATGAATATTAATTAGACCATGTTCTATCATTTGTAATTCAATGGGTAGGACAGCAGAAATAGTATCAACCACAGTCTCTTTCAATGTATCTTGCTCCGGATAAATTTCCACAGCTATTTCCTGTTTTGACGAATCACCTCCACCACAGGAAATAAACAAGGTAAACCAGGAAACTAAAAATAATGAGGTATGTTTTTGAAAAAAAATCATTATAAAGGAAACTTTGATTGATGAATTATGATTTTGAATTTGTTAATTTCGTGGATATATTGAATTGGAAATACATCATTGATTATTTTTTTTAATTTGTCAAAAATATTCAAAATTTAAAACTTTAATTCAGCCATGGAATCCAAAGATTTTAGAATAGGTGCCAAAGTAGAACATCCGCAGTTTGGCACAGGCATTATAACCAACGTTTCATTAACATCTTATACCATTTATTTCGGCACCAAAGGTGAAAAAAGCATTGCAGCTGGTTTTCAGGGCCTGAAACTTCTGGCACCATCGAACCTTCCGGATGAAGATTCCGGTGGCAGTGGAATTACTGGAATAAGTATTCAGGATCTAGAGAAAGTTTTCGCAAATGTTCTCAGGCGTTATGCCGATTTTCCTGAAACCGTTGAGTTGGGTGACCGCTGGAAAAAAGGGATGATGATCCTGAAACCCGGTGATCCCAATCTGAAACCTAAAGAAATACCTGTTGAGTCTTTCTTTCATAAAATTGTGCTGGTAAGAGACCGGCTCAGAGTGCTTGAACAACGCATCAATTCAAATGAAGCCCTTTCCGACGTAGAAAAAGTAAATCTTCAGCAATACATTACACGTTGTTATGGTTCTTTAACCACATTCAATGTATTTTTCAAACACAAACAGCAATTTTTTGTGGGTGAGAAAGGGCAGACTGAATAAACATTGAAGTAGCAGTTTCGTTTCAGGCAATAAGAAACCGGAGATCAATTATTTACAAATTTTGGTATCCGGTTTTATTGGCTTCCATGTTTCTATTAGTCGTTATTCATAAAACCCTGTTGTTCCAGAACTTTCAGCAGAACTTTACTGAAATGTAAATTGTCGGCCTTTTTATAGCGGTTTTGAGTAAATATCTGGGCCAGGGTTTCCAATTGATTTTCTTCCAGTAATTTTTGGGTGATTGGTAAACTCTCTTTTTCGGCATAAATTTCATCAATATCTTCTGATGAATAGTCGGAGTATTTCTCATAATGCACAACACCCTTTGCCGGAAGTCTTTCTGCCTGTTCGGGGTCTTCAGCCGGGTAACCTACCACAACTGTGGTAACCGGAACAACACCTTTGGGCAGATCGAAAAAATCGATCAACTTATCAGCTTGATAGGTTGTAGTTCCCAGGTAACAAATACCCAGACCAAAATCCTCTGCTGCAACGCATGCATTTTGAGCAACCAGCAACGCATCAATAGCGGCCGTAAAAAATGACAGGAAATTATCATAACCCGGTTCTGCTTTTCTTTGCCTGCACCATTTGTTAAAACGATTAAAGTCAGCACAAAATGTCAGAAGCACAGGCGCCTGCTCTACCATTTTCTGGTTAAAGTGCAATTTACAAAGCTCTTTGCGCTTTTCTTCATCTTTGGTAACAATAACGCTGTATACCTGCATGTTACCGGTAGTAGATGCTCTGAACCCTGCTTCGAGAATTTTATCGAGAATTTTTTCATCTACAGGGTCAGATTTATAATTTCTTATTGTCTTGTGATTCAGTATAGTATCAAGGGTTTGCATAAAAAAGATTTTTTTGAATTTGACATTGCAAACCTACAACATTTCGCTCTCTTATAAAAAATTATTCAGGTGATTTAGGGAAGCTTCCGGGTTAACACCAGATTACTCGACCCCTGCTCCTTAACCCAATTACACCACCACCCCGACAAATGCCGGTTGACTGTTTTCTTAGCTTACCCGTTTTATATAAACCAAACCCATTTGGGTTTTTAAACCCGCGGTTGAGAATACCCAGGTGGGAATTCCGATGTAAAAAATTCAATGTATTCTCCAAGCCTGGTGCCCAGATAATAGGGAAGATTCATAAGCAGAAACTCTTTTCCTCCAGGAGTTTTATGCTGTTCGATCCTGAATGAATTGGCAAATATTCTTACAGCATAAGGATGAGAACTTCGATCAATGAATTGATGCAATGATCTTAGCTTTCCCGTGGGACCCGATTTAATTTCTACCGGAATAGCTTTATCTCCTGCCACCATCAACAAATCAACTTCTGCTGATGATTGCGTTTTATCTCTTACCCAAAATTTAGGTTTTTTATAGGCATTATGCTGTACTGATATTAATTCCTGCATAATAATGTGTGGAATAATAGCTCCTTTATAAGCATTGCTTAAATCGTACATATTCAGCATATCCGCTTGTATGTTAAGATTGTGATTCAATAAACCTGTATCAAGAAATTGAATACGTGGAGATTTCCTGTTATCTGATTTAAGGGGTGGTGAGATGTCTGTTGTAGGATAAATAAGCTGTATAAGCTTTGCATCGTCAAGCACTCTGAAACTTTCGCCAACCTCCCTGGAACGATATGATGAGTTTCCGAAATTCTGAAATTTAATCCTTTGATCAACATACAAATGAGCTGTTGAGAAAATATGCTTAATTACCTTTCTTTCAGATTCATTATGGGCATACTTTTCCACATCACTTAAAAAACTTTCCCATAAACTCTCGTAAACCACAGGTAAAGCGGAAAAACTCCGATTTTCCATGAAAAGCTTTACTATTTCGGGCATACCACCTACAATGGTATAAGTATTAAATAATTCTAACAGCAAAGAATGGGCGGCCTCTGCAACAGGTATTTTGTTCAAATGGTTTAACAGTTCTGTATAACCTCCGGCATTGAGAAATTCGCAGAAATTCATAGGATGCAAATAGATAAATTCTACCCTGCCCACCGGAAAGTTTTTTATATGTCTTAAAGAAAACTCCAGAAGAGAACCGGCAGCTATAACATGTAAAGAAGGGAATTCTTCATAAAAGTATCTTAGCAAAGCTATTGCTTTGGTAGATTCCTGAACCTCATCAAGAAATAATAGAGTGCTGGCCGAATCACTAAGTGATATATTTTTTCTGAGAAATAGACTCTCAGTAATTGTTTTTATATCTCTTCCCTGTTCAAATATTTTTTTATCAGAAGGTTTTTCAAGGTTGAGATGAATATAGTTTTTATAGGATTTTGAAAAATGATGTACAAGTGTAGTTTTTCCTACCTGCCGGGCACCCCTTATGATCAGGGGTTTTCTGTTTCCCTTGGTCTTCCATTCGAAAAGATTTTGCTCAATATCTCTCTTAAGAAACATATCTTTTACAATAAAACAAAGGCAAATATAGTTATATTTTGTAACAAAACAAAGGTTATTTTTATTTATTTGTGTAATACAACAAAGGTAAAATCGTTCATTTACATTTAAATCCAGAACCAGGAAAAAACACAAGAGCATCAGCAATACCTCGATCCTTTAGGGAACTCACTAAATCTTTTTGTATAACTATATCTTTTTCGGGTATTAAAAGAAATATTCTGGTGAAATTTATATCAGTTCGGGTATAAATTATTCAAAAAACTGATCAGGATTAAACGGGATATCATCATCCGGATCTTTATCATGCGGGCCAACACCGGGTGGATTAAACAAGCCCCAACGGTCAATAATATAATTCCATTTATCAAAGCCTTCGACCCATTCAATGAAAAGCAAACGATATTCTTCTATCAAATTACGTACAATATTGAAATACTCCACATACTCAAATCCAAAAGTTTTCAGGGAATGATTTTGCACCATTAAATCGTTTGCAGCTTTACGAATTAAGGCCGCATTCTGCATTCGTATATCATACAAATC